>OIZB01000372.1_pt1 | contig 37666 bp, 38 predicted proteins | sample 1588401 | NCBI WGS metagenome assembly OIZB01 (sample SAMN03283270) | human gut metagenome | biome: human-associated habitat; material: feces | host: Homo sapiens | place: USA | collected 2013
ACTTCAAACAGTATTAATTTCAAAAAAGTGTGACATATGTTTGACAAACCTACAAGATATTATATACTAAAAGTTATATTATCATTGCTTATTCTTTTATAAAGTGGTATAATATATTTAGTTGTACCTATGTGGTACATCAAAAATATATAGAGAAGGAGTGTCGTTAAATGTATACGACCGACCCAAAAATTCAAGAAGCAACTGTTACTGTCCAGACTCGCCCTACAGACGAGTACAAACACCGGCGGAAGGTAATTATTACCATCCCTGCATCCTTTGACTTTGATGACAGAAATTCCACAAGTGCATACTATTGCGCGTGGAACAGAGGTAAAAACCTTCCCGAGTGCAGCCCCTATTGTGCAGCCATTGAGGCTGTGAAGAGCAGTCAAAACAACATTCGTCTGCATGAGTTGATGCTTACTTCCTGTAAAGAAAAGACTTTCGTCTCCGTCATTGGTGAAACTAGTGACAACATCAACCGCATCATGCAAAATCTTACTCAAATTTTTGGGGATGGTATCGATTTTGATACTCTCTAAATTTAAGTGGCAGTGCCACTTAAAAAACCTCAGATTTAATCTGAGGTTTTTTATATTATATTTTTTCTACATAGCTTCTTCATATAACTTTATAAAGTCTTCCTTAGTTACTTCTCTTGGATTACCTGGTTTGCAAGGATCTTCCATGGCCTTGTCAGCAAGCATTGGTATGTCTTCAATCTTTCCTCCAACTTCACCAACTGTTTGAGTAATTCCAACTCTCTCAGATAAATCCTTTATCTTCTCACAAAAAGTTTTTATAACTTCTTCTTTTGTAAATTTAGTAGCATCTGTGTGGAATGCACTAGTTAAAATTTCTCTATATTCCTCATAACTTGTTTCTCCATTAAATTTCATAACTGTTGGAAGAAGTATAGCATTTGCAAGTCCATGTGGTGTATCATATACGGCACCTAATTGATGTGCCATTGAATGAACTATTCCAAGTCCAACATTTGAAAAGGCCATACCTGCTATATATTGTCCAAGCCCCATATTGTTAATAGCTTCTTGGTCTTTTTCATTTACAGCTTTATCTAAGTTATCATATATTAATTGAATTGCTTTCATAGAGAACATTTGCGACATTGTATTTCTATTTTTAGTAATATATCCTTCTATCGCATGTGTTAAAGCATCCATACCTGTTGAAGCAGCAATAGACTTTGGCATAGATGCCATAAGCTCTGTATCAACTATTGCAACAATTGGAATATCATGTTCATCAACACAAACCATTTTTATTTCTCTTTCAGGGTCTGTTATTACATAATTGATTGTAACTTCTGCAGCTGTTCCTGCTGTTGTTGGAAGAGCTATAATTGGTAAACCTTTATTTTTAGTATTAGAAACACCATTCAAAGAAACAACATCACTTCTATCTGGGTTTGTCATAATTATAGATATACCCTTTGCAGTATCTATGCTAGAACCTCCTCCTATAGCAACAATTACATCTGCTCCAATATCTTTACACATTTGAATTCCTGCATTTACATTTGAAATTGGTGGATTTGGAAGTACATCATGATATACTCCATATTCTATTCCTGCTTCATCTAAAATATTTGTAACTTTTTTACTAACTCCTACTTCATAAAGTGATTTATCTGTAACAACTAATACCTTTTTAAATCCTCTATTCTTAATTTCGTCTGCTAGAACACTTCTAGCTCCTTCTCCAAAATATGATGTCTCATTTAAAACAAATTTTGTAACTGCCATTAAAATCATTTCCTCCTCGTATAAATTTAGACACAGGGATACACACAATTTGCTATATTAAGAATAGAACTCAAAATATATTATGCTTTTTTGTAGATCTACTCCTTTTTTTATTTTTTGAACAAATTGTGTGTTACCTTGTTTTAAAAATTATAATATGTTTTTCAAAATTATTGTCTTTATTTTACTCATTTCTTGTAATGTTGTTAAAACTCCTTCATTTCCTATACCACTATGTTTCCATCCTCCAAATGGCATCTCAAATGAACGATAGAAACTTGCACCATTTACTATTGCGCCTCCACATTCTAGTTTATCTGCTACCTTCATGCCTAAAGAATAATCTTTAGTAATTACACATCCACATAAACCATAAGAAGATTGGTTTGCAATCTCTATTGCTTCTTCCACAGTGTCAAATCCAATAACAGAAATTACTGGTCCAAATATTTCCATATCTTTTGCAACTTCCATGTCTTTTGTTACATTATCTAGAATTGTTGGATAATAGTATGCATCTTCTCTTTTTCCTCCACATACTATTTTTGCTCCTTCTGCAACTGTTTTATTTACTTGTTCTTCAATTCTTTTTGCAGCATTTATATTAATCATTGGTCCCATATCTGTATCTTCTTTTGTAGGGTCTCCAACTTTTAAATTTGATATAACTTCTTTCATTTTCTCTATAAATTCTGCTTTTCTTGAATTGTGAATTAAAAATCTCTTACTTGCACAACATACTTGTCCACCATTATATAATCTTCCCCAAATGGTTTCTTTAATTGCTAAATCCATGTCTCCATCTTCTAAGAAAATAAATGCATCATTTCCGCCAAGTTCAAGCATTACATGTGTTAAATTTTGTGAACATGTGCCCATTGTTTGAATTCCTGCTGCTGTTCCACCTGTTAAAGATACTAAATGTACCCCTGGATGTCTAGCTAATGCTTGTCCTACTTTTGGTCCGTCACCTGTTAATATTTGAATACAACCAGCTGGCACTCCAGCTTCTATCATTAATTTTACATACTCAATTAAAGTAAGCGGATTATAATTTGATGGTTTTACAATTATACTATTTCCCATAAGTAGTGCTGGTGGTACTTTTTGACAAAATAAGTCACTTGGAAAATTAAATGGTATAATTGCTGCAATAACTCCTATTGGATATCTCTTAGTTATTTGCATTGTCTTTTCTTGACCAGCTTCTTGTCCTGCTGGAATACTTTCTCCATATAAGTGTTTTGCTCTTTCAATAAATGCTCTAACACCTATCCTAACATTTGCTATTTCTCCTCTTGCTTCTTTTATTGGCTTTCCTGTTTCTGCTGTTAAAAGCTGTGCTAATCTTTCTTTATTTTCTTCTATTAAATCTACAAATTTATATAATTTGTCAGCTCTTTCGTGAATAGGTACTTCTGCCCATTTTTTTTGTTCTATCTCTGCAACTTCTACTGCTTTATTAACGTCCTCTTCTGTAACATTTGGAACTGTATCAATAAGTTCACTTGTTGCTGGATTAACAACTTCTATCTTATTTCCATCTGAAGCTTCTTTCCATTCATATCCTATTAAATTTTTCATACTAGTTTCCCTCCTTTTTTTATCTTCTTCCTGCGTCATATTCTGACAGTCTACTTCTGTAGACTGTCCTATTCATTTACCTATTGCTGTGAAAGAAAGCATTAATCCTCCACATGTATTTGCACCATGCTCTTTTGAACCATATTCACCAAATGTAAATATCGTCATAAATGGTACTCCGTTTGCTTCTTTTTGTAATTGTTTTGCAACCTCGTCTATTCTGTCTCCAATTCCTAATTTTCTTCCTCCACAATGAACTAATAAATATGCTCCAACATCTTGTTTTAAGTTCTTTTTAGCTTCTTTTAATGCTTTTCCTGTTGAATCTATTAATTCATCAACAGTTGCTTCCATTTGAATAACAGCTGTGTTTACTGCTAAATTATTTCCTATATTCATTGAATAATCATCATTTCCATTCATTGGATGACGAATTGCTACTAAATCTCCTAATCTATCTTTTACACCTAATGGTGCTAATATTGTTTGAGAAAGTAAATTTCCACCTGCTAAATCTTTTAATTTTTTACCTGTCCATTCTGCATATTTTTTCATTGCAGGTACTCCATCTATTTCTACTAATGTTCTTTTTCCTTCTATCTTTGTAATAACACCTGAATTTGTTGTTTCATGATATGCTCCTGTATATACATTTGCCATTGGTTTATCTGTATAGAAAAATGCTACTGCACAACCATCTGAAAATACTTTATCATTTGTGAAAATGCTCCAATCTCCTGATACTGTGTTATCTGCTGCACTTCCTCCAAAGAAAGGTACTCTACCAATTACGTCTTCAATACCTTTTAAGTAATCTTCCTCTTCTGCTGGAGAAGCTACCATATAAAAATATGCTGGTGCTACTGTTTGACCTGCTTTCTCCATTGCTTCTTTTGCAAGTAGTCTCCCTGTTTCTCTTGCATCTTTTTGTTTACTTGACCCAGCTACTCCTACCGTTGTATCTGGATCTCCTATTGCCATAATTCCAACAAATCCATTCTCAGATGAAATATATCCGTCTGGAACTATAATTCCTCCACTTGATGTACAACCAATAATTGGTGCTGTACCAAGTTCTTCTTTTGCTCCTTCTAGCACCTTTTTAACATCATTATCTGATGATGTATACAAAAATGCTACTTTTGTTTGAACTAAATCTACTACAGCCTTTTTAGCTGAGGCTCTTCCTGCTTCAAAATTATTTGCTTCTGTACTCCAACCTATGTTTGCTTTTAACATATCAATTCCTCCTTTGTCATTAATAAATTTATATAAATTCATTATGGTTTGATTATATACTTAATACATATTTTTTACAATAATTTTCACAAAAAAGTTACCTTTTTTTCTATTTTCTCTTTTCAAAGTTAAATTTGGATATAACGCTTTATTTTTCAATATATTTAGAGCTTTTAAAACACAATTATACATTTTAATTTTTTATACTTTATACTCAATTTCTTCCATATGAGGAAACATTTCTTTTATGCGTTTAAATGTTAACATGCTATGTCTTGGTTGAGGATTTTTTTCATGTTCTGTAAGAAGCTTTTGTGTATAACAATTTTCAGAAGTTTTATATAATAAATACCTATTTCTTACATAAGTATAATAAATTTGATATCCCTCATCTAAATTATTACAAAATTCATTAAATGTATATTTTCCATCCATCTTTTTTCTCCTTTTAGTTCTTAATTATAGTGACTTTTTATCTTTATATACAAATTTAAAAAAATAAAATTTGTTTTATATTTTATTCCAGTTCACTTATAATTTATATTTTAGAAAATTATAATCTAGTCCCAATTTATAAACTTTCAAAATCTATTCTTCTAGTTTGTTTATTTGCAGCTATTACACGTATTTTGATTTTATCACCTATATGGTACACTTTCTTTGTCTTTTCCCCTATTAGCGTTTTATTGTCTTCATCATATATAAAGTATTCATTACCTAGATTATCAAATCTAATTAACCCTTCAACAGTATTTTCAAGTTCTACAAATATACCAAATGATGTTACACTTGAAATTATTCCTTCGTATTCTTCTCCAATTTTATTTTGCATATATTCTGCTTTTTTTACATCTTCTGCATCTCTTTCTACTTTTTGTGCTATTTTCTCACATTCAGATGATTGTTCTGCATATTTTTCTGCTTGTCCAATATATTTTTCATAAAGTTCATCTGGCAATTTATTCTTTATAGTTTTACTTTCTTGTTTTTCCTCTAAATTAACCTTTTTTGAAGTGCTAATATCATTTTTTATTTCTATTTTATTATTATTATCATTTAAATATTGTGATATTACTCTATGTATAAATAAGTCTGGATATCTTCTTATAGGAGATGTAAAATGGCAATAACACTTACTTGCTATACCAAAGTGACCTTTATTTTCAGGTTCATATTTAGCAACTTTTAATGTTCTTAATATTAATGTTGATATAACTTTTTCTTCTGGCTTTCCTTTAATTTGTTTTAATACTTCTTCAAATGCAATAGGTTCTACTGTATCTTTATTTATCTTTATTTTATAACCTAAATTAAATAAAAATTTATTTAATTCTTTTACTTTATCCATATCTGGTATTTCATGAACTCTATATATAAATGGTGCCTTTAATTTATTAAAAGTCTCTGCTACAACTTCATTTGCTGTAAGCATAAATTGTTCTATTATTTCATTTGCAAATGATGTTTCATATTTTTTTACATCTACAGCAATTCCATTTTTATCTAATATAATTTTACTTTCTGGAATATCTAAACTTAAGTATCCATTTTTTTCTCTTCTTGTTTTTAAAATTTTTGCCAAGTCTTCCATTCTTTTAAAATGAGGAATATATTTTTTATATCTTTTTATTATTTCTTTTTCATAATCTTCTTTTTTCTCTAACTCTGTTTTATTTAATTTTTCTTCTTCAGTTTTCAATTTATTTTCAGAATTTACTATATCTAAGTTTTCACTTATTTTTATATCTTCTATAGTTTTAATAGTATTTTCTATAAATTCATTATCTTTTTTCTTATTATTACTATTTTCAAGTATAATCTTAACATTATTGTATGTCATTCTTTCACTTACATTTATTACAGTTTTAGCAATTTTAGATTTTACTATATTACCTTCTTTGTTTATTTCCATTATTACAGAAATAGCAAATCTATCTTGTCCAGCATTTAAGCTACATATTCCATTTGAAAGTTCTCTAGGAAGCATTGGTATTACTCTGTCTAGCATATATATACTTGTACCTCTTGTAATTGCTTCTTTATCTAATTTAGATCCACTTTTTACATAATGGCTAACATCTGCAATATGTACACCTAATTCATAATTTCCATTTTTTAGTTTTTTAACACTTACAGCATCGTCTAAGTCTTTTGAGTCATCTCCATCTATTGTAAACATTTCTTCTTTGCGTAAATCTAATCTGTTATGAATTTCTTGCTTATCTATTTCCTGTTTAATTGACTTTGCTTCTTTTAAAACAGGTATTGGAAATTCGTATGGTAAATTATATTCCTTAACAAGGCAAAGCATATCCACACCTGCTTGGTTTATATTTCCTATTACTTCAATTATCTTTCCTTCTGCATTTTTCTTTTTTTCTGGATATTTTGTTATTTTAACTAAAACTTTTTGATTATTTTTAGCTTTGTTTTTATTTTTTTTAGATATAAAAATATCTGTACCAAGACTTGTATCATCTGGCACAACAAAACCAAAGTTTTTGCTATTTTGATATGTTCCAACAACAGTATTTTTTTCTTTATTATCTTTCATATTTCACACCTACTACATAGCACAAAAGCGACAGCCATAAACCGTCGCTCCAATGCTTATTTTATTTTTTATTAAATCATGTATAAAATTCCTAAAACAATTGCTAAGACTGCAAATAGAACTCCTAGGATAATAGTCCATCTTTTCATTCTACCTTCTTTAGTTCTACCTTTATTTTGCTCATAAAAGTTATTTGTACTAGAACCCATTATTGTTCCAGAAGCTCCTTGATTATCTTTTGCTTGTATTGTAGCTAATATAATTAAAGCGACACAAACTATTACATATAAACCTAAAACAATGTATTTTACTATTTCCATATTTACACTCTCCTACTTATGTTTCTCATATCTTAGAACGAATTATATTGTAACATATAAGTTAGAAAAATGCAAATACTTTTTTTACTATCTTCCGCATCCACATCCGAAATTTGTAAATAATAATAAGAATATTATTATAAAAAATAATATTGTGCTGTCATTATTACATCCTCCAAATAAATTGCCAAATAATCCTCCTTGATTACAATTATTGCAGCAACTACAATCTCTTACTTCGTCTTGCATACTTTTACCTCCAATTCATACTTTTATTTTGGATAATATTTACATATATTATTTTACTATTTAATATTTTCTTTTTTACATTTTATATATTATATTTTTTATATCCTTCTAACTCTTGTTCTATATTTTTTATTATCCAATTTTTAGAAAATAAAAGACTATATTTTCTTATATAATATTAGTATGCAAAAACATTATTTTGTGTTACAATTATATTGTCGAAAAAATTATTTCAAAATATTTTTATAAATAGACAACATTTTATTGTTTTATAAAATTATGATAAATTTATATTCTTAACATTATAAATATATTATAATTTATGTTTTATAGATTTTCCAAAGCAAAATCTAAATATTTTTACAAGGATTGAAATTTCAATGAAAAAAATTGAATTATTAGCACCTGTTGGTGATTTTGAATGTTTAAAAGCTGCTGTGCAAAATGGTGCAGATAGTGTATATTTTGGTGCAAACATGTTTAATGCTAGAGCTTCTGCAAAAAATTTTGATATAGATACTTTAAAACAAGCTATAGAATACTGTAATTTAAGAAATGTAAAGTCACATTTAACTTTAAATATTTTAATAAAAAATAATGAATTTGAAGATGCAGTTTTTCTTGCTAAAAAAGCATATGAATTTGGTGTTGACTCTATAATTGTACAAGATTTTGGTTTAGCTAATTTCTTAATAAAACATTTTCCATATATGTCAATACATGCAAGTACACAAATGTCAATACATAATTTAGAAGGAGCTTTGGAGCTTCAAAAATTAGGTTTTAAGCGTGTTGTTCTTGCAAGAGAACTTGCTATAAACGAAATAGAATATATTTGCCAAAATTGCAATTTAGAAACAGAAGCATTTATACATGGAGCTCTTTGTATCTCTTATTCTGGTCAATGCTTATTTTCTAGCTTAGTTGGTGGACGTTCTGCAAATAGAGGTAAATGTGCAGGTCCATGTAGACTTCCATATGAACTAATTTCAGAAAATGCTGACTCTAATTCTAAAGAAAATATAATATCAAAACTTTCGGTTAAAAAAGACAAAATTTTAGAAAAAGGTTATTTATTAAGTACAAAAGATTTATGTGGTCTTTCTTATATTCCAAATTTAATAGATGCAGGTGTTACCTCTCTAAAAATAGAAGGTAGAATGAAAACACCTGAATATGTTGCTACTGTTGCAAAAATTTACCGCAAATATATTGACTTAGCTTATAGTGATGAAGAATATAAAATAGACGAACAAGACTTAAAACAACTTATGCAAGTATTTAACAGAGGTGGCTTTTCTGAAGGTCATCTTAATGAAAAAGAAAACAAAGAATTAATTTACTCTAAAAAACCAAACAATATGGGATTATATTTAGGAAATATTGTTCATTATAATAAATTAAAAGGATTAATTACTTTAGAATCACACGAAAACCTATCTATAGGAGATACTATAAGTGTTGAAAAGGAAGATTATACATATACTGTTTCTGAATTAATGATAAAAGACAAAAATGTAGTTTCTGCTACAGATGGAAAAATTATTACTTTTGGAAGAATGAAAGGAAATATCTCTGTTGGAGACAAAGTATACAAGCTATCTAGTAAAACTTTAGATAATGCAGTAAAATATTCTTACGAAAATTATGAAAATAAAAAAATTAAACTTAACGCTATTGTAACAGTAAAAAAAGGACAAAAAATATCGCTTGAAGTATCTACCGTAAATTCAAATATAGTAGATTTAGAAAATACTGAAATACAATATGTTAATGAAACTTCAGAAATATATCCTTGTAATGATTTTGCAATTTATAATGATATAAAAGTAAAACTCATTTCTGAAATAATTCCAATAGATGCTATAAATTCTCCTATTACAGAAGAAAGAATAATAAATCAAATTGCTAAAACTAAAAATTCACCTTTTGAATTTTCAAAAATTGAAGTAATACTTGATGATGGACTATATGTGCCAAGTATTGCCTCTTTAAATGAGTTACGAAGAAAAGCTTTAGATGAAATATCATCTAAAATAGTTAATAAATTTGTAAAGAAATCTAATTTGTCTGATAATCAAATTAAAGAAATTATAGAAAAAGAGATAAATACATCAAATGAATTAAGCAATGAAAATACTAGTTATAAGAAAATTTCTATTTTGTTTAATAACCTAAATAAAAACTATGACTATTCTAAAATTAGCTTTAATAGCGTAGAGAATATTTACATACCAATATCACTTTTTATGAATAAAAATTATAAAGACATAATTAAATTATTTGAAAAATTCTCAAATTTATACATTTATATGCCTGTTATACTAAAAACTAATTATAAAAATCTTGTAACAAATATAATAGAAAACATTATAAAAGATTACAATATAAAAGGATTTATAATATCTAATGTTTCTGGATTTAATATAGTAAAAGATATTATTAAAAACAATAAACTAAAAGATATAAAATTAATTGGAAATCACAGTTTAAATGTATTCAACTTATTCTCTATAGAGGAATATAGAAGTCTTGGATTAAATACAATTACTATGCCACTAGAACTAGATAAAAATAACATTATTAGCTTAACCACTTCTTCTTGTTTAGATACAGAATTAATTGTTTATGGCAATATGCCTCTAATGTATTGTAATTACTGCTATTTAAGTCATAGTAATAAATGTTATCCAAACTGCGGAACAGGATGTTCGTTAAATAAAAAATATTATTTAAGAGATAGACTTGGTATGAAATTTAGAATTATGCCTAACAATATTCAAACGATAACTACAATTTACAATTGTAAAACGCTTTCCCTTTCACCTAAAGATTTTAACGTAAATTCTTTACGTATTGATATTTTAGATGAAAGTATTGATGAAATTAATACTGTTATTAATACTGTTGCATTAGGAAATAAATTAGAAGGAAAAAATTATACAAATGGAAATTTGAATAGAGAAATATAAAATATATACTCTTAAATAAAATACAGCCTTAAGTAAAATATATGTTCTTAAATTTTAATAATTATCCCCAATATAACTGGGAGACTACTCTGAAGTTTATAAAACCCAAAATGTTGGAAAAACATTTTGGGTTTTATTTTATGATATTTACATTTAAAAAATATTTCGTATTTTTTAATATTTTACTATATTTAAAAAAATTAATATTTTTTGATTTTCATAATTTTTTTATTTCATTACTTCAATATTTGTTTTTTAACTTCAAAATTTATTTTATCTTTCCTACATAGTAATTTTTCTTACCTCTTTTTACTACAAGATATTTTCCCTCTATAAATAAGTCTTGATTTACTATTACATCAGTATTAGTTATTTTATCACCATTTATAGAAATAGCACCATTTCCAATAAATTCTCTTGCCTCCCTTTTGCTAGATACTGCACCTAAATCTACTAATATATCAACAACATTTTTTCCTGTTTCAATGTCTTTTATGTCAGCATTTTGGAATAAATCTTCTATATCTTTCTTAGATAAATCATTAAATTTATTGTTAAATAAATGGTCAGCTAAGTTAACAGCTTTTTCATATTCTTCTTTGCCATGTAAAAATGTTATAATTTCTCTTGCTAATGCTTTGTGAGCTTCTCTTAATTCAGGGTGTTCATTATTCTTTCTTTCTAATTCTTCAATTTCTTCCTTAGATAGGAAAGTATAAATTTTTAAATAATCAATTACTTTGCAATCTTCTACATTTACGAAAAATTGATATAATTGGTAACTTGATGTTTTATCTTTGTTTAGCCATAATGCATTTCCTTCACTCTTACCAAATTTACGTCCTTGTGAATCTGTTACAAGTGGCATAGTAAAGCCATATACTTCGTCACCAGTTGTTTTTCTAATTAAGTCAATACCTGCTGTAATATTACCCCATTGATCTGAACCTGCACATTGCATATTTACTCCATAATTTTCATGTAAATATTTAAAGTCTGTTGCTTGCAAAATCATGTAAGAAAATTCTGTGTAAGTAATTCCCTCATCTAATCTTCTTCTTATAATATCTTTATCTAACATATAATTTATATTAAAGTATTTGCCATAATCACGTAAAAAGTCTAGTATATTAATTTTTCCTAGCCAATCATAATTATTAACAACTTTAAATCCAAATATTTTTTCGACTTGAGCCTTTAAACTCTCAAAATTATTTTCTACATTTTCTTTAGAAATCATAGGCCTTTCAGTAGTAGGACGAGGATCTCCTATTAAACCAGTTCCACCTCCAACAAGAAGTATTGGATTATGTCCTGCATCTTTTAATCTTTTAGAAATAAGAAAACTAGATAAATGTCCAACATGCAAACTGTCTGCTGTAGGGTCTGTTCCAATATAAAAAGTAAGTCCTCCTTCATTTAATTTTTTCTCTAGTTCTGGACTAGATACATCTTTAATTAGTCCTCTCCATTGTAAATCTTCATATAATGTCATAAAATTTCCTCCTTTATAAAATTTTCATAATCTATTTTTTCATAAATTACTTTACACTATTACAAAATTAACTTAATAAAAAATAGTAAAACAAAAAGCTTAAAATATTAATAATGAATCCAAAAACAAAAAGAGCCAAATTATCCATTAAAGGACGATTTGACTCGTGGTACCACCTTTATTTACAACCAATTATACATATAAATATGGGCTTTTGCTAAAAAATTTAATTATAAAATTAATTTTTAATATATTTTTTCTTTACATTTTTTAATTGATTGCCTTATTTTAAGCTATTCGTTGCTAACGTTAATTGCTATAAGAATTGTAATTCGTAAATTTATATGCTAATAGTTTTCACCAACCACTATCTCTCTTAGATTTGTAACTATAAACTACTACTAAGTTTCTTTTTAAAACACAATTAAATAAACATTATTAAAATTATATAATATTATTAATAATTTTTCAATATAATTTTGAAAAGTTATTTCTACTATTATTGATTCTGTATTGTTTAGCTTTTACTTTTTCAACATTATTTTGTATTACAAGCTGGCACTCCAACTACAGTTGTATTATTAGGTACATCCTTTAAAACAACTGCATTTGCGCCGATTTTAACATTATTTCCTATTTTTATTGGTCCTAATACTTTTGCTCCACTTCCTACCATTACATTGTTTCCTAAATCAGGATGTCTTTTGTATTTATCTTTTCCAGTTCCACCAAGTGTTGCATTATGATATATTGTACAATCATTTCCAACAGTGGCTGTTTCCCCTATTACAATCCCCATACCATGGTCTATAAATAATCTTCTACCTATTTGTGCTCCTGGATGTATTTCTATTCCTGTAAAAAATCTTCCTATCTGAGAAATAAGTCTTGCTATAAATAAAAATTTATGTTTATAAAAAAAATGTGCTATTCTATGAAATACCAATATATGAAACCCTGGATACAAAATAATTGCTTCTAATACATTTCTACATGCTGGGTCTTTTTCTTTAATATTTATTGCATCTTCATATAAATCTTTAAAAACGTTCATAGGCCCCTTCACTATTATATGAAAGAGCCTATAATTAAGTTATATATTTTTGTTACTTTATTAATACTTTTTATATATATTGCATTTATTAAACTTATTTTTTATTTATACTTTTAAATTAAATATAAAATTTATTTTTTAATGCTTTTAAATTTAATTAAAATTTATTTTTTAAAATACTAAAGTTGCAAGTACTAAAATACCAAGTATAATTCTATACCAACCAAATACTTTAAAGTCATGTTTTTTAATATAACTCATTAAGAATTTAATTACTAAAACAGATACTATAAATGCTACAACCATTCCTACTATTAATATTGCAAGTTCTGTTCCTGTAAATGCTAAACCAAATTTAATTAGTTTTAATAAGCTTGCACCAAACATTACAGGTATTGCCAAGTAAAATGTAAATTCTGCTGCTGTTACACGAGATAATCCTATTAACAATCCACCAATTATTGTAGCACCTGAACGTGATGTTCCTGGAAAAATTGCTGCAATTAGTTGAAATACTCCTATAATTAATGCATCTCTATATGTTATTTGCAAAGCATTATTTACTCTTGGTTCAGATTTTCTACTTTTATGCCAATTTTCTATAAAAATAAAAGCTATACCAAATACTATTAAAGCTATCGCGATTACTGTAGGATTATAAAATAGTTCATTTATTTTGTCATCAAATAAAAGTCCTATTACAGCTGCTGGAATACAAGCTACTAATATTTTACCCCACATTCCCATAATGTTTTTATCTACATGTGATAAAAATCCTGTTTTCTTATATCCTCTGTCTTTTTTATTTGTAAATGGAAATATATTTTTCCAATACATTACAACAACCGCTAAAATTGCTCCCAATTGTATTACAACTTCAAACATATCAAAGAAATTCTCTGATACATTATTAAAATTTAAAAACTGTTCCAATAAAATTAAATGTCCGGTACTACTTATTGGAAGCCATTCTGTAATACCTTCTACTATACCAAATAAAATTGAAATTAAAATATCCACGTTTCTTTCCTCCTAAGTATTATTTTAATATTACTAATTTGTATTTTTTATTTTTAGATATTATTACATCATAATTCTGCATTCTATTGTATTTCTTAATAATCCTTCAAATCTTTCGGCATCTTTTTTAGTTCCAACTATAGCTCCATAATGTATTGGAACTACTATTCTTGGCTGTATTTCGTTTACAAATTTTGCAGCTTCAACAGCATCCATAGTATATATTCCTCCAACTGGAACAAATGCTACATCACATTCTACTAATACATTGTCCTCATTCATATCTGTATCTCCAGAAATGTAATAAGCTGCACTTCTTATTTCTAATATATAACCAACCCAATTACTAGATTTAGGATGATACTGTGACTTTACATTGTAAGCTGGTACTGTTTCGAAATTCATCCCATGAAGTTGATACCTTTTGTTTGGTACTACTCTATTTATTTGATGTTCTTTAAATCCCATCTTTAAACATTCTGTATATCCATCTTCTGTTACTATAATTATTGTATTTTGGTTTCTAACCTTTTGTATATCTTCAGGTGAAAAATGATCATAGTGAGTATGTGTTATAAATATTAAATCTGCATCTTTTGGCTCATCATTTATATTATATGGGTCAATGTAAATAACCCTATCTCCTGTTATTTTTATACTACTATGTCCTAAAAGCTCAAAACCTTCTAACATAATTACCTCCTTAATCTTTTGTTTTATTAATACTTAATTTTCAAAGTTACTTTATATCTTACTTTTAATAGTCTTCCTTGTCAATATTATTACAGTAATTTATTAATAATTCATAAATTATTAATAATAATTTATCATATGATAACAACAATAGTTTTTTTAAAATATAAATAAAGTTAAAATTATTATAATTTTTGAATTTTAGCCACAAAAAATCCTTCCATATTTTTGCTTGGCAATACTCTAATTGCTTTGTTTATTGAATTATTTAGTCCAGTATTAAATGCAGGTATTGCTTCTTTTACTTCTAAGTTTATATCTAATAATTTTATATTTAAATTTTCTAAAGCCCACTGCAGAACCATTTCATTTTCTTCTTTATTTAAAGTACATGTTGAATAAACCATCACTCCGCCTTGCTTTAAGGCTGTATAGGCACTTTTAAATAGTTTCTTTTGCAATTTTGCTAAATCTCTCACTGTTCTCTCTGACCAATTTTTATATGTAATTGCACTTGATGCATCAAATCGCCCTTCTCCACTGCATGGTGCGTCTAATAGCACTTTGTCAAAGTAATTCTCGTGTTCTCTTCCTAATAATTCTCCTCGACCATTTACAACATCTATAATTGTTGATCCTTGTGTATTTACATTATATTTTAATCTCTCACATCTAATTTTATCTAGCTCATTTGCTAGTATATAGCCTTTATTATTCATTAAAGCCGCTATTTGAGTAGTCTTGCTTCCTGGTGCTGCTGTAAGATCTAATACTTTTTCTCCTTCATCTGGTTTTAATACTATTGGTGGAATCATACTTGGTAAGCTTTGCAAATAGATATATCCTTTTTCATATATATCTAATTTTTGTACATCTTTCTCTTTTACATTTTTTAATATTAATGCATCATTATACCAAAAAACTCTTTCAAATTTTATATTTTCTTCTTTAAAATATTTCATTAAATCTTGTATGTTATATTTTATTGTATTAACTCTTAATGTAGTATATCTATCGTTTATCATTCCCGCAACAATTTTATCCACAGTTCCAGGAGAAAACATTTCATAAAGATTGTCCATAAACTTTTCTGGCAACCTTTCTCTTGCTTCTTGTATTGATATCATAATTACTCCTTTTTATAGCCAATCTCCATATTTCTTTATATACCATTTTTTTACTACCTGCACCAAAATTGCATATGCTATAACTAAAACTAATACAATTAAATAATATAATGGTGGCAATATTTCAAAATTAAATGCTGTAACATTATGCAAAATAATTGGTGTAACAATTGTTCCAATTATTGTTACCATAGTTAATGCCGTTAATATAGGATTTGCTCTTGACTGTACAAATGGTACTTTTGAAGTACGTACAAAATGTATAATTAATGTTTCACCTATTAAACATTCAACAAACCATGCTGTTTGGAAATATGACTCACTTGCTGTTGAATTATAGCCAAGTATAAACCAAAATACCAAGAATGCAAATACATCTATTACTGAGCTTATTGGTCCCATTACATTCATAAATGTTGACAAACCTTTTGTATCCCATTTTCTAGGTTTCACTAAAAACTCTTCATCTACATCATCATATGGAATTGCTATTTGTGAAAAATCATACAAGAAATCTTGTATTAGCATTTGAATTGGTAGTAATGGTAAAAATGGTAAGAATATACTTGCAATAAAAATACTAAAAACATCTCCAAAGTCTGAGCTAAGAGCCATTTTCATGTATTTTATAATATTTCCATATACTTTTCTTCCTTCTATTACTCCATTAAAAACAACAGACAGACTTTTCTTTAGAAGTATTATATCACTTGCTTCTTTTGCTATATCTGTTGCTGTGTTTACACATATTCCTACATCTGCATTATGTAATGATGGTGCATCATTTACTCCATCTCCCATATAGCCTACAACATGTCCATTTTTTCTTAATATGTTTATTACTCTTTCTTTTTGTAGAGGGTTCATTCTAGCAAATAAATTTACTTCTTCTACTTCTTTTGATAATTCTTCGTCGCTAAGTTCATCTACTTGGCTACCCACTAATATCTTTTTATTATCTATTCCAACCAAATTACAAATATTTTGTGTTGCATATTGATTGTCTCCTGTTAATATTTTAGTTGTTATTCCATATTCTTTAAGCTTCTTTAATGTTGATTTTACTTCTTTTTTAGGTGGGTCTAGAAATGCCACAAAACCTATAAAAGTCATATTGTTTTCATCTAAAAAATTAAAGATTCCTTTGCCTCTATACTCTTGTTTTGAAGCTAATGCTATAACTTGCATTCCTTTACTTGCAAGCTCTTTTGAATTATTATTAATAGTTTCTTTCATTTCTTCTGTAATTGGCTGTATCTCATCATTTAGTTTTACTGTTGTACAGCATTTTAAAATTTCTTCTAGAGCGCCTTTTGTAATCATTTTATAATGATTTTGATGCTTTACAACTATACTCATTTTCTTTCTTGTATAGTCAAATGGGATTTCATCCACTTTTTCATAATTACCTATTTTAGATTTTATATCATGCTTATTTCCAAAATCTATAACAGCTTTATCTACTAAGTTTTTCATCCCAGTCCCATAATAACTATTAATATATGCATATTTTAAAATAGATAAATCTTCTTTTCCTTCGACATCTATATATTTTTGTAAAACTATTTTATCCTGCGTTAATGTGCCCGTCTTATCTGTGCATAAAATATCTATGGCACCTAAATTTTGTATTGATTGCATATTTTTTACTAAAGTATCCTTTTTAGCAAGCGTTTTTGTGCCTTTGGTTAAATTTACATTTACTATCATTGGAAGCATAGTTGGCGTAATTCCAACAGCAACAGAAAGAGCAAATAAAATAGCCTCTAGTATATCTTTTCTAATAAAAGCATAAATCACAAAAACCGCAATTGACACTACAACCATGTATCTAATAAGCAATTTTGTAATGCCATTCATTCCCTTTTCAAAATTTGTAAGTTCTCTTTTCGTATCAATTTGTTTTCCCATTCCTCCTAGGTAAGTTGAAAATCCCGTATTAATTACAAGTGCAGTTGCATTTCCACTTACAACACTAGTTCCCATTAAACATATATTCTGAATAGAAAATATTTCATTCGTTTCTGCAAATTGACTTGTTTTCTCTATTGGAACGCTTTCTCCTGTAAATACGGACTGATTTAAAAACAAATCTTTGCAGTCAAGTATAATTACATCTGCAGGAATAATTGAACCTGCATTAAGATGTATAATATCTCCTTTTACAACATCTTCAACTTTTACAGAAGTTTCTTTTCCATTTCTTAAAATTGTGGCTGTTGTAAACATTTTAGCTTTTAACTTCTGGTTAAATCTATATGTAGAATAATTTTGTGTAAATTTTATCATTGCACTAACAAATCCTATTCCTAAGATTATAAAAGTACCTATGTCATCATCACTTACGAAATGGTTAATTATAGCCAAAATAACTAATATTAAAATAAATTTATCTTTAAAAGAATTTATAAAGAAATAGAACCAATTTTTCTTCTTCTCTTTAACTACAACATTTTGTCCATTCTTCTCAAGCCTTTCTACTGCTTCTTTTGATGTTAATCCTTTTTCATATTTAGTATCATATTCTTTTAAAAGTTCTTCTTTCGACTTTTTAGCAATCTCAGTATATTTTTTTAATATTTCATTATTATTTGTTGTTATTTTGTTATTTTTTAATCTTTTTGTTATATAGAATAATCTTATCATTAGAATTACTTCTCCTACATAATTTTATTTAATTATTTAAAATCCAATTATTTTATTATACATTTCAACTGCAAATTTATCTGTCATTCCTGAAATATAGTAAATTATAGCTTTACTATAGTCATTTTCATTTGTTATATCAAATAACACTTCATTATTGGCACCTTGTTTTCTCTCAAAAGTCCAATATCTAGATAGCCACTCTTCAAAATTATTTAAAATATCCGGATAAAAATTTTTCATTTTATGAATTTTATCTAGCGTATTTTCTCCATCATAAGTATTTTTTAATGTGTTATAAATTTCATTTAACACTAAATCAAAATATCTTGAAGAAGGTCTTAATCTATCAGACAAGTATATATATTCATAATTGAATTTCTTTAGTTCATTCATTAAGTTAAACATTTCATCTGAAAAGCATAATCCTTTTTCAGGTGAAGAATTTTGGCATAAATCTTTTATTAAGTTATTTATTATAATTGTATTGTTTATTACTTCATCATGGTCACTTCTTAATATTTTATATAATTCTGATAAATGTTTATCTAAAATTCCTACTGTTATTGCATCTTCAATGTCTCTTCCTATGTATGAAATTTTATCCGAAACTTTTACCACACAACCCTCCCATGTATATGGTGCATATTGATTTGGATATTTATATTCTTTTAAATCTATGCATTCCTCTCGTGGAAAAAGTGCATTTTCGTCTATTTCACCACAATGTGATATAATACCATCTCTTACTCCATAAGTTAAGTTCAAATTTTGCTCATTTTTTAAATTATCTTCTAATAATTCTATTTTATCTACAAAATCCAATCCATTTTTTTCATGCCAAAATTTTTCTTCTAAATCTCTTTGAGATATTTTAGACAACACCCTTTCACCTTCATGTCCAAAAGGTGCATGTCCTAAATCATGTGCTGTTGCTATGGCTTTAGTTAAATCTATATTTAAGCCAAGATATTTTGCTATTGTATGGCTTATAGATTCTACATATGTAACATGTTCTATTCTTGTACAAATATGGTCATTTTCTGGCGAGAAAAATACTTGAGTTTTATGTTTCATTCTCCTATATGCAGTAGAATGTATTATTCTAGTATAATCTCTTTCAATTTCTGAACGTATATCATTATTACGCTTATATAGCTCTTTTTCTCTTTTTATTATATTAGTCCATTTTTCATTTTTCTCTGTCGCAGCAACCTCTTCAAATAAGTTTCTCAAAATTATTCTCCTTTTTGTTATTATTAATTAATTCATATGTTCGTTTTTATATTATTTATTTTTTAAATCCATCTAATTTATTGTAATTAATTTATTCATCTCTATAATATAATTTTCTGATAATTTAAAATAATTTATCTTTATAAATTTCTGCCTGTTTTAGCATATGACCAATGTTTCCTTCTCCAGCAAATTTTTCAATGTCAAAAAAGTTTTCGTTTTTATCCATCCAACATAGTTTATTTACTTCTTCAACTAGCTCAACCTCTTTATTAAGTTTACCTGTATATGCTTCTAATTCCATATCAGACATTTTATATTCAAAATCCATAATATGTGTTAATGTAATATCGTTATTTGTTATTCCTGTTTCTTCTTGTAACTCTCTATATGCTGCATGCAACTCATCTTCATTTTGTTCAACGTGTCCACCAACTAAGTTGAATTTTCCCTTATATGGCTATTTTGCTCTTTTACACATTAAAACTTTATCTCCTGCTTGATTATACACTAATATTACATTTAGTTTTTTCATGTTACATACATCCTTTCTTTTTATACTACATTTTTATATTTATAATTTTTACTTATTTAATTTATCTGCAATTTATTTTTAATTTTCTCGTTAGTTCCACTTTTCTTTATTTATATACTTAGTTAATGCCATAGTAAAAGCTAATTCTGTTAAATCTATTCTCGTAACTATATTTTTAGTTAAAAGTTGTATGCCACCACCTTTATTATGTCTTTCCTCATCTTTTTCAAATATTTTATCTATTACTTTGCTTAAGTCTGTACTTATAATATCATTAACTAATCTTTCTGGCACTGGAAAAGAAGGGCTTGTACCATAGCTTTCAAAATTTTCATTATCTTCTATCACTGCTATATTGGTAATCATCCATCTTCCTAATAAATTATTTATTCCGCTTTCTATTGATAAAAATAAATCTGCTTTAATATTATTTTCTTTGCAATATTTTTTTAAGTTTTTTACTCTATTTTTTGCGCCTTCATATATTTCATTATTTACAGGTTGTTCTCCAACTTCTGAGTCTGCTGGTATACCTTCTACTGTTATATTATCAAAATATTTTTCTAATGCTCTTTTGGCTCCTTCTATTTTTCCTTGATTTTTAGTTGCAATTAGTACTTTCATTTTTTATCTCCTTTAATATATTTATTACATCTCCATATACATAAAAGCTTCCAACTATAAATATTGTAGAGTCTTTATAATTCTTTACTGAATAATATATTGAATCTTTTAAATTTTTAACTTGTATATTAGCTTCTTTCATAATTTCTTTAGCAGTATTTGCTAGCACTTCTCCTTGTACATATCTTTCTTTGCTATTTCCACTAGTAAAAATATAAGTTGCTTTTTTATCTTGTAGCAGTTCTCCTAACATTCCTTTATAATCTTTAGTTTTTAATATAGATACAATAAATACCTTTTTATTATTTTTATAATACATATTAACTGAATTTATTAAATTTTGCATTGCTGGCTTATTATGTGCACCATCATATATAATAGTTGGATTTTCATTTAACTTTTCAAACCTTGCTTTATGTATAGCTGTACTTAGCCCTCTTCTTATACTATTTTCGCTAATTGTGTATCCTTTATCTTTTAATATTTGCATACATTCTAAGCAAATACTTGCATTATAAATTTGTTTTTTTCCTTTTAAATTTACAAGTACATTTTTATAATTTCTATAATCGAACTTTTGGTAATTCTCATCATATGAATAGTTGCTAATATCTTGTTCTTTTATTAAGTGTAATGTATTATTTTTAGCTTTACATGTATTTTCTATTACTTTATTTACTTCATCATCTTGAGAGATAAAAATAGTATTAGAATTTTCTTTTATAATCCCTGCTTTTTGGACAGCTATTTCCGATAAAGTATTTCCTAAAATATGCATATGGTCATAACCTATGCTAGTTATAACTGATACAATAGGGTTTACTATATTAGTAGAATCATATAATCCACCTAGTCCGGTTTCCAAAACTACAAAATCGCAATTTTTTCTATAAAAATAAATTAAAGCCATTATTATTTCTAATTCGAATAACGTTACATTATTATTATGTTCTTTGTTATATTTTTCAACTTCTGGCATTAGCTCTGTAATTAATTTTTCTAGTTCTGTGTCTGTTATTTCTTTATTGTTCACGCATATTCTTTCATTATATTCCACCAAATGTGGAGATATAAACTTACCTACTTTATATTTTGCACAAGTTAGTACATTAGAAATCATCTCAACACAGCTACCCTTACCATTAGTACCTGCTATATGTATTATTTTTAAACTTTTTTCTGGATTGTTATATTTTTTCATAAAATAAATAACTGTACCTAATGTTTGTTTTTTTGTTCCTTTATAAAATTCTGATAAAAATTTCTTTACATCCATCTATAAAACATTCCTTAACTTTTTTATTAATATATCAATAATTATGCTATTTTTCAAGTATTTAAAGTAAATTATAAAAATTTGGACAAAATCTTAATTTTCAAAAATGAGAAATTAAAATCTTGTCCCAATTTCCATTACACACCAAGCATTTTTTATACTAATGTTTCTATTTGTAACATCTTTATAGCATCTTCTATATATTTTTTTGTATTAATATCTCTTATATCAAAGCTTTTATATTCTTCAAATAGTTTATCCAAATCTTTTTCTATCAATTCCATTATATCTTCATCTGTTTTTTCTTTTATTCCAAAAAAGTGAAAATCATATACTGGTAATTGAAGTGCATATTTAACAGAAATTTTTACATACTCTCTCCATACATCTGAAATAACCTCTCTGTTTGTACATAAAAGATTGAAGTTATATTGATATAAATCACCTATTTGATTTATTAGTTCTTCTCTTTCTAACATACTTAGATTTTTGTTTGTATCTAATTGATTTTTTCTATTTAACAATTGTAATACTAAAAACAACAATGGACCTTTCATTTTTGGATCTAATTCATCATTTTTATATAAAGTAAAATAATATGATTCTATTATTTGAAATCCATTTTTATCTTGTATTCTAAACTCTACTGGTATTTGTTTATCTCCCATTGGAATTTTTGCTACTATAATATCTGAAAGAGGTGGTAATACTCTTTCTAAAGTTTCTGTATTTGCTATTATTTTCTTTAAGTCTGCTAATATTTTATCATACATACTTATATTTAAGTTTTGTTGATTATTATTCTTTTTTCTTTGTTCTTTTTGTTCTATCCAATCTCTTTCTGTTAATAAATTATATTCCTCATAATCTTTTAAATCTTTTTTTATAATGTCAGCAACTTTTGCAATATCTTTTTTATCTTCTACAACTACTAGAACCCCAAAAAGGTCATGTATATCTTCTAATTTTTGATAATTCGCAATACGAAATGAACGCACTGCAGAATGTACTTTCTTTACACGGTAAGAATAAAAAGCAATATTTATTTTGCTTAACTCTTTTCTTAAGTTTTCAGCATAGTTTTTTAATTCTTCACTATTTCTAGCTTCATTTAATAAACTTTCCATTTTCTTTTCTTCTGGTAACTTTGCCACCATGCTTCTGTTCATTTTATTTATCATATATTCTCTCCTTTTCTACAAAAAATACAAGGTATGTTAGTATATGTTTTTTATATTTGTATTATATGAACATACTTTAAATTTATTTCTTATATTCCTTGCATTTTTGGTCATTTGTTTTCTTTATTTTTTTACAATTTTTTATAAAAAAATAAAGACTTTAACGCCAATATTTTTACAGCATCTTATAATTATAGCACATCAAATTGGAAAAATCAACCAAAATACTAAATATTAATAATTTGTTCAAGAGTAGAATATATTAGTTATGATTATTTTATTTTATACATTATAGGTAAGTTATCTTTTTATTATTTGCTTTTGCATATACATAAGTTTATTATATTTGTTTTTTACTATACTCATTTTTAATCTCCTATAACATATTTTTTAATTTTTCATTTAACTTCTTATAAACATTTTCTACAATCCATTTTTCACTTGATATCTTTTCTACATCTTCTATATTAACCCATTTCACATCACTATTTTCATCTTCTTTTATTTTTAATATTTCATTTTCGTCAACCTCTAAAAGATAAGTTAAGTTTAAATGCACATGTGAAGATACATATTTACCTCTTTTTATATGTCCATTCACACAAATAATTTCTAATGAAAATATTTCGTTATTAAGAACTCGTACATTTTCTACTCCTGTTTCCTCTTTTAATTCACGAATAGCTGTACCCAATAAATCCGATTCTCCATCTGCATGTCCTCCTGTCCATGCCCATGATTTATATATATTATGATATATCATTAATACTTTCGTTCTTTCTTTATTTACTGCCCATGATGATGCTGTAAAATGTCCAAATTCATTATTTCTTGTAAGTACATCATCAAATGTATCTATATATTTTAATATTGTTTGCTTATCTTTTTGTTCTTGTTCATTGTATGGTTTGTAATTCTCTATTTGTTCTCTTAAATTCATTTTTACTCCTCCATTTATACTTTTAACACCGCAACACACTCAACGTGGCTAGAAACTCAGTCGTTGAAAGGTAGTTTTTACTCTGTTTGTTGATTGTTAACAGGTCATTAGTTATTTAATGTGACTTTGACTGTTATCTTCGTTTTCAATTTTTTCTGTAAACTTCCATCAGGCTGTTTCTCAAATGAAACAAAATTCTGAAAGCTATCAAATTGTAAAATAAGTACCTCTTCATTAGAAATTAAGCTATCGGTTTGTGCCTTTATTTTATCATATTCAAAACCACTTTTAAATACGAAGTTAATTACATATGGATTTTTTTCTCCATTATCTTTTACCTCTCCTATTATGGCTTTATGTACAAGTGTCTCAAATATTTCTTCGTCAAATTCCTCAAGTGTTAAATCCTCTTTTTCAAAAAAGGCTTTTATCTTATTTCTACCAGAATTTATTATTGTTTCATCCTCTACATCTCTCGATAATTCTTCTTGTTGTTTCTCTATTTTTTTTATTTTTTTATTTATTTTATCTTTCCTTGATGTATACATTTCCTTATCTATTGTACCATCTAAGAGTAAATTTAACAACTTATTTTGCTTGTCTTCTAAATTTTGTTTTTCTAATTCTAATTTTCCAATTATACTTTTTGCATCATTTTGAGTTAGTATATTGTCAACTTTATCTATAAAATTTTTGATAATTTCTTTATTGTCATTGGTTAATATTCTGTATGCTTCTACAAAACAATTTTCTATGATCTCTTCTTTGATTATTTTAGAATTAGGACAAAATCTTTTACCTTTCTTTACATATTTCACACATTGCCAAGCTCTTTGTGAATAATTTGTATGTGAATATAAGTTTTTTCTTACATAGTGTTCACCACAAAAACCACAATATAACATACTACTAAAAGGATACATTCTACTATAATTACTTCCTTTTCTACCTGTTTCTCTAGTTACTCTCCTTGAGTTCAAAATGTATTGAGCTTTTTCATAAACTTCTAAAGGTATTATTGGTTTGTGGTGTTCTTCTATATAATACTTATCCTCTTCTCCCATATTAGTAACTCTTTTATGCGATATCGGATCTAATGTATATGTTTTTCCCATTAGAACATTTCCTATATATTTTTCATTTTTTATTATTCCTCTAATAGTTGATTCTGACCAAATATCATCACCTTTTGGCGTTTTATACCCTAACTCTGTTAATTCTCTAGCAATAACTGTAGAACCTGCTCCATCACAATATCTTTTAAATACATATTTCACAATTTCAGCTTCTTCTTCATTTATTGACATCATATTTGTTTTGTAATCATATCTGTAACCTAGACAATTGTTGAATCCTACCAGTTCCCCCCTCTCCATTTTCATTTTTAATCCCAACTTAACATGAGTTGAAATATTTTCACTTTCTTGTTGTGCTATAGAGCTTAATATAGTTAAAAGAAGTTCTCCTGCCATTTCTAATGTATTTATATTTTCTTCTTCAAAAATTATCGCAATATTTCTTTCTTTTAACCTTCTTACATACTTTAATGTATCCACAGTATTTCTTGCAAAACGAGAAATTGATTTTGTCATTATTAAATCAATTTTCCCTTCTAATGCATCTGTAATCATTCTCATAAAGTCATCTCTTTTATAATCGAGTGTACCACTTATAGCCTCGTCTGCATAAATTCCTGCAAATGACCAGTTTGAATTAGTTGTAATCTTCTCTTTGTAATATTTCAATTGAGAATCATAACTATTTTTTTGTTCTTCTGAATCTGTACTTACTCTACAATATGCACATACTCTCAATCTTTCGTTATAGACATTTCCAGTTTTCCTATCGATTCTACCATCGACCTTTTTTATTACTTTTACTTGCAACAGTTCCTCCAATCCAACTGTGTCTTCCCAGTTAGTATTATAACTCGCTTTTAATTCTTTCTCAAATCATTTCACACTAAAATATGATATTCTTTTATAATTTTTTCTTTTATCAAATTGTAGTTATCTTCCGCAATAAGATTATTCTTAAATAATTTTTTTAATGCTTGTAATTCAATACTTCCAATAATATATGAATTTTTAATTTTTTGATTTATTACTTGTTTTTGCATTTTTACCTCACCTTATTTCCAATTAATTCTTTTAGGCACATCAGCTCCGACTTTAATTCCTCTTTTTAGCATATAGCATTTATTTTTTTCATTGTATTTATAGATTGATGGATTCCAATCTCTATATGCTCTATTTGAAATTGGCTTTCGACCACCTGATAATTCTTTACTTGCTTCAATATGTTGCTTTTTCAAATTTTCGTAAATATCATCAACTTTTTTACTTTTTCTTTTATTAGCAATATAGTTTATAGTCTTTTTTCTATTTTTAGCTCTGTTTGCATTCTGACGCCTAATTTTTTCATTTAAATACCTCTCATCTGACATAATAATTCGATTTACTGTAGACTTTGAAACATTTAATAATTTTGATATATCTATTTGTTTATATCGTTCTATAAAATACAAATTTAAAATTTTTTCATTATCAATCATATTACTTGCCTCATTCTTGGGATTTTTTACTAACAACTTTTAGATATGAAGAAACTAATAGAGCTAAAATATAACTCTACTTAATCTCTACTTTTATTGTCTGTTTACATTCTGTCTTTAGTCTTTTTTCTGAGTGGGATTTATTTTTTATATCTCCTCTCCTTTTTATAAGAAGTTATTATTGTAAAGGAGATAATGATCATTAATATTATTAAAATATAAATCATCTATTTTTTCCCCTTTACAATAATATTTGTTAATCTAATAACTTCTTTTGTTCCAAACTTATCATGTAGCATTTTTATTTCGCTTTTTAATGATTTGTCTGTTAGCTCTGTTTCACTATTTTTAAGTGTGTGTACTGCTAATTGTGCATAAGCTATTGCTGTATCAATGTCCATTAATTCTTTATTAGAATTATCCGTGTCCATTATTACACCTCCATTTCTATTTTCTGATAATAAGGACACAAATAATTTTATAAATGTTGCTTTTTTATGATTTTTTTCTATTTTTTGTTAATACTTCAAAAATTCTTAATTTAATTTCTTGTTCTAAATCCTCATCAACACGTCCTTTTATCTTTGCGTTTACTTTTATTAAATTTTCATAATCATTTAAAATTTTTATTACTTCTTGATTAGTTAAATTAAAATTATTAAACATATATTTATTCCCCTTTTATAAAATTTTTTAATATTTTATTTTGAGCTCTTTGTTTAATCCTCCAGACTGTTTCCCTTCTAATTTTCATTTTTTCGCTAATTTCAGTTACAGTCATATCTTCTTTAAACAAAAGAAAAAGCACTTCTTTTTCTTTTAAAGAAAGTGCTTTTATTGTTTTATAAATAATTATGTTGGAAAAAACTTTTTCAAACTCAAATACATCTTTTATTGAGTTTTCAAAGCTTTGAAATATAACTTCTAACAAATTTTCAGAATAGTCAATAATATTTTCTTCTAATTTCACTTCTGAATTAAATGCTTTGTAATTTGCCCTTAAATATGTATTCTTTGCTGATAATACAATTCTTTTTAAATATAATTTTTCTTCTTTTGATAAGTCCTCATATAAATAATTTTTTCTTTCCATATTCATTCTCCAATTCACAAAAATTGGACAAATGTCTATAAGTAAAGAAAATGTTCAATTATTTTTTACTTAAAATTATATACTCTATAACAATTTAATATCACCTCCTAAAAATAAAAGTCCATAAATAAAACTATATTAACTTCATATCATTCGTTTTTTATACTTTTTCTACAGTTAATTAATACAATTTCTCTACTTACAGACTTTTGTCTTTTCCTATAATACAGTCTACCTCAATATATTTCTATGAAAGTGGTAAAAAATAGTAAATATTACCGCTTTCTACATTTTATGTAAATTCAATGCTGTATATATTGAATTTTCAAGCTTTCAGTGATATAATTATTTTAGTTTTTTATTATTAAGGAGGGAACATAATGATTAATGTTATTATTGCTGAAGATAATTTAAATCAAGCAAAAATATTTAATGATTTTTTAGCAAATGCTGGATTAAATGTAGTTGCATTGACAACTACTGGAGAAGAAACAATCGAAGAATATATAAATAAACAGCCTGATGTACTTTTTCTAGATTTAGAAATGCCTAATACAAATGGATTAGAAGTCTTAAAATTTTTAAAAGATAAAAGTTACAAAAAAAATATAGTTATAACATCTCATTCAAAAGTTCTAGTATCTAATCTACATGATTTTTCAAATGTTTACTGGCTTATGCCTAAACCTTTTAGTTATTCTAAAGCAATTGAAGTTGCCAAAGAAATTGCTTGTACACATGATGAAATATATATTAAAAATCTTATCAAAAACATTCTTTCTAAATTAAATTTCAATCTATCTTCATATGGAACATTAAATTTTATCGATTTAATATTTATTCAATATCAAAGACTGCCTTCAAAATTCTCTTTAAAACAATTATATTCAATTCTCTCAAATCAAATTGGATTTACTTCAGCTGTACAAATAAAATGGAGTATAGAAAACTCTTTATCAAGTGCTAAAAAGTATATGAATAAAGAAGTTCTATACTCCATTTTTAATGATTATAATGATTCTTTTACTTTAACTCAATCATATCTATTATACCTAATTGTTGATTATCTAGAATTAAATAGAAAATAATAAGTAGGGAATTCCCTACTTATTACTCATACATCCAAAAATGAAATTTATTGCATCCGCAAAACCTGTTTCATAGTAAATTCTCTCATATTCTGAATGTTCATCATTTATGCGTTCTACGTACTCTTGTATTTCATCAATTATTTTATATTTATATTTTTTAGGCAAATTTCTTATAGTATAAATAATTTGTTGATATGCTGATTCTCTTCTTGTTAATAAACCTTGAATACTTCTTCTAGTTTTATTATTTATAATTGTACCTTCTTCTTCTCTTTTATCGAGAATACTCCCTATTACCTTTTTATTAATATTTTTTTCCATATAACATCACCTCCTAAATTGCTGTGATGTTAACTCTGTTCTATAAGTTTGTCAAACAAAAAATTCTATATTGCAACCTTTTTATATAGTTATTTACTCTAATATATAAATAATAGGAGTTAATAGGAGTTGAAGTATAATGTTTAATGTACTGATAATTGATAACAATGTTGAAGAAGCCAAAAATATATTAAATCAAATTGTAAAAAAATACAAAAATCTTAGAATAACAGGTATTGCCACAAATACTAAAGAAATGTTAAATTTTCTAAATCATAAAGATAATGACTTAATTATATTAATTTATCCCTTTTCTGACATTAGTATTGACTTTATATTTAAAAAACATAAAAATTATAAAGTCAACTCTTTTATAGTTTTTTTCAATTCTAATAACAAAGTTTGGCTAAAAAAATTAAATAATAATCCATATGTATATAAACTACTCTATGATTGTAACAAAATAAATTCACTTATTAATTCTATCTCAAATTTTATTTATACTGATTATATTAGTTTAAATAGAAAAATATTGCAAGAATTGCTTTTACTAAGATTCAATCCATCATATAAAGGCACTAAATATCTTTTAGATATAATTACTATAATATATAAAGATCCTCTATTATCTGAAATTAATCTTCAGAAAAATATATATCCTAAATTAGCTCAAAAATATAATACATCTACTAATAACATAAAGTGTAATATAACACAATCCGTAACTTGTATGTACTATGATTGTCCCGAAGATATTATTCTTAAATATTTTTCGTACGTAACTCTTCAGAAGCCAACCACTAAAGAAGTTATATTAACAATATTAAATAAATTATAAATCCCCCTCCAAACCAATTAGGTTTAGAGGGGATAAAATTGTAACCATTATCATATGAGTTTTACTCTACGTATGACTTAAATCCTATAATATCAACCGTTCTGTCGGGTGCGGATGATACTCCAGGCGTACTAAGAATGAACCAAATTTGCACTTTTCTTCCTGTACGCCCGAGGTCAAATTTCTCTTTGTGCGCAGTAATGTACGTTCCTCCTCCAACAGTTCCCCAATCCCGGGTAGCAATAATGTTTCCCGTATTATAGTCTTTAATCTTTATCGTGAGCTTGATTGGGTTTCCGTTGTGGTCTTTGCTTGATTGCTGATATGCAATCTCAAGAGAAAGATACCTTCCCGCTACTGTTTTTACTGGTGTCAGGTTACCTCCTCCTGTAAAGCTAAATGTACCAATATCATACCATCCATATGGAAGGGTTTCTGTTCCTGCTCTTGGAGAAATCACCTCTTCTCCCTTCGCCGGAACTTCTGCTGCCATAGCTGCTGTAGGTAGTACTCCAACAATCATTATGACAGCTAATAGTAAGCTTATTACCTTCTTACCTTTCCGAAAAACAAATTTCATAATTGTTCCTCCTATTTTTTTATAATGGTTACAATTTTTGTGTTATTGTCTAATGACTCCAACACTTTTGCAATCAGATTATAATTGCAATTATATTTTACCACAGTTAAATAATTTTTCTTAAAAAGGTAAAAAAGGTAAAATATATATGTTTTATTTTCTCTCCAATTGGACTATTATATCTCTGTTTCCTTCCATTGTACACATCGTAAAATATATAGTTAGCTCATTTGGTATATTATCATATTTAGTAAGATTAAATGTTTGCCAATGTTTATATGTTCCATCGGGTTGGTATATTGTGCCATAAGATTCAGAATTTGAATTAGTAGGAATATATTTCTTTCCATTTTCATCTATTATGTATTCATTAAATACAAATTTCGTTTTTAAATTGCTTCCCCATTCATAAAATTGTTCTTTTTTCTTTTCTTTTACATTATTCGAATCATCTTCCATATATATTGGATTCAATTTAGTATCAAATTCAAACATCATTCCAGTATCATATAAAGAAGCTTCTGTAATATTTATAGTATTATCACTACATGCTTTTAAAGCATAAACTATAGCTTCTCTTCTATAAAATTTTTCCGGCATATCTAATGTTACATTCCATTTTCCATCTATTTCGTATTGTTTTCTATCACTTATGATTTTAGCTTTATTAAAGCCAATGTTTATTTTTTTGCTTTTTGGATAATCTGATGCGAACAAATTAAAAACTAATTCGAACGTATTATTATTATTTGATTTTATATAATAATTCATTCCACTATCAATATAATGTTCATTAAATTCACCATATTTATAGTCTAATTTATTTTCTTCACAAAAATTATTAAATGTATCTATATTATTACACCAAAGTATATTATTTGATTCGTCTGTGATTATTAAATCCATAAATTCTATTTTCTTTACAATATCAATTTCTTCATCTTTTACTTTTAGTTCTAATATAAAATTAAAATTTCTATCATCCATTAATAAATTACTTATTTTAACACTTATATTACTAGACTCTATGTAATCTATATCAGGAGTATAAATATACCCATTATTAATTGCTTTTTCCATCCCTATGTCTTGATTAAATAAATTTTTTACAAAATTAATAATATCTTTTGCAAATACTCCAGTTGTCATCATAAAAATGATACAACAAGAAATTGCTAATATTTTATAAAGTTTTACTCTTCTTTCTAAAACATTGTCTTGAGCTTTTTCACTATTTAATGCTTCTTTTATAGCATTTGTATAACTTAACGGTTTCTCTAATTCTTGCTTTAATACTCTTTTTAATAGATAATCTGTTTTATCCATAATATACTTCTCCTTTCAAAATATTTTTGATTTTTTTCTTGCTTCTTAATATTTTTGATTTTACTGTATTTTCTTTCATTTTTAATATTTTACTTATATCTTTAGTAGTATATTCCATATCATAATGAAGTATCAGTACGACTCTCTCTTCATAATTTAAATTTTCAATTATATTATAAAAGTTTATATTACCCTCTGTATTTTCAATTATATTACTTGTTTTATTATTAATAATGTATTCATCATCTATCATAATCTCTTTCTTTCTTTTTTTATAAATTCTATTACATTTATTAATAAGTATTCTAATAATCCATGTCTTAAAATACTCTATCTTACGTAATTTCTTTAATGAATAAAATGCCTCTATTATAGTTTCTTGTACTGCGTCTTCTATATCTGATTCACAATCTAATCTAGCTCTTGCTATTTTATACAATTCGTCTTCTATCAGTAATATTGCTTTTGTAAATGCTTCTTGATTTCCCTCTTTTGCTAATTTTATCAATTGTTCCATTTTTTCCTCCACCTAATATGTTTTTTATACCTATTAGAGTAATTTATATTATAAAAAAGTTGCATTACACTAAAAATATAATAAAGTTTTTAATCTCACTCGTATAGCGAGCATTTTTTCTTCTTCGCTTCACCACTCTAAAGTATAATATAAAAAAAGATATAATCTTTTATATTATATCTTTTTTTATTGTATAATGAAAACCCCACGTTTTACGTGGGGTTCTAAAAGCTTCTAGCTATGAGCAAAATAAATCTCCTACTTTGATATAATATAGTTGGTTTGGTCAACCGCAAAAATAAAAAATCAAAGGAGGAGATTTATCTATGAAAATAGACAAAAACAGTTTAGCACATAGTGCTTGGAATTGCAAATATCATATAGTATTTGCACCAAAATACAGAAGAATGGAAATATACGGGAAAATAAGAAAAGATATAGGAGTAATACTAAGGAGATTATGTGAGCAAAAGGGAGTAGAAATAATAGAAGCAGAACTATGTCCAGACCATATACATATGCTAGTTAGTATTCCACCGAAATATAGCGTATCAAGTATAATGGGATACTTAAAAGGAAAAAGTAGCTTGATGATATTTGATAGGCATGCGAACTTAAAGTATAAATATGGAAATAGACACTTTTGGAGTACAGGTTATTATGTGGATACAGTAGGCAAAAATAAGAAAGCAATAGAAGAATATATAAGAAAACAGTTACAAGAAGATATAGCAAGGGACCAAATAAGTATCAAAGAATATGTAGATCCATTTGAAAAAGAAGAAAAGGAAAAAGAAAGAAAAATGAAAAAAGGATTAGGACCACTTAAGTGGTATCCTGAGAAAGAAATGCGGTTGACAGACCATTCAGTAGGACTTGAGTCCTGAAGTTCCAGAACAAAAGCCTTCTAGGCTAAGAGCAAACCACCCGTTTTACGGGTGGTTATGATTGACATATATCTTTTACTGATTTTCTCCATGCAATTAATACACATTAAACTTCCTTGATATTTATATAATTTCTTTTTAGAGTTACAAAAAATACATCTATCTATAACTTTTTCTAAAATTATAGAGTCACCGTATGTACTTAATTCAAATTTTGTGTGTCTAACTATTTTTAAATTATTTCTAATATCCTTTGACAGAGTTACTCTTCCTAATCCATCTAGTTTTCTAACATATCCTGTATTTTTTTTCATCATTTATACCTTTCTGAATAAATAATCATATTTTTGATATATTAAATTAATTATACCGTTTCGAACGTATAATGTCAAGACATCATATTTCTGATATTTTATTTATATAAATAATTTTAATATGGAGATAAAAATGAACAAATTAAACAGTAATTCTGTAGGAAATAAGTTGATTCGAGTTAATGGCAATATAATTTTTAAATTAAAAGATGTTTTAGATAAAAATCATATCACTAGATATCAATTATCTAAACTGACTAATATAAGATATGATACCATTTGCAATTATTGTAAAGGCAATGTAACTTTATTAAATATTGAATATTTAAAAATTTTTTGTAACATTTTAAATTGTAATATTGAAGACATAATTGAATACAAAAATAGATAATACCTTATATTATATAGGGTATTATTTTTTAACCCTTGAATTTTTGAGCATAATGAAATGGCGTATTATTCCCTTTATATAAAACAACAATACGCCTTTCTAAATTAGTAACCCTCTCATTTCGTCGCTTCTATTTATGGCAGTCTAGTATGTAGTTTTCACTACTATGAATGCTACTAATATATAGTCTTGTGCATACTTGCCCACACTTTTTACATTCACATATTCCTGTTACAAGCTTTGCCTCCTGAACTCTTTTTTTATTGTGAGTTTACGTCACGAACTCTCACTTACACATTTAGTACAAATAGACTGTTTGTACTAATATGAATGAATTTTATTGCATCGGCTCATTACACCTTTCACTTTTTATGAGTTTATGGCATCTCTCATCAATATACAAAAATAGGAAAGTATTTCTACTTTCCTATTTCAATCTTTAATGTCCTGTTCTAGGTAATTTTTTTACTTTTAATTCTTTTTCATATATTTCTGTAGTATGTTTATCTTCATCATATACTAAATATGTATCATTATAACCTTCTACTCGTGTTTTGTTTGTAAACTTATCATCGTTATTTACATCGCTATTTACCTTTACAAAAATATAAGGACTTACTACTGATTCAAATCCTACGTCTACTGTTCCAAAATCCACTTTGAATTCTGTTACATACTCGTCTTCCTCTAATTTAAGATTTGCAAAATCAATATAATTATTTATTTGTGTATTTAAATTATCTTTTAATAGTCTATAATCATTTTTATTAGTTTTATAATATATAGAATAATTTAAATCTTGATTATATGTTCCTGTTATTAATTTTGTAATTCTTACATATTCAGTAGGTAGATAATCATACCATGTAAAATTATTAAGCTTTGTATTTCCTGTATTTTTAATATGAAAATCATATCTGATTTCTTCATTTGCAGTAGTTTGAATGATACCTTCTTTTTCTATATCTACATTTGGCTCTTCTGGTTCATTGGTAATGTTTATTTCAACAATTTCATCATTTTTACTAATTTCTGTTGCAAACTCATTTTCATTTAGTAAATACCATTTTCCTGCTTCTACTTCTTTGATAATATATTTTCCTTTATCTAGCTCTTTTGTAGTAGCAATTCCGTGTTCACTAGTTATAATAGTGTCTACCAATTTGCCATTTACATCATAAACTTCAAATTTCACATTTGTAATAGGTGTTCCTGCTTTTTCTCCATTAATAAAGTTATCATCTTCACTAGTTTTTACTATTTTAATTTTCCCCTTTATTCTTTCATTTGTAATGTCTAATCTACTTATTTGGTCAGCTTTAATTTCTACACTTATTAGCTTATCATCTAATATATGAAAGTCATCTGTTTTAGTTTCTTTAAGTTTATAATGTCCAATTGGCAAGTTAGTAGTTTCTGCCACTCCTTTTTCATTAGTTTTTATTGTGTCAACCACTTTATTTTCTGAATTAATAACTTGAAACTCTATATCTTTAAGCATAATTTTATTGTCTTCTGCATCCTTTTTATAAACTTCTACTTTTCCTTTTAACTTTTCATTTTTTATAGTTATTTCAGAAGTTTTATTATATTGTATTTCTAATTTATATGTCTCATTTGGTAATTCATATATTTCATTTGTTTCTATTTCTTTTATTGTAATTCCTCCAGTTCTGATATTGTCAATATAGGCAATTCCTTCTTTATTTGTCTCTATTGTCTTTTTCTTTCCAATAGAATCTGTTATTTCAAATTTTACTCCTTCTATAGGTAATTTTTCATCGTCAGCATCTACCTTATAAATTCTTAAACTTCCTGTCTTATGTTTATTAGATATCGTTATTTTAGTAGTTTCACCATATTTTAATTCTACAGTTAGTACTTTTGAATTGATTTCATAATTAGTATTAGCTTTAGTTTCTTTTATTTGATATATTCCAGGATATAAATCCTTTAAAACAGCTTTTCCATCCGAACCAGTCTCAACTGTTTTTATTAATTTATTGTCTTTCTTAATTTCAAAAGTAGTATTTGGAACAACTTGTTTCGTTTCATCATCAATCTTTAAAATCTCTAGCTGAGCTGTATCTGTTTCTAATGAAAATTCTGCTGATGTATTTGATTTTTCAAATGGATCTGAAACTAGTACATAATCTTGATATTCTTCATTGTAACTTTCTCCATAAAATGCTGGGCATGTTTTTATTCGTGCATTTGTCACTCTAATTAGTCCATCAATATCTTCTTTTATATTAGCTTTAGGTATTATCACTGATAAAATATTTCCATCTTTTGAATAACTTGTCCCAACTGGAAATCCTATTAGTGATACATCATAGCTAGCAAGCTCTTTATTAGTTTTTAGATTAAATTTTTGTATTACATTATTTCCTGATGTATAAGTATTTCCGCTCTTTTCTAAACTTATTGTGGCTACTCTATAATCATCTGTACCATTTACAGCGTAATCATATAGTTTTTCCGCTTCGTCTAATATTTTCTTTCCTCTTCTCTGAATATCTTCTAATGTATATCCTTGTGCTGCATCTCCACTTGCAATTCTGTTTGGAACTTGATATTTTGTTTTTGGAGATACATTTTCTGCAAGACAGTGTACTACTGTTTTTGTTACAAAATACCAATCATCATCACATTCCACACTTGTCTCATTCCATGATTTTCCTAGATATCCTCCATATACAGCTCTCCAAACTCTTGGGTCATTTATTTTTTCTTTTATATATGTTTCATAGCTTGAGCCTGCTCCAGTACCTACTCCGTGGTTTTTCCGGTTCAAGGCAAAATGCTGCCATTTTTTGATTCGTTTCTGGGTCTAAATAGTAAACTCTCATAACTAATTTTAGAGACCCATTTGATTTATATTGAAGTAATCCTAATAATTCTTTATCTTCATACAATCTAGAGGAATCTCCTATATTAATATATGCTTGTGCCATATTTATAAAGTTACTTAAAATTGTAATAGCAATTAATAATATAAAAATAAATTTTTTTAATAATTTCTTTTTCTTCATTGTTTAATCAATCCTTTCTTTTATTTTTGCATAAAAAAAAGAAGCCTAAACTTCTTTTTGATTTTTTCTATTTCTTTTCTTATTTATATAAATAACTATCTCAATAATTCCATAAATGCCACATCCTATTGTTATTATTGTTGCCAAAATTGGATCTATGTCAAGTTTTTGGACACTTTTTTTGAGAATTTTTTTACTTTTTTGT
>OIZB01000411.1_pt1 | contig 34791 bp, 46 predicted proteins | sample 1588401 | NCBI WGS metagenome assembly OIZB01 (sample SAMN03283270) | human gut metagenome | biome: human-associated habitat; material: feces | host: Homo sapiens | place: USA | collected 2013
CTGCTCATCGCCCTTCCCAGCCATGCTCTCGCAGCGCCCTGCCTCTCTAGGCAACGCCGTTGCAAAGCATATCGCCTCGATTCGGAGCTATTCCTTTGCAGAACGAGGGTATTCTCTGCTTTGCCATTGCTTCACTCTTCCATGCGGTTCCTTTGCGCTGCGCCACGTCTCAAGGCAGTGCCATAGCCATGCCATTATCAGCAATTCCGAGCTGTGCCTTGGCGAAGCGAACCAGAGCGGACCGATGCCATTGCGCTCAGTCAAGAACCTCGTAGGTGAAGCGGCCCTTACCAGAGTTGCGCCACTGGCCAATGCCACGCATCGCTCCATAGTTCAGCCATTCCAAAACGGCCTTTTCGTGGGAATCATCCATGCACAGCACCTCAAACTCACAGGTGGAGCCTGCAGGAATCTGCTCAGAGTTGGCAAGGCTGACGCGCTCGCCCTGTGCAGTCTGGGCACGGAGAGGACGCTGGCACTCAGACATCTCGCCACTAAAGCAAATAGGAATCATCCGGGGCGAAACAAAAATCAGGCCATCAATGACCTTCTTGTAGGCGGTGATCTTGCCAGATTCGTTCATGGCCTTCTTCTTGCCGGCCTCGGTCTTGCCACCAATGCGGCCCAGCATCCCGCAGGAATCTTTGAAGAAGCCCTTAATCTGGTAGTCGTACAGAACAGGCTGTCCGGCTTCATTCCGGGGGAACACCGTCATGCCCTTGTCTGCCACAGCATCAGCTCCCAGAGCTGCCACCTCATCTTCGACAGTAGCAGCATCAGGGGACTTGCTGGCGATGAACTCGCGGGCGATGTTCTGGTTGCTGGGCCATGTTCCCAGCACCGGCTCAGTAAAGGTGAGCTTGACCTTCAGTTTTTTCATGGTTTCATTTCCTCCCATTTTTATTTGCGGTTGGCTCCCGCGACACCCTTTCAGGTGTTTCGGCTGCTGCCACGCAGCCATCATCAGGCGGGTTCAGTCTTTGATTTCACGCACATCGGTGATTTCGTTGATGTCCAAGCCGTGACCTGTTTCGTCAATCAACCGCTGAACAGCTACGTTGCGAGCGTCTATCGGGTCAGTGGCATTGACTTGGTACGAATCCCAGAACCGGTCAGCCGTGTTGTAAATCGAAACTTCATAACATTTCATCGTTCAGCCCTCCTCGTTGTACTCATCCACATCCCGGCTGGAAAGCCCAGCCAGAAAGACGCGGTGCTTACCGTTCTGGTCACGCTTCCAGTCGCCGCCCATCATGCAGATGGCTGCGATGTAGCCCTGATACAGACCTTCACAAGCATTCCGCTGAGCTTCGGTTGCATCCTTGCGGTTCATGCCGAACCACTGAGCGTCCATAGAGAGGGCCAGAGTGTTCAGCCCGGTATGAATCTGGTCAATGTACATCTTTTTCATCTCTCAGCCCTCCTTGACAAGCTGCGTCATCTTGAAGATGCGGTTCCACTGCTCTTCATTCAGGCAGCCACCATTGTTTACAAAATCCTTGGCGAAGCAGATTTCCTGCTCCATCTCTGTCTTGCTCATCTCGTTCAGGTTCTTCATGGTATGTACCTCCGGTTGCTTTCGTACTACTTTTGACAGTGCTATTATACTAGCTTTGAGCTAATTTGTAAATAGCTTTTCGCTAATTTCTTGATATTTTTTTAGCGGACAGCTATTTTCTTGGGGGAAAACGCCTCCACTGGCAGATGCTCCCGACATTTATGCCGGTATCATCCAGCAGCAAAAAAGAGCACCAGCCGCAGCCAGTGCTCTTGTGGTAAAAAGAAAGGCCAGCAGGCAAAACGCCTGCTGGCCTCGGTTCAATATTTATTTGTTCCAGTGAATAGAATTTGCGTTTTTAGCCTTCGCTCCGTACAGGTCAAAGTCTTTATAGCCATCATCCACATATAGCATCAGGGTATATCTGTCATACAAGCTACCAATGTCATCACTGCCGGGCTGTTTATAATAGTCATTCGCCCAGCTTGCCTGAGCCGCCAAATACCGGGCCACATCTTCACCGGCCATCTTTGCAGTGTCCTCGGTCACAGCAGACGGAACCTGAACAAAAATATCAATTTCGTCTTTGTCCACCTGAATGGTAACATCCTTGATATAGTCGTATTCACGCATATCTTTTTCTGTGGACGTAATGATGGATTCTCCATCAAACGTCAGCTCCGAGACATCAAGAGTAAAGCCTGAGGAGCCGGAAGAGGAAGCAGCGGAGGCCGAACCGGCAATTCCATACTTTTCTCTGATGGAATCGAGCTGATCTTCAAATTCTTCTTCGGCAGCAGCAACAGACGCGGCGGTTTCGCTCTCAGCCTCCTCAAAGGTTTTGGATGCTTTGGAGACAAGCTCATCGGTTTCGTAGCTATACAGGTCAACAAGGTCGGCAGAGCCTTCTCTTTCATAGTAGAAATGCTTGTTATCAGCGTTTCTGACGCTCAAAACTTCCCATTCGCAAGCTTGTCTAGTTTTGAGCCGCAAAAGGTTTACAATCAAGTTGCTCTTGGAAGTAGGCACATAGAGGTCAATAGATGTAGAAAGTTCGCTTTCATCCAGATTTCCAAACGTAAAATTTAGATGTCCATACGCTCCTATGCTACCAAGAGCATCGGCAGCCTTATTGACGGCTTGGTCTGTGTCGTACAGTTCCTCCCCCTGTGTTTGGGTGATTGGCTCAAACCCTTCAGGCAGTTCAACTGCAACGGATTCAGCTGCAGAGCTTGAAGGTTCCTCAACGCCACCAAGCGCAATAATCATCAAAAACGAAGCGATAACGGCAATGGCAAGCAGTAGCATGGTTCCTTTTTTCATTCTCATGATTTTTACCCCCATTATTTTTTGGTAAGTTCAGTATATCAGGGTGCAGCAGTCTTTTCAACAAAAAATGGGAACCAGCTTTCGCCAGTTCCCAGCAGCATCAAAAAAGAGTTGTCTGTCCATAATCATCCGGGGCCTCAGAGGGAGGCTTTGCGGATCTGGGCTTGTAGATACGAGTTTGTGTCAAAACATCAATCTCGCAGAACCGGAAGCCCTTGCAGTGGTTCAGCCGCCGCAGGGCCGGACCTTCCAGCATCTCGTCTTTGTAGCTGCAATAGGCCAGCTCGTCATCATTCAGACAGGCGTTGCAACAGTACCGGCAGTATTGTTTCATCCTTCAGCTCCTCCACATAGCACCAGCTTTGAGGTGCCCGATGCAGTATACAATGCCCATTCAGTCCGCAGGTGGGCGGCACCATCCTGTCGCCAGAAGGCTCATAATACTCGCAGCTCTCATTTCCGCAGACGTTGGTTCCGAACAGGCTACTAAAGCCATGTTTGGAAAAGCCAGACAGCGGCTTTGGGTTGTCGTAAACCTTCAGGTCGGAGATATGCCAGCCGCAGCCATCACGGCCTTTGAGATATTTTTCGGCGGTTTCCTTGCTCATGCAGGCCGCTTCAAGAAGTTCATCGGCTGGTTTGTAATATGATCCGGGTGCCATAACGTACAGGCTTGCCGGTTCCCAGCTTCCTGTTTCTCCAACATGGGTTATGCCGGTAATTTTCTTACAGGTGAACTCGCCAATGACGCGCCCCCTTTTTTCTGGCCAGCCGCCACGGTTCCACGCGGCCACATCCCGGTTGAGGACATCCATAAACAGGCTGTCACTCCCGGCCAAAGTGCAGTAGATGTACGCCTTAAATGGTGTTCCATGCACAGGGCAAGTCCTGCGCACCTCAACGGTCTTTTCGCCGCTGAGAATCTTCTTACACCATTCGGGCCGGATGCTCAGTAAAACAGCTTTCACGCTCGCACCTCCTCTCAGTAATACTCGATTTCCACCAGAGAGGTGGACACCAGCTCAAAGCGTCCATCTTCCAGAGGGATGCGGAGCAGCTGATACTCACGCTCGGCAGATAGCTTCGGGTCAGGAAGCAGCTCGCCAAAGTCCTCCACGGTGATGGTATACTTCGGATACCGCCGGGCTACTTGTGTTCCATCTTCAATGGCAGGAGAATAGACTGTGACGTGATAACAGGGGTGGTCAGAAGTTTCGGTTTTAGTTTCAGTATCAGCAGATGTCGGACTGCAGGCCGTAGCCCAGAGCGTCAGGGCCAGCAGCACAACGGACGCAGCGAAACAGGATAATCTCTTTTTCATCGGTCAGAACCTCCATTATTCGATCTTCTTGCCGCGGGAGATGGCAATGTCATATTCTGTATCAAAGTCCTCAGCGGTCACGCCATGCCGGGCGTATTCCTTCACAAAGGCGGCTTCGCCAAGCTCAAACGCCTGAGCGTCATTCTTGGCACAGAGCTTGTAGCAGGCAGCACACAGGCTTGACACATTATCGGGCTTCGGAAGGACAAGCACATCGTACTGCTTCAGGCCCTCCATAGCTTTCACAGCAGCATCCCGCTCATCGTACAGCTCATCTATGTCATCTTCCAGCACAGGGGAAAAGTGACGCATTCGCCGGGCATCTTCACAGGCAATGGCAATGTCGCGGTCAATCTCCTCCAGAGTCCGCATTGCGCTTGCCTCCATTTCTGAGCTTTTCCTCCATCTTATTCAGGTCGAAGCGGTCAAAACATCCATGCTGCACAAGAGCGTTCGCCGTGTGCGTCACACAGACCATACCGGCCAGCAAATCGGAATAGTGCTTGGCTTCCTTGACGGTATTGCTCAAGATATTATTGAGTGCGATAAGCTCCAGCCCGCTCAGCTTTACCACGGCGTAGCCGGGGTCTTCCTTGGCATCATCGCGCCACTTCAATGAACAGATTCTCATTTTATCAACCTCCTATCGACACGGATAAATCAGAGCACCAGAGCATAATAACAATGCCAGTGCCAACAGCGCACAGCAGAATGCCAGCCGCAAAAAGACGCTCTTTATCGGCCAGACCTCCGGCCAAAACAGCAGTAAATCCCATCACAACAAGCAGAGTAGCAAAAGCTACCACCTCACTTGCCATCAGAATCGCCCTCCCTTCTGGCATTCCATAGCTTTGCAGCCTGCCCCTGTGCAACAAATGGCGTGTTGTGCCAGTCTTTCGCCCAGACGGCACCACCTCTGGCCCCACAGCTGGAGCAGGCCACGCAATACTTGCCGCCCCTGAGCCTCAGGATTCTGGCAGAGCCTCCACAGAACGGGCACGGTTTCAATTCAGATTTTGCCATCGCTCAGCCTCCCACAACAGGAACCAGCAGAAACAGCAGGAAAAACAGCAGGGCCATCAGGCACATACATAAAGCCGGCCGCTTGCCGTTTTTCCCAGAGATGGCATAGCTCGTATGCACAGCCACCTTCACGGTAGCAAGCAAGCACAGATACACACCAACCGCGGCGAGAATCTTTTTCAGGGTTTCCAGCAGCATCTTTGCACCTCCATCAGCTCACGGCCCAATACACAATCGCAAGGACAAAAACGAGGGCAGCCAACGAAGAATACGCAGCAATCATCATTTTCCTGTCTCCCTCTGCAACAGCTTTCAGAGCAACAGCGACCATGCGTAAAAACAAGGTCAAAATAACGGCTGTTGCTACGATGGCCAGAACGCTCTGCGTGACTTCTTCCAGAATCATCTCACGCCCTCCGCTGCTCGATCATCTTCATGCACAGCTCCCGGTAAACATCACGCTGTGCGCAAGCAGAGATAAACTCTCGCTCGTAAGAATGCCCCCCCTCAGAAGGAGCAGCAGGCTGCACAAGGCTCTTGCGGCCATCAGAAAAGGCCTGCACAGCATTCTCGACAGGAACCGGGGCCGGGTCGGGAATGACAACAGGGCCAACAATATCAGCAGTGCCAGGAGCTTCTTTCGGCTTGGAGAGGTAGTTGTCAAGGCCCAGACTGACCATCAGGCCAAACTCGATGTCCTGCATCTCTTTATCGCACAGCTGGCCGATGTAGTCATTCAACCGCAGCTTGTCCACAGTAAAAATCTGCTCACAGAGGGCAGTGGATTCCTGCAGCTTCCCAGCAGCATTGATGTGAACGTGGGTCTGCATGGGCTTCTTCTCCCGCGTGGTCAAATAGACGATCTCCAGAGTGGAGGAGTTTTTGTTGTTATGGTTGTTGCTCACAATGATGGCCGGGCGGCCAGCGTGCTGCTCGCTCCCAATCTCATTGCCAGTGGGATAAACATAGTAGACCTCGCCACGATAAAACATACCGTTCATGTAAAAATCTCCCTTCAAAATTCAAGTGGTCCCTAACGCAGGAACGCTTATTTTTAGACGTTGACGCAATACCAACCGATTTCTTCCAGCAGGGTGACAGCTACCGTGCTGTCAGGCAGCAGCTTTACGAAAAGCTCCGCTATGGCATTTGCCTGCTCTTCAGTGCGACAGAAAACCTCTTCGCCATCCTGCCAGAAGTCGCAGGCATCAGATGGGGCCTTCGGCATCCCAGCTATCAAAATATCCAGAATGTCCACAGAATCACCCCCAATCCGGTTCTGAGCGCATCTTGCCATCAGAGGCCAGCCACACCATATCGCACCCGGTAAGAATAAACTGCATGGTCAGCTCGTGGTCGATACGGTTTCCCAGCTTGCAATAAATGATCTCCATATCCTCTTCGCTAAAGGCTGTGCCCAGAAAAGCATTGATGGAAACCCGCATGGCATTGTGGAAGCGGTCATTTCGCCGCTCTTGAGAATAGGGCTGCGCCTTGAAGGCAGCCCGCGACAGCCACTCAAGCACTTTGGCTTGGACGTCCTCAGGGGTCATGCAGTCGGCCAGCAGAAAATATTGGTTTGTGCGCGGATGGGCAATAAACTCATCCCGGCTATTGATATAGCTGCCGGGGAAGGACACAAGCAACTTCTTTCGGGCCTTCATGGTATCGCCGTAGTTGTCAAACACCCGGCTCGCCTCCATTCTGGAGCATCCGAATCTGGGCCAGAACCTCGCGCGCGGCCCGCTTGCCATTCGCCGTGAGCTGCCGCTGCCATGCACCCTGAGAAGGGCACCACTTGAAGGCGTGAGACTTCAGAATGGCCCGGATGTCAGGCTCAGGCTTTCCCTCAAAGATGAGCTGCACCCGCATGGTGGAGCTATTCTCGTGGTAAGTAACGCCGGGCAAGTCCTCCATGGCAACCGGCTGGGCGTTTTCCTGCACAGCGGCTTCCATTTCAGCAATGCGCTTTTCGATTTGCTGAATCTGCTTCCTGACGTTCCCAATCTGCCATGTGAGGTACGGCTTGCGGTCATTCCACTGCTGCATTCGGCCTTCGATTGCAGCCTTCTCCAGAGGGCCAATGTCCGGGCATCCATCGAGAGTGTCGTTCTCACGGTAGAACAGGTTGACGGCCTTCATGTGCTCATGCTGGCCCTTGACGCGCTCCAGCTTCTTCCGCAGGGCGGTCAGGGCTTCAGGGTCGCGGCTGCTGATGGGGGCGTTGTGCCCATAGTCCCGAATATTATCCAGCAGCTCAACAGCCTTATCATAGTTGGCGAGGTTGGCTCGCCAAGCATCGTTCTGGCGTTCCTTCTTCTTCACAGGGAAGTTGGAGCCTCCGGCAATCAGGATACTGGGGCACCATGTACCAATCTCGTTGTCACGGTTGATGTAAAAGGCCAGCGTCCGCTCGTACTTGTCGAGCATCCCATCCACCCGGTTCCGCTGGGCGGTGGTCTTGCACTGGGCCTTCACTTCCTCAGCAATGCGCCGCGCCTCATCCACCTGACGCTGATACTCAGCGGTTGCAGAGCCGGGCACATACTCCCTGTCAGAGCGCATCTCGTGCGCCCGCCGGGCCATATCTTCGTTGATTTCATAGCTCATTGTTTACGACCTCCATTCACTTGCGGGAAGAACAGCCTCCCGATGTCCTTCTGCGGGATGTCCATCAGCTCACAGATTGCAGCAATCTGATCTCCACGCCAGTGGGAATGGCCCCGCATCTTCATAGAGAATGCGCCTTCGCTGATGCCAACGGCTTCAGCGACCTCCCTGTCGTGGTATCCGTGCTCATGGAAAATGCCTCTCAGGGCAAAATACGGAATATTGCGGTAGCTCCCAACAGGGGGCTGCCCAGCAGCTCGAACACGCTCGTTCATTCTTTCTTCGCCTCCTTCCCAGTGAGAGCAGCAACAGCATCGTCAACGTCATACTCGCCAATGCAGTTGATATGGCTGTACGTTCTGAGCTGTGCCTCCGCTCCATCATTCCAGACCTTCAGGTCGGCATACTTGCCGGGGTTCTCCCCAGCCTTCCGATATGCTTCTCCAAGGTTGTCAGCCTCAACATCAAAGCTGCCCCAGACCTCCAGAACGGCATCGATTGTGTATTTTGCCATCCTTTCCACCTCCTCAGACATCCCGGCACACCTTATGGTATGCAAACCAGTGGCCATGCCGCCGGAACAGATAGAACCAGTTCGTGAACTCCTGCCCTGTGCAGTCATATTGGCTGTTGTAAGCTTCCAGATAGCAGTTGTTGCGGAACCAGTCAGCAGCAGACTCTTCGTGCATCCTGTCCAGTTCATCGGGCAGCCGAACCAAATCCAGATGGCCATTATAGTCGCCGCTGATAATGCGCACATTGGAAGCCGGGCGGTTGTTGTAGCTCCGAATCTCCCTCTTAACAGTTGCGGCCAGATTCTTCACGTTGGCCTTCTTTTTGGAAGAGGCGGGAACATCCTTCTGCATGAACATCAGAAGCGCATACGCATCCCGCAACTTCTCATTATCAGTAATGTTGAACATGGTCTTTTCCTCCTATCAGTAAATCTCGCACCGCTGCATTTCCTCAACGTACTGGTTGATTTTCTCCAGTGTAGTCCATGTCGGCTTGCAGTCCTCAGGGAGGCTCGCCCACAGGCTCCGCATTGTCTGCGCCTGGCTCTGGACGTTTCCGGCCCAGAGGTAAGCATCGCTCCGTTGGCCGGCCCCAAGGAAGTATCTGCAATCTGACAAGAGGCGGTCAAGAAGAACGTAGCGGTCGTGCTCGCTGCGGTTTTGCGGGTCAATCTCACAGCTCCCGAACTCAGCATCAAGCGGAAAGTACAGACGTGCAGAGGCTTCCAGATAGTGCGTCCAATATTCAGGGTACGGCCCATAGGAGCCATCAGGAAGCACCGTGAAGGCGGTAGCAGCCACAACAAGAATGTTCCTTTCAAAGGGAAGGCCGCGAAAGGTGTTGATTACGATTCTGGCGCATTCCATCTCGCCCGTGCCAGCAGTAAGGTGCTGAGTAATGGCCTTTGCCGGGTCATATCCGGCGGCCTTCAATCTTTCTAAAACGGTCATGTTCTTGCCTCCATCAGAGCGTTTTTGCGCTGCTCTCAAACCCGCAGACGTAGGTGTAGGTATCCTTGCGGCTGCAATGCTCAGTACAGACCACACGGAACATCCGCCGCGGGTGGAGGTTCTTCCGAACCTCTTTTTCGTACTCGGCCATCGCGTCATCATAGGCCCTGCGACCGGAGTAGAAAGAGTGGCTGCGCCATCCAGTCACATCAGAGGCCCCAACAGGCAGGAACCCTGCCTGCACGATGTAAAACTTCTGTGCCATCTCAAACGCCTCCATTTTGTAGTCAGTTTGCAGCAGCAGCCCGGTCGGCTACGCTGATATAGAAAGCCTTCAGCTTCTCCAGCCGTCTGACTTCATCATAGTCATCGCCAAAACTCTCACGGGTGAGGTCAGCAGCCACCTGAGTATGCTCTGCCAGCTCCATGAAGTTTTCTGCAATATAGGAGTGATTCACATCATCCACGACCAGAATCTCAGCATTGGCCGCGTTCCAGCTCTTGGCATCCATCTTGGTGCGCCAGCTTCCAGCGTTCACTGCGATGGGCCAAAAGGCCGTGGCATACTTGCCCTCGCTCAGCTTGCCGCTCTTGCACAGTTTGTTCAGGCAGCAGCTCTCGCCGTACCAATCGGGGTCGCCGGGTGCGTGAATCACCGCGAACAGGCCATTGTCCGACTTGAAATAGCCTCCAGATACCAGCACCACATCGCCGGTCTGAATCTGCCTGCCGTTCTTATCAACCATAAAAATAAACCTCCCGTGTACTCGTTATGTTCTGTGGTGGCTCCCACGACCATCTTGTTGGTATCAGCAAAATGGTTTCGGCTGCTGCCACGCAGCCATCATCAGGCGGGCTTCACTTCATCAAACTCTTTCCAAGAGATATATGTACAGTTCACATGGTCATTTGGGTTTGAGAGGTCATAAGACAGCAGCGCATATTCTTTCTCGCGGCGGGGGCTGCACTGGAGCTTGAACTTGCGGGTTCCTACGGTTGCATAGCTGCCGTTCTTGGCCTTCATCATGCGGATGGCCTCAGCTTCCATATTGCTCATCATTGTTTGGTCCTCCTTAATAGCAGACATCAGATTCATTGATTCGGATGAACTTTCCATAGCTCTTTGCCAGCCGATTAGCGCAAACATAGTTATATACGTCCAGACGGCTTCTGAACTTCGGGTCGTTGCTGGTAAACACCAGCGTGGCATTTCGGAACACAACCTCGAACCGGGTGTAATGAACTCTCTCCATTTTGTTCCTCCAAAGTGTTGATTTTTTTATTGGTTGATGTTATCATTTAGCTAGTTTCTAACTACTTTTGACAATGCTATTATACTAGCTTTTCGCTAATTTGTAAATAGCTTTACGCTAATTCGTTTGAAAAAATTTAGCTTTTTGTTAATTTTGGAGGTTCCAGATGGGTACATTTATGTTTGACAGGCTCGATTCGCTCTTAAAATCCAGCGGAATAACAAGAAAAGCTCTCTGCCAAGCCTCAGGGCATGCGGACAACTACATCCGAATGTTCGAGAAGCGTAACACAGAACCGCCAAGGGAATTTGTGAATTTTTGCGCGGAACAGCTAGGCACGACTAGCGCATATCTATACGGAGAATCTGATACCCCGGAAAAAGAAAAAGCCCCAGCAGCAGATAGCAGCCGAGGTGTTACGGATGAAGATTTGAAGTTCGCGCTCTTCGGGGGTGGCGATGTGACAGACGCTCAGTTCGAGGAGGTCAAGAACTTCGCTCGTTTTATAAAGGAGCGGGATGCGAATGGACAAAGTAAGTGAGCTTTACGACACAGCAGAGAAAAGCGGAATAGAGGTGCTCAGCTTCCCACTGCCGGAAACGGGCAGCCTCAGCATCGAGCAGGGAGGAAGATGCTATATCGGCATCGACAGCAGCCGGAAGCTGACGCAGGCAGAGGAGGCTGCCCGCCTTGGGCATGAGCTGGGCCATTGCCTATACGGAGGGTTCTACACACGCGCCACGCCCTACGATCTCATGGAACGGCATGAGGTCAGGGCCGACCATTGGTACATACTTCATGCGATACCAGAGGGCAGGTTGATGTCACTACTCCAGCAGGGCCTTGATGCTTGGGAGATAGCAGAGGAGCTGGACACAACAGAAGAGTATGTCAGGCGGGCATACTACTTTTACAAGGACAGGAGAGGAGGTTGGCCGTGCTGTGAAAAAGAGAACAGGAACCGCGACATGGAGAGAGGCTGAAGGCCGCTGGCGAATCAAAGTCCAGAAGAACGGAACGCAAAAATGCTTTTACAGCAACACGCCGGGCAGAACAGGCCAGAGAGAAGCCAACGCCAAAGCCGATGCGTGGTTGGATGATAGCATCAGGGATGGTCGAAAGAAGGTATCGGCTCTATACGACGAGTGGGTGGAAGATGTGGCCCTTTCAGCCGGGACATCTTATGTGATGCAGTGCCGGAAGTATGGAGATTATTATATCCTCCCGGTGGTCGGCAATCTCAGAATTGAGGAGCTGACCGAGGGCGATCTCCAGAAGGCCATTGATATGTCGTACAAAAAGAGGTGCCTGGCAAAGCGGAAGGTTATGAAAACTAGCGACAAACCCCTCAGCAAGAAAACGCTTATGACCATTCGCTCCACCTCCAACAGCTTTCTGCGCTGGTGCCGCAGGAATAAGTACACCACCCTGAACCCTGAGCTGAGCATCCCCAAGGGGGCCAGAACGGGAAAGCGGAAGATACTCCAGCCCAACGCGCTGAGAATCCTATTTTCAGTGGATACACGCCTCTGGCACACGAAGCGAATTTTCGATGACTATATCTACGCATATAGGTTCTCCGTGTCCACAGGAGTGCGCCCAGGTGAGCTTGTGGGCCTATGGTATGGAGACATCAAAGGGAACACGGTCAACCTCCGGCGCAGCATCAACACGCTGGATGAGGAGACAACAGGAAAGAACGAGAACAGCGTCAGGTCTTTCGATATGTGCCAGCAGGCCAGAGAAGCATACGAGGCACAGGTGCAGCTCTTGAAGGCTCAGGGCGTCCAGCTCAACTATAACACGCCGCTGTTCCAGATACCCTGTCAGAGGTCGCTTGCCCGCCGGTGGGAAAAGTATCAGGACACAAACGGCATATCGCCCAGAATCACCCTATACGAGCTGCGGCACACTTTTGTCAGCATGGAGGCCGGGCAGCTCACAGAGGGGCAGTTGAAGATGCTCGTGGGCCACAGCAAGAACATGGACACGTTCGGAGTGTACCAGCATGAGATGCAGGGCCAGAGGGCAGAGCTGGCAGATGCCACCACGGAGGCCATCAAGAAGGCCCACGGGTGAGCAGCAGGCCCCAGCCCCAGACCGTGCGGGCCAGAAGAGCATTGGGTGGTCAGATTGGAACCTCCACCCAAACGGCCACCCAGTTGGCCCCAGATGGCCCCACTTTCGGCCCCACATATTTTTGTAAAAAATAAAAAGGGCCAGCAAATAGATGCAAGCCCTTCCAGAAAAAACGATGCGCTTTCAGTAAAAACATCTGGTTTTTACAACGGCGATGAATAAAAACAGTTGTTCGATTCCCATTACCCGCTCCAAAAGACCTGAACCTTGAACGGTCCGGGTCTTTTCTTTTTGTCCTGCACTGGGCAGTCATCTTGCAAACCGGTGGCGGAAATGCTACAATAGAGCCATAAAACCGCTGAAAGGGGAACGCTACAATGGAATTCCGCGATAAACCGATGGAGAACCTCATGCGCCTGCAGGAGAAGGATATCTGCAAAAATGTTAACGCCCTGCTGTTGGAGGGCGAGCAGATCGTGGGCGCATACAAGACGGTGCGCGATCAGGTGGTGTTCACCAGCCACCGCATCATCATGGTGGATATGCAGGGGGTCACGGGCACGCGGCAGCAGCTTTTTGTGCTGCCTTACCGCAAGGTGCTGCACTATGGCATTCAGACGGCGGGTTTTGGCGATCCGCTGCAGGCGTCCCAGCTGACAGTCTGCTTTGCGGACGGCCACGAGGCCAAGTTTGGCTTTATTGGGCAGAAGGACCTGTTTCAGGTGGCAAACGCTATCAGCGCCCGCATCCTGTAAGAAAAATTATGAACCGAAGCCGCTGCACAAGGGTTTGTGCGGCGGCTTTTTTACGCATTTTTGCGGCTGGTTGTATACAAAACGCATGAAAATTTGAAACAAAACGAAAAACAATGTGCCAAAATAGTCGAAAAACTGAGAAACGCAAAACTTTATGCCACAAGATAAAAACATGATTGACATTTTGTTTCGTCTCGCGTACAATTCGGGGCACAAGGCAGTCCCGCTGCTGCGGGACAAAAAAGCACGAATACAGGTATATTGTCGCATTGCGGCAAAAAGAATGGGAGGACCTTACCATGTCAACCAAATTTTCCCGTAAAACGTTCCTGAAGGGCAGCGTTGCCGGTCTGGGCATGATGGCGCTCAACGTGTGCACCGCCGGGGCAGCCTCTGCTGCCGAGCCCGCAGCCGCCGCAGCGGAGGATACCAACTCCCTGAACCTCATCCCTAAAAAGGCGGCCTCGGTCAAGGTGACCAGCCGCGGCAGCGTGAGCGGCGGCTGGCAGGGCGAGCCGGTGTTCCCCAACTGGAAGGGTCTGGACGATACGCTGGCCATGAACCACATGTACACCTTTGTGGGCTACGCAGGGCAGGGAACGCTGTGCGTGGAGCCCGAGGCGGGCGTGACCGGCTTTAACCTGTTCGTCAATAACCGCCAGATCAACACCGCTGCCATGGCGGCAGGCGGCGTGTGGAACGTGGACATTTCCGGCCAGACCATCAACGGCCGCAACACCATTCAAGTGGGCGGCATCCGTCCCCGCGGCAAAAAGGTGACCGTGCGGGTGGGCTACCCCACCGTGCAGGAGGGCAGCCTGCAGGACGTGGGCATCGACCGCGATGCACTGGAGCTGTTGGAGCAGATCATTCAGGCCGACGTGAACAACGGCTTCCCCAGCGCACAGATGGCCATTGTGAAAAACGGCAAGCTGGTGTATCAGAACGCATGGGGCAAGGTGAACTCCTATAATCCGGACGGCACCCCCAAGACCGACAGCCCGGCTGTGACCAACGATACCCTGTACGATCTGGCCTCCAACACCAAGATGTACACTGCAAACTATGCATTACAGTACCTCGTCACGCAGGGCAAGGCCAATTTGGACAGCCGTCTGGTAGATCTGCTGGGCAGCGCCTTTGTGGAGGACACCATCGACATTACCTACAACGGCTACGAGAACCCGGGCCTGAAGGTCAACAAGCAGTGGAAAGCAGAACTGACCCTGCGCGATATCCTGCGCCATCAGGCAGGCTTCCCTGCAGACCCCCAGTACCACAACGATTCCTTTGACCAGTGCGCTCAAAAGACCGTTCCCGGTGCCACCAATGTGCTCTTCTCCGGTTGGGACGGCAGCGCTGCAACCCGCGCTGCTACCCTTAAGTCCATCTTCAAGACTCCGCTGATGTATAAACCCGGCACCAAGACCGTCTACTCCGACGTGGACTATATGCTGCTGGCCTTCGCCATTGAAGCAATCACCGGCAAGGGTTTGGACGCCTTCCTGAAGGAGACCTTCTGGGACCCCATGGGGCTGACCCACACCACCTACAACCCCCTGCTGAACGGCTTTGCCGCCAACGACTGTGCCGCTACCGAGCTGAACGGCAACACCCGCGATGGTGCCATCTCTTTCACCGGCGTGCGCACCGCCACCATTCAGGGCCAGGTGCACGACGAGAAGTGCTACTACGCGATGGGTGGTATTTCCGGCCATGCAGGCCTGTTCTCCAACGCTACCGAGTTGGCAAAACTGGCCTCTGTCATGCTCACCGGCGGCTACGGCGAAAACCGCTACTTCTCCCGCAACGTGATGGACGCCTTTACCGCACCCAAGAAGGAGGACGCTGCCAACTGGGGTCTGGGCTGGTGGCGTGAGGGCGACAACCAGCGCTGCTGGTATTTCGGTACGCAGGCACCCTCCAATACCATTGGCCATCAGGGCTGGACCGGTACGTTGACCATGATCGACCCCGTGGAGAATCTGGTGGTGGTGTACCTGACCAACAAGATCAACTCCCCGGTCACCGATAAGGCCGCGAACCCCAATAATTTCAATGGTAACTGGTATACGGCTTCTACGCTGGGTTTTGTGGCACAGCTACTGTATCAGGGTCTGCAGAACCACGGCACCGACCCCAACAACGCTTACAGCGCCCTGCTGGAGGATATGGCGGAAAGCAAGTTTGCGCTGGTGGCCGAGGGCGGCAGCGTGCCTGCTACCCACCCGCTGGTGCGCTCCGGTTATGCCGTGCTGGAGGCTATGGCTGCCCACGCAAACTCCACCCACTCCTACATGGACCGCAACTACTTCAACGATGCCCTCACCCTGCTGGATGATACCCGCGATGCAGAGGAACTGGCAAAGCTGAAAAAGATGCTCAATAAGTTCTGAACGCAGTTCTCTACAAATAACTGAATAAATAGCAAAGGGACTGCCGCACCAAATGAGGTACGGCAGTCCCTTTAATTTTAGCAGGCTGGACCCTTTCAGGTGTGCGCCGTTTTGCGCACCAGCTGCCGGTGCATCAGCGCCATCAGCACCAGAAATACCAGCAGATAGAAGGGGAAGAGCGCCGGGGTGATGTTGTTGGCAAGCAGACCGAAGAACGGCGGCATGACCAGATTGCCCACATAGGCGCTGCTCATTTGGATACCGATGACGGCCTGAGAATTCTGTGCGCCGAAATGCGCCGGGGTGGAGTGGATGACGCTGGGGTAGATGGGCGCGCAGCCCAGCCCTACCAGCACAAGCCCTGCCAGCGCAAAGACCTGCGCCCCGGGCAGCAGCAGGGCAGCAATGCCCACGCCCAGCACCGCAAACCCCAGACGGATCATCTGGTCGTCGCTCAGCTTTAAGGTCAAAAAGCCGCAGACGCCCCGCCCCACCGTGATGCCAATGTAGAACAGGCTGGCAAAGCTGGCAGCCGTTTGGGCGGGCACCTGCCGCACAAGGGTCAGGTAGCTGCTTGCCCAAAGCCCGGCAGTGGTCTCCAGTGCACAGTAGCAGAAGAAGCAGAGCATCACTTCCTTCGCGCCCGGCAGCGCGAACACCTGCGGCAGGGTCAGTGCCTTGGGCACGGTGTCGTCCGGGGCAGCATCGGGGCGTTTATGCCACAGGGGCAGGCTGCAAAAAAGAACGGCAGTCAGTGCGATCTGGAACAGGGCGATGTACCGGTAGCCGCTGTTCCAGCTCAGCCCGCCGGAAAGCGCTGCACCCATCACCACAGGGCCAATGGTGGTGCCCACGCCCCACATACAGTGCAGCCAGCTCATGTGGCGGCTTTCGTAGTGCAGGGCAACGTAGTTGTTCAGGGCGGCATCCACGCTGCCCGCGCCCAGACCGTAGGGCACAGCCCACAGGCAGAGCATCCAGAACCGGCCGGAGATGGAAAATCCGAACAGCGCCGCAGCGGTCATGCCCACGCTGAGGGCGGTCACCCTGCCGGTGCCCAGCGCCCGGGTGAGCCGGTCGCTGTTCAGGCTGGAAACGATGGTGCCCAGCGAGATGATCATGGACAGGATACCCGCGTAGGAAAAGGGGACGCCCAGCTGGGGGTACATGGTGGGCCATGCAGACCCCAGCAGAGAATCCGGCAGGCCAAGACTGATAAAGGCTAAGTAAATGATAGGCAGCAGAAGTTGTGTCATGGGGAAGATTCCTCCGCAGATGATTTGATGATGTGTCCCGCAGTATCTGCGGGTGCACTATAAGAATAACATGAACGAACGGGAAATTATAGGGCAAAAGCGCCTGATTTTTACAACAAAACCGGCGCTTCTTTGCGTTAGTCTATGAAAATGCGTTTGCCGCAGCCTACAGGCTGCGGCAAACATGAAATATAAATAGACTTCCGCTTTTAGCTTTCGCTGTTCTTTTCCAGATACACAGTGGTAGAGGGGAAGGCGAAGTCCACACTGTTTTTCTGCATCACGTCCATCAGGTCAAGGTTCAGGTCGTTCTGCATCTGCAAAAAGCGGGTCATGTCGGCGGTGCGCAGATAGGCGGACACCAGCAGGTCGATGCTGGAAGCGCCGAAGCCGCTCAGCTTTACCAGCACCGAGTCCTCGTAGGTGTAGGGGCTGGCCTTGAGCATGGCGGTCAGGTCTGCCATCAGCTGTTCCAGCTGGGGGCGGGTGGTGTCGTAGGTGACCCCGAGGGTGAAGCGGTACAGCCGCTTGTTGCGCAGGGTGCCGTTGTTGATGGTGGCAGAGCTGACTGTGCTGTTGGTCAGGATGTACACCGAGTTGTCCAGTGCGCGGACCTTGGTGGAGCGGAAGTTGATGTCCACCACTTCGCCGGAAACGTCGCCTACGGTGATCCAGTCGCCGATGGAAAAAGGGCGGTCCAGCAGGATGACCAGCCCGCTGAACAGATTTTTGGCGCTGTCCTGCGCCGCCAGAGAGATGGTCAGACCGACAAGACCCGCACTGGCTACGATGCTGCCCACCGGCAGGCCGCTCTCCTGTGCCATGGTCATAACGCCCAGCACCACGATGAGAACTTTGTACACCTTGTTCAGCAGGGTGGTCAGGGTGCGGTTAGTGCGCACCTCCTCGCCGCAGCTCGCCAGCAAAAGGTCGGTGAGATCGGCGGCGGCGTACAGCCCCTGACACACAAAAAAGGTGGCGGCCAGCTCAAAGACTGTGAGCAGAAATTTACTTACGCCGGGAATGGCCCACGGCAGGCTGGCCGCTGCGGCATAGATGAACGCCGCAAGGGTGAGCCGCTGCAGCGGCACGGCAAAGCTGCGCAGCAGAATAGGCGCACCGGCCAGCCGCCAGTTGCGGCGCAGCAGGGCAGGGAACACCCTGCGGGACAAAAGCTGCCGCGCCAGCCAGCCAAGCACCAGCAGCAGCGCCGCGCACACCACGCGGGCGGCAAAGGCTGCCCAGCCTTCCAACAGCAGCGAGCCAAGCTCGAAGCCAAGGTTACGGATCGAGAAAATCATGGAAAACCTCCTGTGTTTTTTCACAACGCATATTATGATAGCATACTCTGCCGCCCGGGGCAAGGAAAGAAAGGTGAAAACGCACTTTGACAAAAAATGTGCAAACTTTTTGGAAAGGGGACTTGACAGCGCCGCCGCGCCGCGCTATACTCTTGGTCAGAAAGTTCGTTTCAGGGCGGGGTGCAATTCCCCACTGGCGGTAAAGTCCGCGACCACCCGCAAGGGTGCTGACCCGGTGCAACTCCGGAACCAACGGTATAGTCCGGATGCAAGAAACGGCAGGCAAATTGCGTCTGTGCGCCCTGTTGCAGTTTTTTGGTTGCAGCAGGGCGTTTTTTGGTTTGTCTTTCCGGTTCGATCCAGCGCGAAAAGGGCTTTCCGAACAAATTTGAACGGGGCGTACACCCCGGGGAGGACAACTACCATGAAAAAGAATACCACCCATAATCTGACCGTTGCCGCCATGCTCAGCGCGGTCGCCTTTATCCTGATGTTCATTGAGTTCCCGCTGCCGATGCTCATCCCGTCCTTCGTCAAGATGGACTTCTCCGACCTGCCCGCCCTGCTGGGTGCCTTTGCACTGGGCCCGGTGTACGGCGTGGTCATCAGCTTTATGAAGAACCTGCTGCACATCATCATCAAGGGCACCTCCACCGCCTGCGTGGGCGAGCTGTGCAACTTTATGCTGGGCGCGGTGTTCTCCGCTGTGGCGGGCTTTGTCTACAAGCGTCATAAGAGCCGCAAGACCGCCATTCTGGGCGCCATTGCCGGTGCAGCTGTCATGGCCGTGTTCAGCGTGCCCTCCAACTACTTTATCACCTACCCGGCCTATGTGCAGTTCTACCATATGCCGCTGGAAGCCATTCTGGGGATGTATCAGGCTATCCTGCCCTCTGCCGACAGCCTGATCAAGTGCCTTGTGATCTTTAATATGCCCTTCACGCTGGTCAAGGGTCTGCTGGACGCCGTGCTGTGCCTGCTGATCTATAAGCCCCTGTCTCCCATCCTGCACGGCCGCAAGTAAGCTGCTGAAATAACAGAGAGCCGGAAAGTCCGCGGACTTTCCGGCTCTCTGAATTTATAAGAAACTTTACGCCAGTGCGCCTTTATCCAGCCATTTGCCACGCGCCATGCGCAGCAAAAACAGTACGCCGCGGGTGCAAAGTTCGGCGCACATGGCTGCCCATACGCCCACCAGCCCAAAGCGGGGAGCCAGCAGAACAGCCAAGGTCAGCCGCACGCCCCACATACTGATAAGGTTCAGGATAAAGCAGCCGGTGCTGTCGCCCGCGCCCTGCATGGAGCCGCTGGCCACGATGCTTGCCCCGAACATCGGTTCGGCAAAGGCTTCGATGCGCAGCACCCGCGCGCCCAGCGCAATAACGGCGGCATCGGCGGTGAAGATGCCCATCAGCTGCGGGGCAAACACATACAGCCCCACGCCGGTAAGCGCCATGATGCCCATGCCCATGGCGGTGCACAGCCATGCAAAGCGCTTTGCCATGTCCCGGCGGTTTGCGCCCACGGCCTGTCCCACCAGCGCAAGGGCGGCGTCCTGAATGCCGTAGCCCGCCATGTAGCACAGGCTCTCGGCGCTGACGCCCAGACTGTTGGCGGCAATGGCGGTAGTGCCCAGCCCGGACACGATGCGCACCAGCAGCACCTGTGCCGAGGACAGGGCAGCGCGCTCTGCCGCCAGCGGTGCGCCCACCTTCCATACGTTATGCAGGCAGGCGCGGGTAATGTGCCACGAGCCGGACTTGCGGATGCACAGCGGGCCGTCCCGCAGCAGCAGAACGCCCAGCGCCAGCGTGCCGCCCACGGCGTTGGCAAGGGCTGTGCCCAGCGCCGCGCCCGGCACGCCCCAGCCCAGACCCCAGACCGTGAGGTTCTGGCCGAATACCGTCATCTCCCGGGTGGGGTTGATGAGGAAAAAGTTGAAGATGATGTCCAGTGCGCAGGTGAAGATGCTGATGAGACCCGGGGTAAGAGCATCACCCGTAGAGCGCAGCATGGCGGCATAGGTGCCCATAGCCATGATAAAGGGCAGGGAAGCCGACCAGATGGCAAAATAGGCCGAGGCGTTTGCCTGCAATGCCGTGTCTGCGCCCAGCCACCCGGGCAGGAACCGGCTGATGCCCACGCCAAAGGCCGCTGCGGCAAGACCCACCGCCAGATTGAACAGCATGGACTGCCGCAAAACACCCCGGGCGTCCTGCTGGCGGTCTGCGCCCAGATACTGCGCCACCTGAATGGAAAACGCCATGCACAGCCCGGCCAGCATCCCGTGCAGCAGCCATGTGCTGGAGCTGACGATGCCGATGGAAGCTGTGGCGGCGGCACCGATATGCCCCACCATGGCTGCATCGATGTACTCCATGGCGGTGACCACGATCTGCTGCAAAATGGAAGGGATGCTCAGCGTCAGCGCCACCTGTGCGGTGTGGCGCAGCGGCACCTGCTCGCCCTGCCGCATCCGGGCAGAGAGCTGCTCAAGTGTAATGGACATGGAACCTCCTGCGTTGTGGGTGAAAATTACAGACTAATACATTATTATAGAGAGCCACGGGAGAAAAGTCAATCCGCAGCGAATTTTGCCGCCGGGATTGATTTTTGGGCAAGGGCGTGATACACTCACAAAGGACTATACAGAAAGAAAGAGGAATGTTATCTTATGATCCAAATGCTTACCTCTGTCATCGGGCAGCGGGGCGTGGATGCCATGGCATTTTTGCTGGCGTTCGCCCTGACCGCCCTGACGGATTCCATTTTCCGCGATAAACTGCCCCACGACCATGGCCGCGCCTTTGCGGTGAACGGCGAACTTTCCAAGGGCAAGGCGCGCGGCTCCGGATTGATCTTTGTGCTGTGCATCGCGCTGGTGTCGCTGGCGTTTCTGCCCTTCACCACCGAGTATGTGGTGTATAATGTGCTGCTCATTGCTTCCATGCTCTCCGGTTATCTGGACGATGCCGCCGAAACTGCCTGGAATGAGTACAAAAAAGGCATCATTGATTTTGTCATCGCGGTGCTGGCGGGCGTGACCTACCTGAACTTCAATGGCTGCGGCGTACACTTTTTGCAGTGGAGCTTCACCCTGCCCTACGCGGTGTACCTGCTGCTCATTGTTATCCTCATCTGGGCAAGCATCAACGTGGTCAACTGCACCGACGGTGTGGACGGCCTTTCCGCCAGTCTGGCAGTGGTGACCATTGGCACCTACCTGCTGGCCTATAAGACCGAGCTGGGCACCTACGCCACCGCCGGTGTGGTGTTCATCGGTGCGCTGCTGGCCTACCTGTGGCTCAACGCCAAGCCCTCCAGCCTGCTGATGGGCGACGCCGGCAGCCGCGCCATGGGCTTTTTCATCGCCATGCTGTCCCTCAAGTGCGGCCATCCGTTCGCCTTCCTGCTGGCGGCTATCGTGTTCATCGCGGACGGCAGCTTGGGCATTCTGAAGATCAGCCTGAAGCGTTTTCTGCACATCTGGATCCTGAAAAACACCCTGACCCCTCTCCACGACCATGTGCGCAAGCGCAAGGGCTGGAGCGACGAGCAGGTGGTAGCCCGCTGGCTGATTCTGCAGTGCGTGGCTTCGGCTCTGCTGCTGCTCCTTGTGCGGGGCTGATACCCGTTACAATTCCGCCCGTAAAAATGCAAGCCCGGAAAGTCTGCGGACTTTCCGGGCTTGCTCTGCCTTAAAATGATCTTCTCAGCATTCTACTCCGGCTTTTTTGCACGCCGCCTGCACCACATGCCCTACCAGCACCGAGGTGGTCACGGTGCCCACGCCGCCGGGCACGGGAGTAATGGCGTCCACCACCGGCTCTGCGGCGGCAAACTGCACGTCACCGCACAGCTTGCCCTCCTCGTTCACATGGATGCCTACGTCCACGACCGTCTGGCCTGCCCGCAGGCAGTCCGCGCCCACAGCCGCCATTTTGCCCATGGCCACCACCACGATGTCGGCCTGTCTGCACACTTCCGGCAGGCTCCGGGTACGGGAGTTGCACAGGGTCACGGTGGCATTTTCCCGGTCCAGCATCATGGCGGCTGGCTTGCCCACCACAAGGCTGCGTCCCACCACCACGGCACGCTTGCCGGAAAGAGGAACGTTATAATACTTCAAAATCTCCATGCAGGCCTGCGCGGTGCAGGGGGCGTAGCCCAGCTCTGTGTTCGTGAACACCCCGGCCAGCGAACCGTCCGTGATGCCGTCAACGTCCTTTTCCGGGCGCAGGGCGGCGCGGACGGTGCGGTCATCGAACTGCTTGGGCAGGGGACGGAACAAAAGACAGCCGTGGATGCCGTCGTCCGTGTTCACTTCGTCCAATACCCGAAGCAGCTGCTCCTGCGTGGCGTCGGCGGGCAGCACGAACTGCCGGACTGCGACGCCCACCTTGCCGCAGCGGGTCATCACGCCCCGCTCGTAGGAGAGGTCATCCTCCCGCTCGCCCACCCGCACCACGGCCAGCGTGGGGGTGATGCCCTTAGCTTTCAACTGCTCGCAGAGCAAAGCGTTGCGCTCGTTCATGGCGGCCACCACCGGCGCGCCCTTTAAAATCGTTGCCATATACTTTCCCTCATTTGTGATATTATTTATTGCGGAGTTTCCCGCTGACGGCGGTGAAGGTTTCGTCTGCCCGGGGCACAAACTCTGCCAGCAATGCGTCTGCCCGGGCGTCCAGCGCGGCTGCGCGGCTGCGGTCTGCCATCAGCTTGGTGTTAATAAACACATTCAGGCTTGCGGCCTGCAATGCCGCCTTGCACAGCACGGCGGCGCAGCCTGCATCCGATACTGCCAGCACGCTGCCTTTGGCGGCGTACTGCCCTGCCAGCGCGATGCCCTCGGCGCACTTTTCCATAATTTGCAGCGGCACGGCGCTTGCACCGTCCAGTGCGGCTTCCAGCACAGAAGCCTTGTGCGCGGCCTGCTCCGGGGTGTCCTTGGGCAGGCCGTAGGCCGCAGCCAGCGGCGCAAAGGCGTCAGCATCGGCCTGTACCAGCGCTTCCAGCTCCAGCCGAAGGGCTTCAGCCCGGGCGTTCAGTGCCTGAATGTCCGCTTCCACGACGGCATACTTTTTTTTGCCGGTGGTCAGGCAGCCCACCATGTTGCCCAGTGCCACACCGGCAGCGCCCACCAGAGCGGCAGTGCCACCGCCGCCCGGTGTGGGCGCTTTGCTGGCAAGCTGTGCCAGAAACTGTGCGCAGCTTAGATCGTTCATTTCCATGTGTAGATACCCCTCTCTGTTACAAAGGCGTCCAGCCGCTGGTCGTGGGCGTCCACGGCGGCGCGGGGGACGCGCTGAACTTCCAATGCAATGCCGATCTTCACCGCCCGGGTGCAGCGGGGCAGGTAGCGGTCGTAGTAGCCCTTGCCCATGCCAACCCGGCGGCAGTCTGCGTCAAAGGCGGTGCAGGGCACCAGCACCAGATCCAGCTGCTCCGGCTGCAAAAGGGCAGAGCGCTCCAGCACCGGCGCATGGATGCCGTACTGTCCCACCGCCCAGCCGTCCGCGCCCGGCACGGCTGCGGTAAGGGAAAAGCCTTCGCCGCACACCGGGTAGGCTACCGTCTTACCCTGCCGGACAGCTTCGGCAGCCACGGCGGCAAGGTCGGCTTCGCCCCCAAAGGCTGCGTAGAGCAAAAGGGTATGGGCGGCGCGGTAGGCGTCCAGTTCCAGCACCCGGCGGCACAGTGCCGCATTGGCGGCAGCACGCTGCGGTGCATCCAGCGCTTTGCGGGCGGCACGGCCGGCGGTACGCTGCGCCTGTTTTTCCTCGGCAATGGTCATACAAAACACCTCGCTTCACCTGTGGAAGAGGATACTTGAAAAATATACAAAATCGACAGCGCATTTTTATACAAACATAATAAACACTTCAGACAAAAAAAGCAAGCCTTTTGGCGAAAAGAGGATTGAAGCCGCTGCCGCTTTCTGCTATGATTATCTTACAGTAGCAAGCGCCGCGCGGGCGCTGCGCTGAGAGAATCTACAACATTTTGTGGAGAGGGGCAAGTAAAATGTACAAGGATATGATGGACACCATCGGCATGGTCAATGCAGCCGACCCGGAACTGGGCGCAGCCATGGAGCGGGAGCTGACCCGTCAGCGCGAGAACATTGAGCTGATCGCCAGCGAGAACATCGTTTCGCCCGCCGTGATGGCAGCCATGGGCAGCGTGCTGACCAACAAGTACGCCGAGGGTCTGCCCGGCAAGCGCTACTACGGCGGCTGCGTCTATGTGGACGAGGTGGAGAATATTGCCATCCAGCGCGCCTGCCAGCTGTTCGGGGCAAAGTACGCCAACGTCCAGCCCCATTCCGGCGCACAGGCCAACCTTGCCGTGTATTTTGCCCTGCTGGAGTTGGGCGATACTGTTATGGGCATGGACCTTTCGCAGGGCGGTCACCTGACCCACGGTTCTCCGGTGAATATGTCCGGTAAAAACTACCACTTCATCTCCTACGGTGTCGGCGCAGACGGCGTCATCGACTACGCCGAGCTGGAAAAGCAGGTGCGCAAGGTGCGCCCCAAGATGCTGGTGGCGGGCGCTTCTGCCTACCCCCGCGCCATCGACTTTGAAAAGCTGGCCGAGATCGCCCACGGCTACGGCGCATATCTGATGGTGGATATGGCGCACATCGCCGGTCTGGTGGCGGGCGGCCAGCACCAGAGCCCCGTACCCTATGCCGACGTGGTGACCACCACCACCCACAAGACCCTGCGCGGACCCCGCGGCGGCCTGATTTTGACCAACAACCCCATCATTGCCAAGCGCATCAACTCGGCAGTGTTCCCCGGCATGCAGGGCGGCCCGCTGGAGCACGTGATTGCAGCCAAGGCCGTCTGCTTTGGTGAGGCACTGAAGCCGGAGTTCAAGGAATATGCCTGCAAGATCGTAGAAAATGCACAGGCGCTGGCCGCGGCCTTGCAGCAGCGCGGGGTCAAGCTGGTGTCCGGCGGCACCGACAACCACCTGATGCTCATTGACCTGCGGGACGAAGAGTGCACCGGAAAGGACTTGGAGCAGCGTCTGGACAGCGTGCACATTACCGCCAACAAGAACACCGTCCCCGGCGAGACCCGCAGCCCCTTTGTGACTTCCGGCGTGCGTCTGGGCACCCCGGCTGTCACCACCCGCGGCATGGGCGCAGCCGAGATGCAGGTGATCGCGGACTGCATTGCAGACTGCATCTGGCACTATGAGGAAAAGAAGGACGAGATCAGCGAGCGTGTCCTGCGCCTGACCCGGGAGTTCCCGCTGTACCAGTAAAAGCAAACCATAAATAACAAGGCATCCGCAGCCGTTCTGCTGCGGGTGCCTTTTGTTACAAAACCGGGAGAGCCAAAAAGGAGAAAGACGATGGAAAGTTTAGGCCTTTTGCATCTGTATTACGGCGATGGTAAGGGCAAGACCACAGCCGCCATGGGGCTTGCCCTGCGGGCGCTGGGCAGCGGAAAACGTGTGGTCATCGTGCAGTTTTTAAAGGGCGGGCAGAGCGGCGAGATCCCGCTGCTGGAGCAGCTGGGCGCCACCGTTTACCGGGGCAAGGCCGGGCAGAAATTCGTTTTTCAGATGAACGAGGCGGAAAAGGCCGCTACCCGCGATTTGCAAAACAAAAACCTTGCGGCGGCGCTGGCGCAGCCCTGTGATATGCTGGTGCTGGACGAAGCCGGTAGCGCGTGGGAACTGGACATGGTGGATAAAGCCCTGTTGCAGCAGGCGGTGCTGCACCGCCCCGCCGGGCAGGAGTGCGTCCTGACCGCCCACGCAGCCCCCGCGTGGATGCTGGATGCCGCAGATTACCTTACTGAGATGTGCTGCCGCCGCCACCCCTACCAGAAGGGCATCGCCGCACGGAAAGGCGTGGAGTATTAAGGTTATAGCAAAAGGAGTTGTTGCGCATAATGCAACAACTCCTTTTGCAGTTTTATACATCCCAGAACCCTTTCAGCGCCGTTTCCAGCGCGGCGGTGCCGGGCAGATATTGGATGTGCTGCCAGTGCGGCGGGAACAGACGGGCGGTGTCGGGCTTCGCAAAGCGGTCGTCCAAAAGCAACACCACGCCTTTGTCCTGTGGGGTGCGCACCACCCGCCCGGCGGCTTGCAGTACCTTGTTCATGCCCGGGTAGCGGTAGGCGTAGTCGAAGCCGCAGCCGGACTGCTCCTCGTAATACCGGCGCAGCATCTCCTGCCGGGGGTTCACCTGCGGCAGACCCACCCCCACGATGGCGCAGCCAATGAGCCGGTCGCCCACTAAATCCACCCCCTCGCCGAAGATGCCGCCCATCACGGCAAAGCCCAGCAGCGTTTTGGCAGGGTGGGGCACAAACTGCGCCAGAAACTCCGCGCGCCCGGCATCGTCCAAGCTGCGCTGCTGCACAAGGGTGGGAATATCCGGCCAGCGGGCGGCAAAGGCTTCGTACACCTGCTGCAAATAGGCGTAGCTGGGGAAAAACGCCAGATAGTTGCCGGTCTTGCCCTTTGCCAGCGCCGCCAGCGCATCCGCTACGGCGGGCACACTGGCTTCCCGCTGACGGTAGCGGGTGGAGATGCCCGGCAGACAGAACAGCCCCAGATTTTCCGGCGGGAAAGGGCTGGGCAGCGCCACCGCCCGGGCATCGGCGCAGCCCAGCACATTGCGGTAAAAGGCAGGCGGGGTCAACGTGGCACTGAACAGCGCCGCGCTGCGCCCTGCCGCCAGACTGGCGTCCACAAAGGGCGCGGGGTCTAAGCAGAGCAGATGCAGCTCCAACTCACTGCCCCGGGCGGTGAGCTGGGTGACAAAATGGCTGTCGTACCGGTCGGCGGCGCGGGCGATGTCCTGCATGGCAAAGTAGAGTTCCAGCAGCTGGGCGTGGGCGGGGTCCTCGGGGTTCTGTTCCAGCCAGTCCTGTAACGGGGTGTGCACCGCCCGCAGCGCAGCGGGCAAAGCGGCGGGCAGCTGCTGCAAAAACACGGTGCCGTCCAGGGCGTACAGTGGCTGCGGCAGGGCAAAATCCGGCGCAGCTTCAGCGGGTAAAAGGCTCACCTGCGTAGGCTCGGTTTCCCCGGCGGGCTCTGCACCTGTGCGGGGCGCAGCCTGTGCGCAGGCCTTGCGCGCCGCCAGAAAGACTTTGTCTGCTTTGGTCAGCGCGGTTTTCAGGCTGCTTTTGCCCTTGCCCAGCGCCCGCTTTGCCTCGGTCAGGCTGCTTTTGGCAAACTGCGCCGAGTACATGGCACGGGCTCTGTCCGGCAGGTTGTGCGCCTCGTCAATGAGGAACAGCCAGTCCCCGGCGGCATCGAAAAAGCGCTTGAGGTGCACCACAGGGTCAAACAGATAGTTGTAGTCTCCGATGACCACATCGCACCACTCGCTCAGATCCAGCCCCAGCTCAAAGGGACACACTGAGAACTGCCGGGCGGTGTCCGCCAGCGCGGCGCGGCTGAAACTGCCGCTGCCGTCCAGCAGAGCCGCCAGCGCATCCTTGCGGCGGTCGTAGTAGCCGTTGGCAAAGGGGCACACCTCCGGCAGACAGGCGGGGTGCCCTTCGGCGTCCGGGTGCAGACAAGCCTTTTCCTTGGCGGTCAGGGTCACGCTGCGCAAGGCGAGACCGGGTTGTGCGGCACGCAGCCGCGCCACCGCATCCTCGGCGGCGGCTTGGGTGGTGTTGCGGGCGGTCAGATAGAACAGCTTTGCGCCGCAGCCCTCGCCCATGGCCTTTAAGGCAGGGAAGAGCGCGCTCATAGTCTTGCCGATGCCGGTAGGTGCCTGACAAAAAACGCGGGTGCCGCCCTTGCGGTCGGTGCTTTTTCCAGCGCGGCAGGCGCGGTACACTTCACCCGCCAGCGCCCGCTGCCCGGGGCGGTACTCCGCAAAGGGAAATTGCAGCGCCGCAAGGCTTTGGCTGCGCCGGGTGACCCAGTCCATCTGCCGCTGCGCCCACGGGGCATACTGCATTAAAAGCTGCCGCAAAAACTGCTCCAGCTGCTGCTGAGTGAACTGCCGGGTAAAGCGCTGAATCTGATCGGTATCGACCTGATAATAGGTCAGCCGCACCGCCAGCGCTTCCAGTCCCTGCTGGCTGCTGTAAATGGCGGCATACACCATGCCCTGCGCCCAGTGGCAGGGGTTCAGTTCCTCGGCGATCTCCTCATAGGGAACCGTGGTGGTCTTGATCTCATCAATGGTCACGGTGCCGTTTTCATCGGTGAAAATGCCGTCTGCCCGGCCTTCCAGCGTAAAGGCAATGCCGCAGGCTTCCCGCTCCGCGCTGAGAAACACCTCGGCCTGATAGCCCTCCCCGGCGGCCTTTTGCAGCTTGCGGTGGATGCGTGCACCCTCGTTGGCGCGGTCGAAGCCGGCAAAGCGGCTGTCGATGCTGCCGGTGCGCAACAAAAACTCCACCAGCTGCCGGATGGGCAGATGGATGCTTGCCAAAGCGTTTCACCTCCGTTGCAGTTTACTTTATCCTACCCCGAACAGCTCCATACACTGGGCGGCTGCGGCATCCACCTGTGCAAAGTCCACGGCGGTGCGGTAGTAGGTCTCCAGTTCATCGTGGCAGCTTTTTGCTTGTGCCATCAGGGCACAGGCCTGTTCCAGCAGTTCGGCGGCGGCGCGCTCGTTGAAGCGCAGCCGTGCCCGGCAGGCGGAAAGGTTCTCCCTATCCACAAAACGGCTGCACCGCACGGTCTGCGCCGCAGACAGCCGCACCGGATGCCAGCGGTTGTCGGTCAGGAACGCCAGCCGCAGGGAGGGGATGATAATGTGATCGATTTTATCCTCCGGGTGCATGGCGCAGGGGCAGGTGATGATGTGGTAGCCCCGCGCCAGCGCCTCGGCGCGGATGAGCTCCAGCAGCAGGCGGGAGACTGCCCCGTAGTCGTCCCGGAAGAGGATGCATTTGTCTGCCAATGCCTGCACCGTGCCCTGATAGAACACCTCGCCCTTGGGCGTGATGGCCGAGAGCAGCCGCAGCTCTTCAGAGCCCATCTCCTCAGTGCGGGGCAACAGGCGAGTGCACAGCCGCTTGACGTAGCGGCGCACTTTTTCAAAGTTGGCGCTGCACGCTTCGGCGCGGCGGCTGTCCAGCAGCAGGCTGCCCGCCGAGGCCACATACCGCGCAGCCCGGCTGCGCAGCAGCTGGTTGCGGGCAAACAGGGCGGTCACCTCGTCCTTGTGGGGGTGCAGGGCATCGGCATCGATGGTGTGGTACAAACTCAACACCCGCTCGTCTGCGCCGGGGGCTTCCGGCTCCACCACATGGGGCGCGGTGGCGTCGATGATGGCGCGTTTCTGCCGCAGGAATACCACCCCATCCAGACTGTCGGGGTCGCTGGCGCAGTGGATGCGCTGGATGGGTTCGCCTTTATCCTGTGCGGCGCGCGCCAGACGCTTCATCAGGGTAGACTTGCCGCAGCCCGGCCCGCTTTTGAGCAGCACAAGCTGCATCCCGGGCTCCCGGCGCAGCGGCGCAAAGTAGCCCTTGAACCCGGCGGGCGTTGTAGCGCCCAGAAAGAAATCCACAGAAGGATGCACGGAACTTTCCATACAAAAACACCTCGCTTTTGCTTTACAGTATGCAAAAGCGGCGCGGTTGGTTCCTGTCCTTACCTATTATAGGTATGCTCACACACGGCGGCAATGGTGTCACGCAGCACGGTAAAATCCGCAAAGGCCTCGGGCTTGTTCTGGGGCTGGCGCAGCAGGGCAGCGGGGTGGAAGGTACCCATGAACAGGATGCCGCCCTTCTCAATGATCTGTCCGTGTTCCCGGGTGACGGAAAAATCCTGCCGGATCATCCGCTGGGCGGCAACGCGCCCAAGGCAGACCACGATCTTGGGATGCAGCAGCCGGAACTGCTCCCGCAGCCACGGCATACAGGCTTCGCTCTCGGCGGGCAGCGGGTCACGGTTCTGGGGCGGGCGGCACTTGACGATGTTGGCGATATAGCAGTTTTTGCTGCGGTCAAGGTCGATGGCAAACAGGTATTTGTCCAGCAGCTGGCCGCTGCGCCCCACAAAGGGCAGACCCTGTTCATCCTCGCTCTGGCCGGGTCCCTCGCCCACAAACAGCACCTCGGCGTCCAGCACGCCCTGCCCGAACACCACGTTCGTCCGGGTGGCGCACAGCTCGCACCGGGTGCAGGCAAGGCATTCAGCCTTTAAAGTATCCATATCCATGGAGAACATCTCCTTTAAAACTGGTATGATATTTTATTCACAAATAAAACAAAGGTTTCTCCCCTAAAATATAGCACAAAAACACAATTTTGTCTTGAACTTTTTGCCGTCTGTGCTAGAATAAAGAAGAAAGGCATCCTTGTGTCCAACAGACACGGGAGCAAATTTTGGAAAGCATTTTCGGAGGTAATCACAATGGCTGATATGTTTGCACCGCTGGTAGCACAGCTGAAGGCAAATCCCAAGACGATCGTGTTCACCGAGGGCAATGACCCCCGCATTCTGGAGGCCGCAAGCAAGCTGCTGGCCGAGGGCGTGCTGAAGGTCGTTATGGTGGGCAACGAGGCAGAGTGCAAGGCTGCTGCCGCCGCCGGTAACTTTGATATTTCCGCTGCCGAGATCATCGACCCTGAGAACTACGCAGGCTTCGATGAGATGGTCAACACCATGGTGGAGCTGCGCAAGGGCAAGCAGACCGCTGAGGAGTGCACTGCTCTGCTGAAGAAGTCCAACTACTTCGGCACCATGCTGGTCAAGATGGGCAAGGCTGACTGCCTGCTGGGCGGCGCTACCTACTCCACCGCCGACACCATCCGTCCCGCTCTGCAGCTGGTCAAGACCAAGAAGGGCGCACATCTGGTGAGCTCTTGCTTTATTCTGGACCGCGACTGCGGCGAAGAGGGCCTGAAGCGCATTGCCATGGGCGACTGCGCCGTCAACATTGATTACACCGATACCGTCGATAAGGCTACCGGCGAGGTCAAGGTGTCTGCCGCTTCCAAGCTGGCAGAGGTGGCTGTGGAGACTGCCCGCACCGCAAAGCTGTTCGGCATCGAACCGAAGGTGGCTGTGCTGAGCTTCTCCACCAAGGGCTCCGGCAAGGGCGGCACCGTGGCACTGAGCCACGACGCTACCATCAAGGCTCAGGAGATGGACCCCGAGCTGGCTGTGGACGGCGAGCTGCAGTTTGACGCTGCCGTTGCTCCCGAGGTCGGCCAGCTGAAGGCTCCCGGCTCCAAGGTCGCCGGCTATGCCAACACCTTCATCTTCCCCAACATCAACGCCGGCAACATCGGCTACAAGATTGCCCAGCGCTTGGGCGGCTTTGAAGCCTACGGCCCCATTCTCCAGGGCCTGAACGCCCCCATCAACGACCTGTCCCGCGGCTGCAATGCCGAGGAGGTCTACAAGATGGCCCTGATCACCGCCGCGCTGATCTGAGTTAAAATTCCTACATAAAAAGCAGCTGCCGCCCGCGATATACAAAACGGGCGGCAGTTTTTTGTGTGGCAGGGGGCGCATATAGAATGCCCCCTGCGGAAATTGCATTTTTCTTGTGGTATAAACCAAATTTTCTGCGTGTCGGGGTCGATGCTTGCATCCGCCCCGACAAAAAATGTCCGCTGCAATTTTTACCGCAGCGGACATTTTTTTATGAACTACCAATCAATAGTGCAGCTTTTCCGCATCCAGCCCTTCCAGCACGGGCAGCATGGCGGCGGCCTCGGCGCGGGCGGCAATGGGGTCCATCATCAGGTAGTTGCCGCACTCGACGGCGGATGCACCGGGAATCTCTCCCTCGTACTCCGCCATCCAGGCAAAGGCGCTGCGGGTCAGGTCAAGCGCCTCGGCGGGCGTCAGGCCGGTGGTCAGCAGGTAAAAGCCGGTCAAACAGCCCATGGGGCCGACATAGACAACACCCCTGCTGTACTTGCTGTTGCGCGCATAGGTTGCGAACAGATGCTCCAGCGTGTGAGCCGCGGCGGGGGAAAGATAGCTGCCCTTGTTGGGCTGCTTCATGCGGATGTCCCAGGTCAAAATCTCGCCGTCAGCACCGTCCTGGCGGGACAGGTACATACCCGGCAGCAGCCTGGTGTGGTCAACACAGAAGCTCGCGATACGTTCCATCGTGCTCCGCCTCACTTCGCCATCGCCTGCACAACACCGCGGGCGCAGTCCATGGAAATCGTCATGCCGTCCTTCAGCGTGCGGGTGGCATTGGTAGCACCAACGATAACGGCCTTATCCAGCGTCAGACCGACAATGGCGGAATGGCTGTTCGTACCGGCCTCCTCGGTGATGATACCGGCAGCCTCACGCATGAAAGGCAGCGTGTCGTTGGTGGTGAAGGGTACGACCAAAATCTGGCCGGGTTTGAACTTCTTGGCAGCCTCGGTGGCGTTGCGGCACACGCAGACCTCACCCTTGGCGTTGTGGTTGCCGATGCCGACACCGGCCAGCAGGGAATCGCCGACCATGTGGACCTTGATCATGTTGGTGGTGCCGGAGATGCCGACGGGAACACCGGCGGTGACGACGACGAGGTCGCCGTCCTGCACAAGGCCCGCGGTCTTGGCCTTCGCAACCGACATACTGATGAGCTCATCCGTGGAGGTCGCGTAGTCCATCAGCAACGGGGTAACGCCGCGGTAAACGTTCAGCTGGCAGCGGGTAGTTTCATCAAGCACACAGGCGATAATTTGGGTGTCAGGACGGAAGCGGCTCAACAGGCGGGCGGTCTCTCCGCTCTTGGAAGCCGTGATGATGGCGGAAGCGCCGATGTCTGTAGCGGTGGTGCAGGCGGCATGGCCGACGGCAGCGCTGATGTTCAGGCGGCTGTTGTCCGTACCGGAGTGGTGGACCAGACTGTCAAAGCTGGAGTCTGCCTCGGTGGTCTCAGCAATCGTAGCCATGGCCTTCAGCGCCTCGACGGGGTACTTGCCCGCGGCGGTTTCACCGGAGAGCATGACCGCGCCGGTGCCGTCGTAGATGGCGTTGGCCACGTCGGTGATCTCGGCACGGGTCGGGCGGGGGTTGACGATCATGGAATCCAGCATCTGGGTAGCGGTAATGCAAATCTTACCGGCGCTCATGGCGCGGTCAATCAGGTGCTTCTGGATGGCCGGGATCTCGGCAAAGTCGATCTCAACGCCCATATCGCCGCGGGCAACCATGATGCCGTCGGCCACGGTCAGAATCTCGTCGATGTTGTCGATGCCCTCCTGGTTCTCGATCTTCGCGATGATGCGGATCTTGGAGTTGTGCTCGTCCAGGATGTGGCGGATATCCATAATGTCCTGCGCGTTGCGGGCAAAGCTGGCGGAGATCAGGTCAAAGCCCTGCTCGACACCAAACAGAATATCGCTCGTGTCGCGCTGGCTCATATACGGCATGGACAGATGCACGCCGGGAACGTTGACGCCCTTCTTGGTCTTGATGATGCCGTCATTGCAGACCGTGCAGACAATGTCGGTGTCGCCGACCTCGTCAATGTGCAGCTCGATCAGACCGTCGTCCAGCATGATCCGGCCACCGGGCTTGACGTCGTGGGGCAGTTCCTTGTAAGTGACGGAGCAGATTTCGTTCGTGCCCTCTACGCTGCGGGAGGTCAGGGTGAACTTCTGGCCGGTGGTCAGCTTCTCCACACCGTTCTTGAACTCACCCAGACGAATCTCGGGACCCTTGGTGTCCAGCATACAGGCAATGGGCAGGTCCAGCTCCTTGGACAGTGCGCGTACCTTGTCATAGCGGCCCTTGTGCTCCTCGTAGTCGCCATGAGAAAAGTTGAAACGCGCGACGTTCATGCCGTTCTCCATCAGCTGGCGCAGAATGCCCGGCTTATCGGTGGACGGACCCATAGTACAGACGATCTTGGTTTTACGCATAAAGTTTATCCTCCGTTTTACATTTCTACCTATTTATATACTTTAGCAAACCTCAGCGGTATTATACTACAAGTCCGCCGTGGGAGACAAGAGGGAAACGGCTTTCGTCTGAAAAAAACCGCACAAAAATTGCTCCCTTTCTGCCCGTTAATTTTTACACAATTTCAGCTCGTTCCGTGCAAATTCTGCCACAGCCCGGGTACAGTCCGACTTACAGGCCACCGGCGTTCTTCTGTGCCCGGCGGGTCCGATTTGCAAGCATGGATTGCATGTTTACTTTTTACGGTGTTTACGGTATAATAAAGCCATGAATAGTCCTTTACCACTTACTATACAGGAGAAGCATCATGGCAAAACGTGTATTTCTGATTGTGCTCGACAGCTTCGGCGTCGGCGCAGAGCCGGACGCGCCCCTTTTCGGCGATGTCGGCACCAACACACTGGGGGCCATTGCAGGGCATCCCAATTTCAGGGGTGATAACCTTGCCAGGATCGGCATGTTCAATCTGGACGGCGTGACCTGCGGCACACCCGCAGCCGCCCCCATCGGCAGCTATGCCCGCCTGCGTGAAGCCAGTGCCGGCAAGGATACGACCATCGGCCACTGGGAAATCGCGGGTCTGCTGAGTGCCGAACCGCTGCCCACCTTCCCGGACGGTTTCCCGCAG
>OIZB01000416.1_pt1 | contig 34302 bp, 29 predicted proteins | sample 1588401 | NCBI WGS metagenome assembly OIZB01 (sample SAMN03283270) | human gut metagenome | biome: human-associated habitat; material: feces | host: Homo sapiens | place: USA | collected 2013
GGTGAAGATGCCAGTTACCCGCAACTAGACGGAAAGACCCCATGGAGCTTTACTGTAGCCTAATACTGAAGATCGGTAATGCATGTACAGGATAGGTGGGAGCCAGCGAAACCCGGGCGTCAGCTCGGATGGAGGCAACCTTGGAATACCACCCTTGTATTGCTGGTTTTCTAACCTGCGGCCATGAATCTGGTCGGGGGACACTGTTAGGTGGGCAGTTTGACTGGGGCGGTCGCCTCCAAAAGCGTAACGGAGGCGCTCAAAGGTTGGCTCAGCACGGACGGAAATCGTGCATAGAGTGCAAACGCATAAGCCAACTTGACTGCGAGACCGACGGGTCGAGCAGGTACGAAAGTAGGAGTTAGTGATCCGGTGGTATGTGAGTGGAAATGCCATCGCTCAACGGATAAAAGCTACCCTGGGGATAACAGGCTGATCTCCCCCAAGCGTCCACAGCGACGGGGAGGTTTGGCACCTCGATGTCGGCTCGTCACATCCTGGGGCTGTATTCGGTCCCAAGGGTTCGGCTGTTCGCCGATTAAAGTGGCACGCGAGCTGGGTTCAGAACGTCGTGAGACAGTTCGGTCCCTATCTGTTGCGGGCGCAGGAGATTTGAAGGGAGCTGTCCTTAGTACGAGAGGACCGGGATGGACAGACCTCTGGTGCACCAGTTGTCGTGCCAACGGCACAGCTGGGTAGCTACGTCTGGACGAGATAAACGCTGAAAGCATCTAAGTGTGAAACTCCCCCTAAGATAAGATCTCCCATCCATTAGGAGTAAGGGACGACAAAGACTATGTCGTTGATAGGTCGGAAGTGTAAGTGCAGTAATGCATTGAGCTGACCGATACTAATAACCCGAGGGCTTGACCTACAAGAGTATTGCAGGCAAACCGCCTTGTGAATTCTTCATCCTCTGTTCGGTTTTGAAGGTGCAGACAAACCTTGAGCACCATTAGCTCAGCTGGTAGAGCACCTGACTCTTAATCAGGGTGTCCAGGGTTCGAGTCCCTGATGGTGTACCACCCTTGTGGTGTGCCACGAGGGTTCATAGTTGGTGTTTTTAACGGTGAGGGTCCACCCGTTCCCATTCCGAACACGGAAGTTAAGCTCACCAGTGCCGACAATACTTGTCTGGAGACGGACCGGGAAGATAGGTCAATGCCAACACAAAAAGCCGCAACCGAATGGTTGCGGCTTTTTGCTGTCTATTGCATGGTGATTTGGGCGCAGTTCTCTTGACATTTTTTCAAAAGTCAGTATACTGGTGGTAGAATCTAGAAACGAGGGACTGCGCTATGAGAAGACATTCTTGGTCTAAGCTGGTCATGCTGCTTGTGATGGTTTTGCTGCTGGGCGCTGTGCCGGCGGCTGCGTTTGCTGGGTTTGCAGATGTACCGGCGGACGCATGGTACGCGCCTGCGGTACAGACCTGCGTAGAGAAGGGACTGTTCCAGGGAACATCTCCGACCACCTTTTCACCGGAGCAATCTATGACCCGCGGTATGTTTGTGACGGTTCTTGGCCGGATGGAAAATATCGACCCGACACAGGCTGACGCCTCTGGTTTTATGGACGTTCCGGAGGACGCCTATTATGCGGGCTATGTCGGCTGGGCTGCGCGCAGCGGAATCGTTGTAGGCGTTTCGGATTCCGTGTTTGAACCGGAACGCGCCATCAGTCGTCAGGAAATCTGCATGATTGTGCACCGTTATTTGGTTTGGAAGGACGTTTCTCTCCAAACCGTACCGTCTGAGCAATTTGCGGATGATGCGCAGATTGCCGAGTGGGCAAAGGAATCGGTGTATGTGTGCCGCAGCGCGGGGATCGTCCACGGTATGGGCGATAATCATTTTGCTCCGAACGTGACGGCTCGTCGCTGTGAGGCGGCACAGATTTTCAAAAATCTGCTTACGGTTTTAGAAGATGCGCTCGAGCCGCAGCCGCCGGTTGAGCCGCAGCCGCCGGATGAGCCGGAGATGCCCGTGATTCGCTATATTGCGCACAGGGGTTATCATGTGCAGGCACCGGAAAATACGATGCCGGCCTTTGCGGCGGCGGCGGAGGCTGGCTATCAGTTCGTGGAATCGGACGTCCACTTCACAAAGGACGGCGTGGCAGTTTTGTGCCATGACAGCACGATCAACGCTACAGCGCGCAATGCTGACGGCAGTAAAATCATTGGCGTGAAGTCGATCCAGTTCATGACATATGAGGAGCTGCTTCAGTATGATTTCGGCTTTGCGGCGGGTGAGGCATACCGGGGAACCAGAATTCCCACATTCCGGGAGTGGATCGCATTCTGCCGGGAAGCGGATGTGACACCCTATATCGAGCTGAAGTCCAGCATGACGACGGAGCAGGTGCAGACGCTCGTGCAGCTCGTGGAGGAAGCGGGGATGACGGATCGCGTCGTGTGGATCTCCTTCACATGGAATTTGCGGATGCTGCAAGATGTGGTTGCCGCGAACCCGGAGGCGGAGGTTGGACTACTGAGCAATGGACTTGCCAACACGACCGTGGCGATGGCGAAAACGCTGCAGACAGGGCAAAACCGCGTCTTTTTGGATGTGCTGCATACCGCTGTGAACCGGCTGTCGATGCAGCTTGCTGCGCAGGCCGGGCTGGAGGTCGAGGCATATACCGTGAATGATGCGGAGCTTGCGGATGCGCTGACGTCGCTCGGCGTCGTTGGAATTACGACAAATACACTGCTGCCGGCTGCAACAACAGCAGAGCCGATGCAGCTTCAGGATGCAGAGGCGATTGTAGCGCGTTTCGCGCAGGACTTTACCATGACATCTGAACTGGAGCCATAATAGAACTATGAGCGATTCGCTCCAGTCGAATGCAAAGCCGCAACCATTCGGTTGCGGCTTTTTGCTGTCTGTGATAAGATTTGAGCCGAGGTGATCTTTTTGAAAATTCTGATGATCAACGGCAGCCCGCACCCGCGTGGCTGCACTTATATGGCGCTGCATGAGATGGAGCAGGTGCTTCAGGCGGCAGGCGCTGAAACGCAGATCCTGACCGTTGGCGCCGAGCAGGTGGGCGGCTGCACCGCCTGCGGTGGATGCAATGCGACCGGCCGCTGCGTGCGCGGCGGGCTGGTGAACGATGCCATCGACGCGATGGAGACGGCGGACGCGCTCGTGCTCGCTTCCCCGGTACACTATGCCGGGATTTCCGGCGCGATGTCTGCTTTTTGTGACCGGCTGTTCTATGCCGGCGGCAGATGGGCGAATAAGCCGTGCGCCTGCGTCGTCTCGGCGCGCCGCGCGGGCACGACGGCCGCGCTCGATCAGCTGGTCAAATACCCGATGATCTCGAATATGCCGGTCGTGTCCTCTCAGTACTGGCCGATGGTGCACGGCGCGCGCCCGGAGGACGTCGCGCAGGACGAGGAGGGCCTGCAGACCATGCGCCAGCTTGCGCGCAATTTGCTCTGGCTGCTGCAGTGCATTGCAGCCGGCGATGCCGCCGGTGTCCCGCGCCCGGAGACGGAAGCGCGCAAGTTCACCAATTTCATCCGCTGATCTGCAGCAAGATCACAAAAACAGCCCCCGCAGGCACTGCCAGCGGGGGCTCTTTTGCTCGTTATGTGCGGTGCATTCAGCCGTGCTTTTTCGCGCGGCGCTTGCCGGTCATGTGCTCGACAGTCAGGCACAGGACGGTCGTCGCGGGAATGACGGCCTTCGAATACGGAAAGTCCGGCGCACGATACTGCGCCATGAGCACGTGCAGCGCGCGCTCCTTGTCCGCGTCCGGCACGACCGAGATGCGGCCTTGACCGATGACGCTCTCGTACGTCATGGTGCAGTTGCCGTGCTCATCGTCGAGGATGAGCGCGTGCCCGCGGTCCATCTCGAACGCGACATTCGGATTTTTGGCAATGAGGTCGTACTTTGTGCCGGTGTTTGCGCCGTGGAAGTACAGGCGGACAGTCTCGCCGTCTACCTCCAGGCCGAAGTTCAGCGGCAGGATGTAGGGATACGGCTGGTCGTGCAGGGCGAGGCGGCAGACGTCGCACCCGCGCATGACGGTGATGAGCTCCTGAAAATCGGTGATCTCTCGATCGGATCTGCGCATGGGAATGCTCCTTCCTGATTAGCCGACCGGCGGGCCGAGGCGCGCCAGCACGTCCTGAAAATAGTCCGGCAGGGGGCAGGTGAACGTCACGAGCTCGCCGGTGCGCGGGTGGAGAAAGCGCAGCGCCCGCGCGTGCAGGCACTGGCCGCTCAGGCCCTTTTCCGGCCGCTTGTGGCCGTAGACCAGGTCGCCGAGCAGAGGGTGACCGATGTGCGCCATGTGCACGCGGATCTGGTGCGTGCGGCCGGTCTCAAGCTCGCAGCGGATGTGCGTGTAGCCGTTGTAGCGTGCGATGACCGACCAGTGCGTGACGGCGCGGCGGGCGTTTTTTTGCGTCACGGCCATCCGCTTGCGATCCGTGGGGTGGCGGCCGATGGGCGCGTCGACCGTGCCGGAATCCTCGCGCAGGTTGCCGCAGACAACGGCCTCATACGTGCGGGCCATGGTGTGGTCGGCCAGCTGCGCCGAGAGGGCGAGGTGCGCAAAGTCGTTTTTCGCAGCGACGAGCAGGCCGGACGTATCTTTGTCGATCCGGTGCACGATGCCGGGCCGCCGCTCTCCGCCGACGCCGGAGAGACTGTCGCCGCAGTGGGCGAGTAGGGCGTTGACGAGCGTGCCGTCCTCGTGGCCGGGCGCGGGGTGCACGACCATGCCGCGCGGCTTGTTGACGACGATGAGGTCGTCGTCCTCATACACCACGTCCAGCGGCAGGTCCTGCGCTACCAGCTCCGAGGGAGCGGCGTCCGGCAGCGTGACGACAAACGTGTCGCCCGGCGCGGTCTTATAGTTTTTCTTCACGGGTGCGCCGTCTTTCGTCACCGCGCCCTGCGCGAGCAGCCGCTGGGCGGCGCTGCGCGTGAGCTCGGGCAGAGAGCGCGCAAGGAGAGCGTCGATCCGCTCGGCGCTCTCCTGTGTTTGAATCGTTCGTTGTTCCATTAGAAATCCGAAAACTCCGCTAAAATGTCGTCGAGCGAATAGTGCTCGCCGTCCGCCGGGGCGGTGTCTTTTTCCTTGTCGCTGTCCGCGACTTCCGGTTCGGCCGGCGCGACGGGCGTGCTGTTGAGATAGGCGAGCAGGGGGTCCTCCGGGGCTGTGTCCGCCGGTTTGACGGCGGGGGCAGCCGCCTTGGGCGTTTCCTGCACCGGTTTGGGGGCGGCAGGCGCTGCCGGGGTCTTTTTCGGCGCGGACGGCGCTGCCGGTGTCACCGGCTGCGCCTGCACGGGCGCGCGATCCCACGCCGCGAACGGGTCGTCCTTCGCCGGGGCGGGGGACACGGGCTGCGCGGCGGGCTTTTTCGGCGCAGCGGGCTGCTGTTTCCATGCGGGCAGATGCAGCTTGTGCGCACGCGCAGGGGCGCCCGGGTGCTGACGGGACTTGCGCCCCTTCTTCGGCGCGGGCCCGCCCTCCTCGCTGCCGTCGCCCCGGTAGAAGATGACGTGCAGGCACAGCGTGATGCCGGCGACGACGATGAAGATATCCGCCAGGTTGAACACGGCAAAGCGCATGAACAGGAAGTTGAACATGTCTACCACGTAGCCGCTGAGGATGCGGTCGATGCAGTTGCCGACCGCGCCGGCGAGCACGAGCACGACCGACCAGCGGCCGACCTTGCCGTGCACGATATTGCGCCGCAGGCAGAACACCGCGATGGCGGCGAACACGACCGTGAAGATGACGAAGATCCAGTGCGGCGCGTGCTGCAGGATGCTGAAGGCAGCGCCGTTGTTGTGGATATTCGTCAGCTCCAGCACGCCGGGGATGAGCGTGACGTGCCCGGTGTCGAGCGGGATATTGAGCGTGACCCAGTACTTCAGGCCTTGGTCAGCGATGAGGATCAGGATGGCTACGATGGCATACCACATAGCGGTTCCTCGCTTTCGGATCAGGATTTTGGGATCGGGATTTTACTCCGCCTTCTGCGCGGCGACGACGGCGGCGCAGCGCGGGCACAGACCGGTCTCGGGGTCGGCCTGCTCGGAGTGCATCCAGCAGCGCGGGCACTTGGTGCCGGGCGCATTGCGCACGGAGATGTGCAGGCCGGGGAAGTTCGTGCCGGTGCCGGTGACGGCGTCGGCCGGCACGTCGCCGCCGACGAGGCACTGCGACACGATGAGCAGCTCCGGCAGGTTCATGCTCTGCACGTCGTCGAGCGCGGCTCTGGCGGCATCGTCGTCGGCGCGCAGCGTCACGGCAGCCTCGAGCGGCTTGCCGATGCGCTTTTCGGCGCGGGCGGCCTCGAGCACGCCGTTGACGTCCGTGCGGACGCGGATCAGCTGATCCCACTTGGCGAGCTCGTCTTCGCTGAGCGCATAGGCGTCGAACGGCTGATTCATGACGTTGAGCAGCACGTTGCGCGCGTCGTCCTCGGCGCGGTGCGGCATGGCCAGCCAGATCTCGTCGCAGGTGAAGGCGAGGATCGGCGCGAACATCTTTGTCATGCTGTCGAGGATGAGGAACAGCGCCGTCTGCGCGCTGCGGCGCTTGAGGCCGTTGCGCTCCTCGCAGTAGAGGCGGTCCTTGATGATGTCGAGGTAGAAGCTCGAGAGCTCCACGACGCAGAAGTCGTTGATCGCGTGCGAGACCACGTGGAATTCATAGTTGTCATACGCCTTGGCCACGCGGCGGATGAGGTCGTTGAGCTTCGTGATGGCCCAGCGGTCGAGCGGAAGCATATCCTCCGGCGCGACGAGATGCTCGGCGTCAAACCCGTCGAGGTTGCCGAGGCAGTAGCGCGCGGTGTTGCGGAACTTGAGGTAGTTTTGCGTCAGCTGCTTGAAGATCTCCTTGGAGCAGCGCATATCGGCGTGGTAGTCGGCGCTGCCCGCCCACAGTCGCAGCATGTCGGCGCCGAACTCGTTGATGATCTCGGCCGGATCCATGCCGTTGCCGAGCGACTTGTGCATGGCCTTGCCCTCGCCGTCGACCGTCCAGCCGTGGGTCAGGCACTCGCGGTACGGAGCGCCCTTGCCGAGCGCGCCGACGGCCACGAGCAGAGACGACTGGAACCAGCCGCGGTACTGGTCGCCGCCCTCGATGTACATATCCGCCGGCCAGAAGCCCTGGTCGCGCTGCATGGCGGCAACGTGGGTAGAGCCGGAGTCGAACCAGCCGTCGAGCGTGTCGGTCTCCTGCGTGAAGTGCTTGCCGCCGCAGTGCGGGCAGGTGAAGCCTTCGGGCAGGATGTCGGCCGCCGGGCGGTCGAACCAGGCGTTGCTGCCTTCCTTTTCAAAGAGCTTGGCCACGGCGTCGATGCTCTCTTCATTGCACACGGGCTTGTGGCAGTCGTCGCAGTAGAACACCGGGATCGGCAGGCCCCAGCGGCGCTGGCGGGAGATGCACCAGTCGGCGCGCTCGCGGATCATGGCGGCCATGCGCTCTTTGCCCCAGGCGGGAAGCCAGCGCACGTTCTCGCACGCGGCGACGGCCTCCTCCTTGAACGAATCGACGGAGCAGAACCACTGCGGCGTGGCGCGGAAGATGATCGGCTGCTTGCAGCGCCAGCAGTGCGGATAGCTGTGCACGATGTCCTCGGATGCGAACAGAGAGCCGGCTTCCTTCATGTCCGCGAGGATGACGGGGTTGGATTCCTCCGTGGTCATGCCGGCGTACTTGCCGGCGTAGTCGGTGTGGCGGCCCTGATCGTCCACGGGCACGACCATGTCCATGCCGTAGCGCTTGCAGGTCAGGTAGTCGTCCGCGCCGAAGCCGGGCGCGGTGTGCACGCAGCCCGTGCCGGAATCCATGGTGACGTAATCCGCCAGCACCAGGCGCGAGGTCTTGGGCAGGAACGGATGGTCGGCGAGCATATTCTCGAAGAAGTCGCCCGGATGCTGCTCGAGCACCTCATAGCTGTCGAAGCCGCCGATGTGCATGACCTTCTCGGTCAGGGCGTCGGCCATGATATACACCTCGCCGTTCGGGGCCTGCACGAGGTTATACAGCTCGCGCGGGTTGAGCGCGATGGCGAGGTTGCCGGGCAGCGTCCAGATCGTCGTCGTCCAGATGACGAAAAAGAGCTTGCTGTGGTCAACGTTCGGCAGCTTGCCGAGATCGTCGTGCATCGGGAACTTCACGTACACGGTCGTGCACGGATCGTCCTGATACTCGATCTCCGCCTCGGCGAGGGCGGTCTCGTCGTGGGCACACCAGTACACGGGCTTGAGGCCCTTGTAGATGTGGCCGTTTTGATACATCTTGCCGAACACGCGCACCTCGTCGGACTCAAAGCCCTTGTTCATGGTCTTGTAGGGGTGTTCCCAGTCGCCCATGACGCCCATGCGCTTGAAGCCGGCCATCTGGCGGTCGATGTATTTCTGCGCATAGTCATGGCACGCGCTGCGGAAATCGGCGATGCTCATGGCCTTGTGGTTGAGCTTCTGCTCCTTGATGATGGCGCTCTCGATGGGCATGCCGTGGTTGTCCCAGCCGGGGATGTAGGGCGTGTAGTAGCCGCGCATAGCGTAGGAGCGGATGATGAAGTCCTTGAGCGCCTTGTTGAGCGCGTGGCCCATGTGGATGTCACCGTTGGAGAACGGAGGGCCGTCGTGCAGGCTGAAGCGCGGCTTGCCGTCGTTCTTTTTGAGCATTTCGTGGTACAGGTCCATGTCATACCAGTGCTGGAGCATCTCGGGCTCCCGCTTGGCAAGGCCGGCACGCATGGGGAAGTCTGTTTTCGGCAGATTGATCGTGGCGTTGAAATCGTTCTTGGACATGGTTCTATCTTTCTCCTCTCAGAGTTGTATTTCCATCAAAAATTGCGCAGGGCGGTACGGCACCGGCCGTCCCGCCCTGGTTGATTGCATGTTCACTCAGCTGTTATGCAGGAAGTGATAAAGCTGCGTGGCGTCATCTGCTGCACTGTCGGCCGCGGTGTCGTCGGTCTCCACCGGCTGCGCCTCCACAGGGGCGGCGGACACGTGGGCTGCTTGCGCAGGCTGCTCGACGGCCGGGGCTTCCGGCTGCGCGGGCTGCTCGACCGGCGCGGACACCGGCTTGGCCGGGGCTGCGCTCACGCTCGCCGGCTGCGCAGCAGGCTGCGCGGCCGCGGTTTTCGACCCGGAGAGCTTATCCAGGTACTCGAGCTGATTCATGCACAGATTACGCACATCTTCCAGAAATTTTGCGCAGGACGTTTTGGCGTTGAGGAGTTTGGCTTCCTCGTTGGCGGTTTCGTGCTGGAGGCCGCCAAGTATTCGGTCGGACGTGTTCTTGGCCTCGCCGAGTATCTTGTCGGCGCGGGCCTGGGCATCGTCCTCTATCTGCTTGCCGACCTTCTGGGCCGACAGTATGGCCAGACGCATGGCGTCTTCGCTGGCGCGGTACTCTTCTATCTTATCGACCAGCACCTTCATCTTGCCCTTGAGCACGGCAACTTCCTTCTGCGCGTTGGCAAGCTCGGTGGCCACTTCTTCCTGATAGTTCTGCACGGCGGCCATGTCGTATCCGCCGAACATCGCTTTTTCAAACGTTTTTTCCCGAATATCCTGAGGAGTCATGTTGGATAGTCCTCCATTCTTTCTATAGGTGTACTACACGATAGGCGCTGTCAGAGACAGTATGCCCGGATTTACAGGTGAAACTCGCCCGACTCCATATCGTCGAGCTGGTCGCCCATGAGGTCGACATTGAATGGCGTGATGATATACGTCGCGCTGGCCACGCGGCGGATCTTGCCGTCCTGCGCGTAGGCGACGCCGGACAGAAAGTCGATCAGCCGGCGGGCGACCGCCGGATCGGTCTTTTCCAGGTTGAGGAGCACGGCGCGGCGATCGCGCAGATGCTCCGCGATCTCGGACGCGGCCTCAAACTGCTTCGGCGCAGCGACCACGACCTTGAGCTGGCCGCCGCCGTTGTTGAGATTGACGACCTTGTCGGCCGCGCGGCTGTCGCCTCTCGGCGCATAGCTCGGCGCGGGGCGCTCCGATTCCGACGGCTCGTCGTGCACGAAGGCGCTCCTTTTCGGTGCGGGCGCCGGACGGGCCTGTGCCGGGCGTGTCGGCGCGGGCTCTTCCGCGACCGGGATTGCTTCATCCTCATCATCGAAAAACTCGTCGTCGTCATCATACGGACGGGTCATTTTTTTCAGTTCATCCAAAAATCCCATTCGGGACCCCCCTTTACGTGCCGGCGGCTGCCGTGCCGCTGCACTGATCTCTGCGGAGTGTGCCGAGACGGCGCTCAGTGCCGGGAATAATCCCGCGCGCCAAAAATCGACGAGCCGACGCGCACCATGTTCGCGCCGGCGGAAATGGCGTCTTCAAAGTCTCCGCTCATACCCATGGACAGAAAGTCCATAAAAACATTATCGTATTTTTTTCTGCCGATGTCAACAAAAAGCTCATGCATTTTCGCAAAATATGCATGATTTCCGTCGGAAGTTTCTGCCACGGGCGGGATCGCCATCAGGCCGCGGACGCGAATATGCGCGCAGCCGGCGGCCGTTTCCAGCAATTCCGGCAGGGCGGCGGGGGCCACGCCGCTCTTGGCGGCCTCGCCGCCGATGTTCACTTCCAGCAGGATGTCCTGCACGATGCCCTGCCCGGCCGCGCGCTTTTCGATCATGGCCAGAAGCTCCGGCGAATCCACCGACTGGATGAGATCGACCTTGCCCACGACTTGCCGGACCTTGTTCGTTTGCAGGTGGCCGATGAAGTGCAGCGGCGCGCCGGTGTAGGCGCCCTGGGCGAGCTTTTCGGTCATTTCCTGCACGCGGTTCTCGCCGCAGGCGTCGATCCCGGCGGCGACGGCCTCGCGCACGCGCGCGGCGTCGTTCATCTTCGTTGCGGCCACGAGCGTGATGTCGGCGCCCGTGCGGCCCGTAGTGCGGGCGGCGGCGTCGATGCGCGCGCGGATGGCGGCAATGTTTTCGGCAATGGTGCTCATAGTGGGTGGAGCCTCCTTATTTCACGACCTGCCCGTTGGACAGGCCCTTGCCGGTGACGACGATCTCGTTGCCGGCGCGCAGGGCGTTGCTCTCCGCGCTCTGGGCGACGAGACAGTAGTCGTCGGTCTGATAGATGATCTCGATCGGTTTTTTCTCCAGCTGCGCCGCCGTGACGACGTAGACGAACGCCTGCCCGTCATCGTCCATATGCACGGCCTTGAGCGGGACGCGCAGGCCGGTGTGCTCGCTGTAGACGACGTCGGCCGTCGTCTTGCGCATGGCCAGCGTGTCGGAAAGCGCCGCGTTGCACGCGAACACGACGGCGACCTTGCCGCTGCCGTCCGGCTCGCTCTTGCTCATCACGGTCGCCGAGACGGTGCCGGTGTAATGCTGCGGAAAGTCGAGCGTGGCGCTGCCGTTCAGGTTCAGGCGGTCGGCGTCGGCCTTGTTCATGACGGAGGCAAAGTACCACTTTTTCGCCGTGACGAGCTTGCCGATCGCGTTGGCGGGCGTGGCAGGGGTCGTGCGCTCGAGCGCGTCCACGCCGTCGGGCGTGAGGTTTTCGAGCATATCCGGCGTGAGCGATTCGTATCCGTCGGTCGTGGACGTGAACAGGCCCGCGGCCGGGGCCGTGATGCTGCCGCGGCCTGCGCCGGCGTTTTCGAGCTGGTGCAGCTCGGCATTGAGCGCGTCGAGGTCGCCCTGCGAGACGGTGCCGGTCGCAGAGCCGAAGAGCAGGGAGCTGAGATCCATGCAGAGGTCGTCCAGCTCCGAGGTGCTGCCGGCGGAGACGGCGGCGTTGAGCTGCAGGATGGTGCTGCGCACGTCGCTGTCGCGGTCGGACGCGCCGGAGGCGCTGCCCGCGCGCGAGAGCAGGCTCGAGACGTAGGCGATCTCTTTTTTCAGCTCGCGGGCGCGGCTGGCGCTGTCGAGCGCGGCCTTGGAGTCCACGCCGATGGCGATCTCGCCGCCGCTTGCGACCTCCTTGCCGTCGTCCACGGACAGGGACAGAAATTCCTTGTCCGAGGCGATGACCTGCTCCTCGCGCACGACGATGCCGCTGGCCTGCCCGCTCTCGCTGACGGTCACGAGCACCGCCGGGGCGGTGGCGTAGGATTGCTGCGTCGAGCGAAACAGGTACACGCCCAGATACACGAGCATGGCCGCGAAGAGCACGAACATGGCGATGTTCGTGAAGGTATTCGTTTTCTTCAAATCCGGCCCTCCTTTCGGCGGGGGGGCGGCGGGGAGATCAGCCCTGCGGCTCGAGCGAGACCGGCCGCGCCGGGGCGATCGTCGAGATCGCGTGCTTGTAGATCATCTGCTGCCGGCCGTCGGCGTCGATGAGCACGACGAAGCTGTCAAAGCTGCGTACAACGCCGCGCAGTTGAAACCCGTTCATGAGAAACAGGGTCACGGGGATCTTTTCCCGCCGGATGTAGTTGAGGAATGCGTCCTGAAGGTTCTGTGTCTTTTGCATGATCGCCGCTCCTTTGGCCGGAGCGGATACACATTTATTTATCATAGCACAATCTGCCGCTCCGTGAAATAGTGAATTTATACAAATCCGGTCGAAATGGCAGTTTCCTCCGGATTTGTACAGGCCACTATTCTATACCGCAGCCGGATAAGAATTGCGTCGAAAGGCGGCACGCCCGGTCCATGTCCGGCGTTTTTTCGTGCCGGATCCAGAACAGGTCCGGATCGCGCCGCAGCCACGTGAGCTGGCGCTTGGCATAGCGCCGGGAGGCGAGCTGGATGGCGGCGACGGCGTCCTGCGGCGATGCCTCGCCCCGCACGGCGGCGACGGCCTCCTTGTAGCCGATGGCCTGCATGGCCGTGCAGTCGGCCGGGACACCGGCGGCCAGCAGCGCGCGCACCTCGTCGAACAGGCCCTGGCGCACCATGGCGTCCACGCGCCGGTCGATGCGGTCGTAGAGATCCTGCCGGTCGGCGAAATCGAGCGCGATCTTTGCCGCGTCGTACCGCGGCGGCACGGCGCGGGTCTCGGCGTCGTGCTGCGTGATGGTCTTGCCCGTGAGGATGTAGACCTCCATGGCGCGCACGATGCGTTTCTTGTCCGCGGGGTGGAGCCTGGCCGCCCGCTCGGGGTCGACCTTGCGCAGCTCGCCGAGCAGGCCCTCGCCGCCAATCTCGTCATAGCGCTCGCTCAGCTCCTGCCGCAGCGCGGTGTCGGCCGTGCCGTCGGCGAACGTGCGCCCGGCGATGAGCGAGTCGATGTACAGCCCCGTACCGCCGACGACGATCGGCAGTTTTCCCCGCGCGAGAATATCGTCCACGCAGGCGGCCGCCTGCGCCGCATAGCGCGAGACGGAGTAATTTTCCGCGGGGTCGGCGATGTCGATCATATGGTGCGGCACGCCCTGCATCTCTTCCGGCGTGGGCTTGGCCGTGCCGATGTCCATGCCGCGGTAGATCTGCATCGAGTCGGCAGAGACGACCTCGCCGCCCAGGCGCTGCGCGAGCGCCACGCCGAGCGCGGTCTTGCCCGAGGCGGTCGGGCCGGTGATGACGACAAGTTTTGGCTGCATCGTGGCAGTCTCCTTTCCGTGAGGGAGAATTCAGAAAGATTATGTTGAAAAGTATTAGAAATGTGTTAGAATGAAAGCACATTTCCCAGTTTTCAAGAAGGTGAACCCATGAAGATCAAAATTTCTGCCGACAGCACGTGCGATCTTTCGCCGGAGCTGATCGAGCGCTACCACATCGGCATCACGCCGCTGTACATCATCCGCGGCGAGGAGACCCTGCGCGACGGCATCGACGTGTGTCCCGAGGAGCTCTACGAGTACGCAAATGCCACGGGCAAGCTCTGCAAGACCGCGGCGGTGAACGTGTCGGACTATCTGGCGTACTTCGCCGCGTGCCGGGAGGAATATGACGCCGTGATCCACTTCACGATCTCGAGCGACATGTCCGCCTGCTACCAGAACGCCTGCATCGCGGCGCAGGAGTTTACGAACGTCTACCCCGTGGACTCGCGCAACCTCTCGACCGGCATCGGCCACCTGGTGCTCGACGCGGCCGAGATGGCCGAGCAGGGCATGGACGCGGCCGACATCGCATCGGCGCTGGAGAAAAAGCGCGAGAAGCTCGATGTCAGCTTTGTGATCGACACGCTGGAGTATCTCAAGCGCGGCGGCCGCTGCTCGGCGCTCGTGGCCATGAGCGCCAATCTCCTGCACCTCAAGCCGTGCATCGAGGTCAAGGACGGCAAGATGGGCGTCGGCCACAAGTACCGCGGCAAGCTCGAAAAGTGCTACGTGCAGTACATCGAGGAGCGGCTCAAGGGCCGCGACGACATCGACTGCCACCGCATCTTCATCACGGATTCCGGCATCGACGAGGCCACGTGGCGGGAGCTCGAGCGCGTCGTGCGCGCGTGCCAGCCGTTCGAGGAGGTCATCCACACGCGGGCCGGCTGCACGGTGTCGAACCACTGCGGCCCCGGCTGCATGGGCATTTTGTACTATCACAAGTAAACAAAGCTGTACAGGCTGACAGGGAGCGCGTTCCGGCGCTCCCTGCTTCCTTTTTAAACAATGCGCTTGAAGAGCTTGTCCAGCTCCCGGCGCGTGAGCGTCACGGCGACGGGGCGGCCGTGCGGGCAGTATTTCACCTCGCCCGCGCACACCGCGTCCGCCAGACACAGCAGCTCCTCGGGTTCGGTCTGCCAGCCGGCCTTGATGGCGGCCTTGCACGCCACGGTCTTGAGCACCTCGTCGCGCACGGATTGCGCGTCCATGTGCGCGCCGTGGCGCAGCTGCGCGCAGATCTCCTCGAGCGCGGGCAGTGCGTCCGCCGCGTCGAGCTGCGCGGGCACGCCGCGCAGAATGTAATCATTGCGGCCGAACGGCTCGAGCGTGAAGCCGAGCTCCGCGAGCACGTTGCCGTACTGCTGCAGCACGTCGGCATCGCTCGCGTCCGGCGTGAAGGGCAGCGGCTCGAGCAGCGTCTGCGACGGGATGTCGGCCGGGCTCTGCCGCAGGCGGTCAAAGTTGATGCGCTCGTGCGCCGCGTGCTTGTCGATGAGGATGAGCGTTTCGCCCTTTTCGACGAGGATGTACGTGTGCATCGCCTCGCCGATCAGGCGGGCGGGCGGCTCGGCCGGGGGCGCGGCGCTCTCGAGCGGGGAGGGCGTTTCCGCCTCCGGCTCGATGGCGGTCTGCACGATCTGCGCGGCCGGCATAGCCGGCTCGGGTGCGGCCGGTGTGGCCGGCATGGGGCGCGCGGGCGCGGAAAACACCGGCGGCGGGGTCACGTGCGGCGCGGCGAAGGCCGACGCCGTCGGCGAGCGGAGCGCGGCCGTCTCCTCCGCCGGGGCGGCGGGGGCATAGGTGCGCGCAGGCGCAAATGCCGGCGCCGCGGGCGCGGCCGGGGCTGCTTTCGGCGCAGCCGGCACGAACGGGTCTGCCTTCGGCGCGGGCGCCGGTCTGGCAGCCGCCTTCGCCAGCGTGGTCACAGGCGCTTTTTCCGCTTCGAGCGCGGCGCGCGCGCCGTAATACACAGCGTCAAACACCGCGCGCTCGTGCGTGAACTTTACCTCGGTCTTGGCCGGGTGGACGTTCACGTCCACGGCCGCACAGCTGAGCTCCACATACAGCACGCACGCGGGGAAGCGGCCCACGAGCAGCGTGTTGCGGTAGGCCTGTTCGAGCGCGGCCTGCAGTGCGGCGGAGCGGATCCACCGGCCGTTGCAGAAGAAGTACTGCTGCGCGCGGCTGCCGCGCCCGGCGGCGGGCGAGGAGATGAAGCCGTGCACGCGCACGCCGTCGGCCTCGCCCTCGCAGGGCAGCAGGCTCATGGCGAGGTCGCGCCCGAGCAGACTGTAGACGCAGCTGTCGAGCTTGTTGTCGCCGGGGGAGAAGAAGACCTCCTCCCCGTCGCGGATGCAGCGCACGGACACGTCCGGTCGGCCGAGCGCGCACCGCAGCGCGGCGGCGGCGCAGGCCGCGCCTTCCGCGCGGTCGGACTTCAGGAATTTGCGCCGCGCGGGCGTGTTGAAAAACAGGTCGCGCACGATCATCGTCGTGCCCTCGGGGCAGCCGGTCTCGTACATGTCCTGAATGTCGCCCGCGTCGAGCGTCATGTGCGTGCCGGATGCCGCGCCGCGCTGCCGCGTCGTGAGCGTGATGTGCGACACGGCGCTGATCGCGGCCAGCGCCTCACCGCGAAAGCCCATCGTGCCGATGGCCTCGAGCCCCTGCTCGTCGTGCAGCTTGCTCGTCGCGTGGCGCAAAAACGCGATGCCTGCGTCCTCGGGTGCCATGCCGCAGCCGTCGTCCGTCACGCGCAGATACGTCGCGCCGCCGCCGCGCAGCTCCACCGTCACGGTGCGGGCCCCGGCGTCAAATGCGTTTTCCACCAGCTCCTTGACCACCGAGGCGGGCCGCTCCACGACCTCGCCCGCGGCGATCAGATCCGCCAGATGCGGAGAGAGAATTTGAATATCGGGCATCGTTTGCCCTCCTTTAAGTACAGTCCATGGGGTGCGTGCGCCCCGCGCGTATATTATAAAGGATTGTCATTGAAAATTCCACCGCGAAATGCTACAATGTTCTATCACACTTCAAATTTTATCCGGCCAAGCCGGACAGGCAGGAGCATCGCATGAGCTATCAGAGAACGGAGATCCCCGAATCGGACATCCAGCACCAGTTGGATATCTGCGCGCAGCTGCGCGCGCACTTTACCGCCGGCGGCCGCCAGCCGCTGGCCATGGTCGATACCTACGGCTGCCAGCAGAACGAGGCCGACAGCGAAAAGCTGCGCGGTTATCTGCGCGCCATGGGCTTTGATTTCACACAGGACGAATTCGCGGCCGACGTCGTCGTCATGAACACCTGCGCCGTGCGCGAGCACGCCGAGACGCGCGTGTTCGGCAACGTCGGCGCGCTGACGCATACCAAGGCGCGCAACCCCAACCAGATCATCGCGGTCTGCGGCTGCATGGCGCAGCAGGCGCATGTGGCAGAGAAGCTGAAAAAGTCCTACCGCATCGTCGACCTCGTCTTCGGCCCGCATGAGCTGTGGCGCTTCCCGGAGCTACTGCGCACCGTCTGCACCGAGCACCGGCGGGTGTTTGCCATCGCGCCGGCGGACGGCAGCGTGGCCGAGGGCATCCCCCAGCAGCGCGACGGCAGCGTCAAGGCATGGCTGTCGATCATGTACGGGTGCAACAACTTCTGCACCTACTGCATCGTGCCGTATGTGCGCGGGCGCGAGCGCTCCCGCCACCCGGACGAGATCGAGCGCGAGGCGCGCGAGCTCGTCGCGGCGGGATATAAGGACATCACGCTCCTAGGGCAGAACGTCGACTCCTACGGCCGCGACCTCAACGAGGACGTGGACTTTGCCGACCTCATCCGGCGGCTCAACGCCATCCCGGGCGACTTTGTCATCCGCTTCATGAGCAGCCACCCGAAGGACGCGACGGAAAAGCTCTTCCGCGCCATGGCCGAGTGCGAAAAGTGCGCGCACCAGATGCACCTGCCCGTGCAGAGCGGCAACGACCGCGTCCTGCACGCGATGAACCGCGGCTACACGCGCGAGAAATATCTGGCGCAGGTGGCGCTCGCGCGGCAGTACATGCCCGATCTTGTGCTCACGACGGACATTATCGTGGGCTTCCCCGGCGAGACGGACGCCGAATTTGACGACACGCTCTCGCTCATCGAGACCGTGCGCTACGACGCGATGTTCACCTTCATCTACTCGCCGCGCGTCGGCACGCCGGCGGCGAAGATGCCCGACCCCTACACCCGCGCGCAGAAGCAGGTGCGCTTTGACGCGCTCGTCGCGGCGGCCAACCGCATCTCGGAGGAAAAGCACCGCGCCTATGAGGGCAGCGTGCAGCGCGTGCTCGTCGACGGGGCCGACGGCCGGGGTGACCATCCGCTCACGGCGCGCACGAAGGGCGGCCGCCTCGTGCATATGCGCGGGGACGCATCCCTTGTCGGCCAGTTCGTGGACGTGAAGATCACCGGAAGCAACACCTGGGCGCTCTATGGCGAGGAGGTATGACGCATGGCGGAACTGACGCCGATGAAGCGGCAATATTATGAGATCAAGCAGCGCAACCCCGACTGCCTGCTGTTTTTCCGGCTGGGTGATTTCTATGAGATGTTCGACGACGACGCGCGCCTGGCCGCGCGCGAGCTCGACCTCACGCTCACGACGCGCGACCGCAATGTCGAGGACCCGGCCGAGCGCACGCCCATGTGCGGCGTGCCGTACCACTCGGCCGAGGCGTACATCGGCCGCCTGATCGCCAAGGGCTACAAGGTGGCCATCTGCGAGCAGCTGGAAGACCCCGCGCTGGCCAAGGGGCTGGTCGACCGCGACGTGATCCGCATCATCACGCCCGGCACAGTCACGGCCTCGTCCATGCTCGAGGAGAACAAATCGAACTACCTCTGCGCGGTGTATCTCAGCGCGCAGTCCGGCGGCACGGCGTTCTGCGACCTCTCGACGGGGGAGTTCTGCGCCGCGAACTATCCGGCCGACGCCGTGAGCCACATCCTCAACGAGCTCGGCCGCTTCGCTCCGCGCGAGGCCGTGTGCGCCGACGCGGCGGCGGAAAATGACGACATCCGCACCTTCCTCACCAAGCGCCTCGGCAGCCTGGTCGAGGCGGGTGGCGACCGGTTTGAATACATGGCGGCGGCCGCGCGCGTGTGCGAGCAGTTCGGCGTGCAGAGCACGGACGCGCTCGGCCTCGGCGAGGCGCCGGCGGCCGTGTGCGCGGCCGGGGCGCTGCTGGCCTACCTGCACGAGACGCAAAAGTGCGACCTCGGCCACATCCGGCGGCTGGAGCTGCTGGGTGACGACCACTACATGGAGCTGGACTACACCACGCGCCGCAACCTGGAGCTGACGGAAAACCTCCGCTCCGGCGAAAAGCGCGGCAGCCTCCTCTGGGTGCTCGACAAGACGAAAACGCCCATGGGCGGCCGCCTGCTGCGCGCGTGGGTGGAGCGCCCGCTGCTCAGCCCCGTGCAGATCCGCCGCCGCCTCGGCGCGGTGGAGGAGCTGGTGGGCGACAACGTCCTGCGGGGCGAGCTCATCCGCTGCCTGCGCGAGATCGGCGACATGCAGCGTCTTGTCTCCCGCGCGGTGTACGGCTCTGCCAACGGGCGCGACCTGCACGCGCTGGCCCTGTGCTGCGCGCAGCTGCCGAACCTGACAGCGCTGCTGAAGGATGTGCACAGTGCGGCCCTGCGCGATATTGCGCAGATGGACACGCTCGCCGATCTCTGCGCGCGCATCGACCGCGCCATCTGCGACGAACCGCCGTTTTCCGTGCGCGAGGGCGGCATCCTCCGCCCAGGCTACAGCGAGGAGGTCGACCGCCTGCGCAACGTGCGCGACCACGGCGCGCAGACCGTCGCCGAGCTCGAGCAGCGCGAGCGCGAGCGCACCGGCGCGAAAAAGCTCAAGGTCGGCTACAACAAGGTTTTTGGCTACTACATCGACATTCCGAACAGCGCGGGCGTCACCGAGCTGCCGGACGACTATATCCGCAAGCAGACGCTGGTCTCGAGCGAGCGCTATTTCACGCGCGAGCTCAAGGACCTCGAGAACACGCTCCTGACGGCGCGCGAGCGCATCGCGGAGCTGGAGTACACGCTCTTCAACGAGGTGCGCCAGCTCGTCGCTGGCGAGGTCGCGCGCGTGCAGACGGCGGCGGACGCCGTGGCCCGGCTCGACGCGCTGTGCTCGCTGGCGGAGACGGCGGTGAAAAACCACTACGTCTGCCCCGAGGTCGATCTCTCGCGCACGCTCGATATCCGCGAGGGGCGTCACCCCGTTGTCGAGCAGGCGCAGAAGGACAGTCTCTTTGTCCCGAACGACACGTTCCTCAACGACGCGGACGACCGCGTCGCCATCGTGACCGGGCCGAACATGGCCGGTAAATCCACGTATATGCGCCAGACCGCGCTCATCGTGCTCATGGCGCAGATGGGCTCGTTCGTCCCGGCCAAGAGCGCCGTCATCGGCGTGGTCGACCGCGTGTTCACGCGCATCGGCGCGTCCGACGATCTCGCCGCCGGGCAGAGCACGTTCATGGTCGAGATGAGCGAGATGGCCAACATCCTCCGCCACGCCACGGCGCAGAGCCTGCTCATCCTTGATGAGATCGGCCGCGGCACGTCCACCTACGACGGCATGGCCATTGCCCGCGCGGTGCTCGAATACTGCGCCGACCCCCGCCGCCTCGGCGCCAAGACCATGTTCGCCACGCACTACCACGAGCTGACCGCGCTCGAGCAGACGCTGCCCGGCGTGCGCAACTACAACATCACGGCCAAAAAGCAGGGCGGCACGCTGCTGTTCCTGCGCAAGATCGTCGCCGGCGCGGCCGACGACAGCTACGGCATCGAGGTCGCCAAGCTTGCCGGCGTGCCCGACGCGATCATTACGAAGGCCAAGACCTACCTGCGCGAGCTGGAGTCCGGCGCGACGGAGCTGGCCGCGCCCGCCCACGCGGCGCAGGATGCGGCGCAGATGACGCTCGGCGACGCGGCCGGGGACGAAATCGCCGAGCAGCTGCGCAGCATCGACCTCAACACGATCACGCCACTCGAGGCCATGCGCCTGCTCTTTGAGCTGCAGCAGAAAGCGAGGGGCTGACGTGGAACATCCCAACACGGCGTGGATAGACCCCATGCCGCGCGGCGCGCGCATCGCGGGCTGGGTGTATTTCCCCATCCATGCGGTCGTGCTGCCGCTGACGCTCGGCATGCTGCTCCTGGCGGTGCTCGGTGAGCTGCCGTCGGACGTCACGTGCAACGTGGTGTATTATCTCTGCGGCCTCGTGTTCACGCTCATCGCCATGTGGCGGTTTCTGCGCCGCAGCTTTGACACGATGGTCGGCAGCATCCTGCGCTGCCTCGGCATGATGTTTGCCGCCTACGGCATCGACGTACTGCTCTCGCTCGTGCTGCAGCTCGGCACGAGCCTCATTGGCGAGCTGCCCGTGCCGAACAACGATGCCGTGACCGGCCTCGCCCGGACGGACTACAAGCGCATGATCGCCGTCGCGGTGCTCATGGCGCCGCTCGTGGAGGAGTGCCTGTTTCGCGGCGTGGTCTTCGGCACGATCCGGCCGAAGAGCCGCTTTTGGGCCTATGCCGCGTCGATCGCGCTCTTCTCGCTCTACCATGTCTGGCAGTATGTGCTCGTGTATCAGGATCCGAAGCTGCTGCTCTCGGCGCTGGCGTATGTGCCGGTGTCGGCCGCGCTCACGTTCTGCTATGAGCAGACGCGCTCGATCTGGCCGCCGGTGTTTTTCCACACGTGCATCAACGCGCTCTCACTCACGGTGCTCGCCGGGTGAAGGCAGAAAAAACCGCCGCTTTCCGAAGAGGAAAGCGGCGGTTTTGAGTTTGTCGGAAAAACCGGAGGTTTTCCCGACAAAAGGCTTGCAGTCTGCTGCGCGCAGAATTTGTACGCCGATGGCGCAAAAATTCCGCACTTGCAGTCTGAGGCACTTTTTTGCCGCCTGCGGCGGCAAACTCTGCGAGGCTTTTTATGCTTCTGCTTTTTCGTACACGCAAAACTGATAGCCCACGCCGTCGTGCTCCGCGCGCGGCTCGCTCGCCGCGCAGCGCCACGCGGGGTCGGCGTCCAGATCCGGAAAAAACACGTCCGAGTGGGGCACGGCGTCGATTTTCGTGACGTATACGCGCGTCAGGTGGGGAAACATCTGTCGAAACACGCTGTCTCCGCCGATGACGAAGCAGCGGTCATACTGCGCGGCGGCGGCCGCGGCCTCCGCCGGGGAGTGCACCACCTGCGCGCCCTCGATCACGATGTTCTGCCGCGTGAGCACGAGGTTTTCGCGCCCCGGCAGCGGCCTGCCGCCCGGAAAATCGTCCAGCGTGCGCCGGCCGACGATCACGGCCGCGCCCATCGTCAGCTCGCGGAAGCGGCGGCGGTCGGCCGGGATCACGAGCGGCTGCGTGCCTTTGGCCCCGATGCCCCAGTCAGCATAGACGGCGACGATCGCATCCATGGCTCAGTCCCCCTTACACCGCGATGGGGATCTTCCCCGTGAACTCGCTGTATTCGTACCCCTCGACGCGGAAGCTGTCGCGGGTGAAGGCGTAAAAATTGTGCACGTCCGGGTCGATGAAAAACTGCGGTGCCGGTTTCGGCTCGTTCTGGATCAGTTGCTCGATGACCGGCACGTGGCGGTCGTAGATGTGCGCGTCGGCAATGACGTGCACCAGCTCGCCCGCCTGCAGACCGGACACCTGCGCGAACATGTGCACGAGCACGGCGTACTGCACGACGTTCCAGTTGTTCGCCGCGAGCATGTCCTGGCTGCGCTGGTTGAGGATGGCGTTGAGGGTGTTGCCCGAGACGTTGAAGGTCATCGAATATGCGCAGGGATAGAGCGCCATCTCGTGCAGATCCTCGAACGTGTAGATGTTCGTCAGGATGCGGCGGGAGGCGGGGTTGTGCTTCAGGTCATAGAGCACGCGGTCCACCTGGTCGAATTCGCCCTCGGGATACTGGTGCTTTACGCCGAGCTGATAGCCGTAGGCCTTGCCGATCGAGCCGGTCTCGTCGGCCCACTGATCCCAGATGTGGCCGCGCAGGTCGTGGATGTTGTTTGACTTCTGCTGCCAGATCCACAGCAGCTCGTCCACGGCGGTCTTCCAATAGGTGCGCCGCAGCGTCAGCAGCGGAAACTCCTCGGACAGGTCGTAGCGGTTGACGATGCCGAACTTCTTGACCGTGTGCGCCGGAGCGCCGTCGTCCTCCCAGTGGGGGCGCACGGTCCGGTCGGTATCCCAGACGCCGTTTTCCAGTATGTCGCGGCAGTTGCGGATGAATACCTCGTCTGCGTAGCTCATGATTCGGCTCCTTTCGAAAAAACAATGACACATCAGTTTATCACACGGACGGCGGGGTTGTAAATGGCGAAAGCCGAAAACGCGCCGCGCCGCGGTTATTTTACGAAAGGCATAAAAATGCAGGGTAAATTTGGTCAAAATGCCACGGAGATTTGACACGTTTTTTGCGCACAGACCGTCCCGTTTTCGGCTGCGGGATGCTATAATCAAAGAAGCGATACCCTAAATCATGAAACGGAGGATATCACATGAAGCACATGAAGAAATTGCTTTCTCTGCTGCTGGTGCTTTGCCTTGTGCTGAGCCTGAGCTGCACGGCATTTGCGGCCGAGGCAGCAAAGCCGCTGGACGGAAAGACCGTCATCCTGCACTCGAACGACGTGCACGGTGCGATCGACCTGTATGCGGCCATGGCATCCCTGAAGGCAGACTATGAGGCGCAGGGCGCCGAGGTCATCCTGGCCGACGCCGGCGACTACAGTCAGGGCACCGTCTACGTCAGCGTCCATAAGGGCGCGGACGCGGTGACCATGATGAACGCCACCGGCTACGATGTGGCCACCATCGGCAACCATGAGTTCGACTACGGCTATGCCCAGCTGGCGGAGAACATGAAGGCTGCCAAGTTCAAGGTCCTGTGCGCCGACGTGCTCGGCGCCGACGGCAAGACCATCTTTGACGCCAACACCATCATCGAAAAGGGCGGCGTGAAGATCGGCTTCTTCGGTCTCGAGACGCCCGAGGCGCAGACCAAGGCCAACCCCAAGCTCATTCAGGGCCTGAATTCCTCGCCGGAGCGGACGGCAAGCTCTATGACTGCGCGGCCGCACAGGTCGCAGACCTGAAGGCGAAGGGCGCAGACCTCGTCGTCTGCCTCGCGCACCTGGGTGTGGACGAGAGCTCCGAGCCCTACACCTCCTATGACCTGTCCAAGAACGTGAAGGGCATAGACTTCATCATCGACGGCCACTCCCACAGCGTGATCACCGCCGGCCCGAACGGCGAGGCCATCCAGTCGACCGGCACGGCCTTTGCCAACATCGGCGTCATCACCATTGACAACGCCACAAAGAAGATCGTCGGCAACGAGCTCAAGGCCATCTGGCACACCGAGAAGAATGCCGACGGCAAGTCCGTCACCGTCGTTGACTACAAAACGCGCGACGAAAAGGTCGCTGCGGCCGCCAAGGCCATCATCGACCCCATCGACAAGGCCTACGGCGAGAAGTTCGCCGTGAGTGAGGTGGCGCTCAACGGCGCGAAGGCGCCCAACGGCAACCGCGACTCCGAGACCAACCTCGGCGACCTGATCACGGACGCCATGCTCTGGAAGGTGCTTGCCGACGCGGAGATCACTGTTGCCAAGGAGAACGTGGTCGCCATTACCAACGGCGGCGGCATCCGCGCGAGCATCGGCGTGGGCGACGTCACGAAGAAGGACATCAACACCGTGCTGCCGTTCGGCAACACGCTGGCAGTTGTTTACGTGACCGGCGCCGAGCTGCTCGAGGCGCTCGAGGCCAGTACTTTCTGCACGCCGGAATCCCTCGGCGGCTTCCCGCAGGTGGCCGGCCTGCAGTTTGCCCTCAAGACCTATGAGCCGTACGACAAGGCCGAGGAGCCCTATCCCAACTCCACCTACTATGGCCCGAAGAGCATCCAGCGCGTGGAGATCACCGGGGTCAACGGCTTCGAATTTTACAAGGATGCTGTCTATGCTGTCGTCACGAACAACTTCGTGGCCGGCGGTGGCGATACCTACCACGCCTTTGCGGCGGCGACCGACCAGTTCGACACCGGCCTGCCGCTGGATGAAGTGGTCATGGAATACATTACCGAGGTGCTTGGCGGTGTCATCGGCGAGGAATACGCCGTGCCGGGCGACCGCATCGTGAGAGCGGCGTCCGCTGAAGAGCTGGAGGCCCGCGGGACGTTCCTGGAGAATATGAGCCTGCTGTGTGACCTGACGGCGTACACGGAAGACTCCGTCCAGGGCGTGAAGGCGGCTTATGCAGCCTACAAGGCGGCGAAGACGACGGAAGCGGTCGAGGCGGCCACGGCCGACCTGCTGAAGGCCATGCCGGAGCTGGTCTTTGTGCCCAACACCTTCACCGATGCGCAGAGCGGCTGGTACAAGGCGGCTGTCGATTTCGCACAGGCTTCCGGCCTGATGAACGGCATGACCGCGACCGAGTTTGCGCCGAACGTGACGACGACCCGCGCCATGGTCGCGCAGGTGCTCTACCGGCTTGCCGGTTCGCCGACCGTGTTGCATATAGCTGCGATTCCGGACGCAGATCCGGATGCATGGTATTACGACGCCATGCTCTGGGCAAGCTGCACCGGCATCATGCAGGGCTATGAGGACGGCACATACCGCCCGAACCGGGCCATTACCCGTCAGGAGATGGCGACCATTCTCTTGCGCATGGCCGATGCGAAGCTCGGCGCGGATCTGGTCGATGCGGCTCTGGCTGAGATCGCGGACGGCGGCAGCGTCGCTTCCTGGGCGAGAGCGGGCGTGGCGTTCTGCTACCTGGGCGGCATCATGAACGGCGTGGGCGGCGCGCACTTTGACCCGACCGGCATGCTCACGCGCGCGCAGCTTGCGCAGGTGTTCTTCAACCTCTACAACATCGGCATGGATCAGGCTGTGCATCCCGGAGAGGACCCCGAACCGGTTCCCGAACCGACTCCGATGGCCCTGGCTGCGTGATTTTTTGTATATGCATTTTTGGGAGGCTGCTTCGGCAGCCTCCTTTTGATCGCGGCCGGAACGGCTGCGGATGGATTGTGCTTGACAATTTCGGAAAACCTTTTACAATATAGGCGAACCAAGCGGACCGACACAACCAAGGAGGTTTTTGATTATGAACATGAACAAATATCTGGACATCGCACCCGAGGTGCAGCAGGCGCTCGCGGACGGCCGCCCGGTCGTCGCGCTCGAGAGCACGATCATCTCCCACGGCATGCCCTATCCGAAAAACGTCGAGACGGCCCTGCTCGTCGAGCAGACCCTGCGCGACAACGGCGCCGTGCCTGCCACCATCGCCATCCTCGGCGGCCGCCTGAAGGCCGGCCTGTCCAAGGAGGAGATCACCTACCTCGGCAAGGCCGGGCGCAAGGTCGCCAAGGTCTCCCGCCGCGATCTGCCGGTCATCTGCGCGCGCGGCGCGGACGGCGCGACCACCGTTACCACGACGATGATGATCGCCCATATGGCGGGCATCCAGGTCTTTGCCACCGGCGGCATCGGCGGCGTGCACCGCGGCGCCGAGACGACCATGGACATCTCCGCCGACCTCGAAGAGCTGGCGCAGACGCCGGTCATGGTCGTGTGCGCGGGTGCGAAGGCCATCCTCGACCTCGGCCTGACGCTGGAGTATCTGGAGACGAAGGGCGTGCCCGTGCTCGGCTACGGCACGGACGAGCTGCCCGCGTTCTATACCCGCGAGAGCGGTCTCGGTGTTGACGCGCGCGTCGACACGCCGGAGGATCTGGCTGCCATCTTCCAGGCGCAGCGCGACCTGGGCCTCAAGACCGGCATGCTCGTCACGAACCCGATCCCGCAGCAGTATGCCATGGACAAGACCGTCATCGACAAGGCCATCGATCAGGCGCTCGCCGAGAGCCATGAGCAGGGCATCCACGGCAAGGAGACCACGCCGTTCCTGCTTGCCCGTGTGGCGGAGCTCACCGGCGGCGACAGTCTCGAGAGCAACATCCAGCTCGTGCTCAATAACGCCCGCGTCGCGGCGAAGACCGCCGTCGCCCTCTGCAAATGAAGGGCGGTGCGTGGCTCGTGCTCGCGGTGTCCGCGCTGATGGGGCTCGGCCTCACCATCGGGGCGATCGCCTCGCGCCGGCAGATGAGCACCGCCGTCGTCGTGGTGCTGTGTCTCGTCGACATCGGCATCGTGCTCGTCGGCGCGGTGCTGAGCATCGGCATCGGGGTATTGTGAGCGCGCGAAACTGCATAAGGCAAAACACCGCAGGCCAACCGGCCTGCGGTGTTTTCTTGCTTGTGGGTTATTTCTCGTCGCCGGGCTTCGGCTGCGCGACGCGGAAGATCATGCGCGGGGTCTCGGTGCTGGCCTTCGTATTCGGGGCTATGGACTCGGTGATGAACGAGTTGCCGCCGATGACGGAGTTTGCGCCGATGACGGTCTTGCCGCCGAGGATGGACGCGCCGGAGTAGATCGTGGCGTTGTCGCCGACGGTGGGGTGGCGCTTGCCGGTCACGGCATGGCCGTGGCGCGGGCTGAGCGCGCCGAGCGTCACGCCCTGATAGAGCTTGACGTGGTCGCCGATGATCGTCGTCTCGCCGACGACGATGCCGGTGCCGTGGTCGATGAAGAAATATTCGCCGATCTGCGCGCCGGGGTTGATGTCAATGCCGGTCGCGCCGTGGGCGTACTCGCTCATGATGCGCGGGATGAGCGGAACCTTGCTCTCGTAGAGCTCGTGCGCCACGCGGTAGACGAAAATCGCATACAGGCCGGGGTAGGAGAAGATGACCTCCTCCTTGCTGCCGGCGGCGGGGTCGCCGTCGAAGTTTGCGGCCACGTCCTTCATGAGCATGGCCTGGATCTGCGGCAGGCGGCACAGGAAGCGGTCGCACACGGCGCTCGTGCGCTCGCGCAGCTCGCTCTCGTCCTTGATCGTGTTGGAAAACGCCAGGTGCACCTGCTCGCACAGGTTGGTGTAGATCTCGCCGAGCAGGAACTCCGCAAACGTCTCGGCCGAGACGTGCGACACCGTGCCGCCCGCGAAATACGCCGGGAAGAACACCTTCTGCAGGTTCTCGATGATCTTGATGATGACCTTGCGGTCGGGCATGCGCAGCTGCTCGCTGTACATGGGCACTTCGGCCGTTTCGTAGCCGTTGGCGATCTGCGCCGCCACGGCGTGCAGCAGACTTTTTTGCGTCATGATGGGGACACTCCTTCTTCTTTCACATAGCGCCACAGGCAAAAAAGCGCAGGAAGCGTTTCGCTTCCTGCGCTGCATGACCATGTGGATGCATGACGGACGTACCTTTTGGGCGCGGCCGTGGACTTACCGGCAGAAAGCGACGCTTCTTTGCGCACGACAACAACAGGCCGTCGGACACGCCGCGACCCGGATGCTGCTGCAGCTGCAAAGACGCATGGCTCAGGCTCCTTCCGGTTCATTTCCCCCTTCTTAAGGGGAATTCCTCTTCTTGTATAACACGATATGCCGCGCTTGTCAAGTGCGTGACGGCTCAGTGCTTTTTCTTCGGCAGTTTCGTGATGCGGCCGTCGCCGTGGTCGATGTACGTGTTTTCGAGCACGTCGATCGTGCTGCGGCGCCAGTCGGCGATGTATTCCTCGCGCAGTGCCTTGCGCTCGGCCTGTTCCTCGGGGGTCAGGTCGCGCTCGCGCGCGATGCGCGTCAGCTCGCTGATGCGGTCCATCTTTTCCTGTGTCAAGGTTTTGCTCTCCTCTCAGTTTTTCAGGCTGTGCAGCGGGGCGGGGATGCGCCCGCCGCGGGCGATGAACTCCGCTGCGCTGCAGCGGTTGACCGGCATGACCGGCGCGCTGCCGAGCAGGCCGCCGAACGCCACCGTGTCGCCCACCTGCTTGCCGGGGGCGGGGATGATGCGCACGGCGGTGGTCTTGTTGTTGATCATGCCGATGGCGGCCTCGTCTGCGATGATGGCGGAGATCGTCTCGGCCGGCGTGTCGCCGGGCACGGCGATCATGTCCAGCCCCACGGAGCACACGCACGTCATGGCCTCGAGCTTCTCGATCGTCAGGCGGCCGGCCTCGGCCGCGGCGATCATGCCGGCATCCTCCGACACGGGGATGAACGCACCCGAGAGCCCGCCGACGTGGGACGACGCCATGACGCCGCCTTTTTTCACCGCATCGTTGAGCAGCGCGAGCGCTGCTGTGGTGCCGGGCCCGCCGACGGACTCCAGCCCCATCTCCTCGAGCACGGCGGCCACGCTGTCGCCGACGGCGGGCGTCGGCGCGAGCGACAGGTCCACGATGCCGAACGGCACGCCCAGCCGCGCGGACGCCTCCTGCGCCACGAGCTGGCCCATGCGCGTGATGCGGAAGGCCGTCTTTTTCACCGTCTCGGCCACGACGTCGAACGGCTGGCCATGCACGCTCTGCAGCGCGTGCTGCACCACGCCCGGCCCGGACACGCCGACGTGCACCTCGCACTCCGGCTCGCCCACGCCGTGAAACGCCCCGGCCATGAAGGGGTTGTCCTCCACGGCGTTGGCAAAGACCACGAGCTTGGCGCAGGCCATGCCGCCCTGATCGGCCGTAAGCGCGGCGGCGCGCTTGACGGTGCGGCCCATCTCGGCCACGGCGTCCATGTTGATGCCCGCGCGCGTCGAGCCGACGTTCACGCTCGCGCACACCAGCTCCGTCTCGGCCAGCGCCTCCGGGATGGAGGCGATGAGCACGCGGTCAGATTCCGTCATGCCCTTGTGCACAAGTGCGGAAAAGCCGCCGAGGAAGTTGACGCCGATCTCGTGCGCGGCGCGGTCGAGCGCTTTGGCATACGGCACATAGGACTGCGCGCCCGTGCCCGCTCCGACAAGGGAGATGGGCGTGACGGACACGCGCTTATTGACGATGGGGATGCCGAACTCGGCCTCGATATCTTCGCCCGTGCGCACGAGATCGCCCGCAAGGCGGCAGATCTTGTCGTATACCTTCGTGCAGCTGCGCTCGATGTCCGTGTCCGCGCAGTCGAGCAGGGAGATGCCCATCGTGATGGTGCGGATGTCGAGGTGCTGCTGGTCGATCATGGCGATCGTCTGCAAAATTTCACTGCGGTTGATCATGGTCGTGTCCTCTCAGATGCGGTGCATGGCGTTGAAGATGTCCTCGCGCTGGGCGCGGATCTGCAGGCCGCGCTGTGTGCCGGCCTCGTCGAGCGTGCGGGCGAGGTCTGCAAACGGCACGGTGCACTGCGCTGCGTCCACGAGCATGATCATCGTGAAGTATTCCTGCAATACCGTCTGGCTGATGTCCAGCACGTTCACGCCGTACTGCGCCAGCAGGGCGGTCACGTCGGCGATGATGCCGACACGGTCTTTCCCGATCACGGTTACGATTGCACGCATGGTTTGTCCTCCTTATTGACCGATCGCGCCGAGCTCGTCGAGATCGCGCTCGAACGCGGGGATGAAATGCTCCAGAAAATACTGCACCTCCGGCAGGGGGGATGCCTCGAGCGCCGCGCGCGTCTGCGCCTCGGCGGAGAGAAACTCGTTGTTGCCGGCCTTGCGCTCCTCGATGCACTTGATGTAGGCTGAGAGCTTGTCGGCCGCCTTCACGAGCGGGTAAATGTCGCCGTCCTTATCCTCGGCGAGCACATCGGCATAGGTCTCGCGCAGCTCCGGCGGCAGCATGCCGAGCAGCTTCTGCACGGCCAGATCCTCCACCGCGTGGTAGGCCGACATGATCTCCGCGTTGTGATACTTGATCGGCGTCGGCAGGTCGCCCGTGAGGATCTCCGACGCATCGTGATACAGCGCCGCAGTTGCGAGCGCGTTGACGTCGCACGGCTGGTGGAAAATGTCGCGCCGGATGACGCCGAGCGCGTGCGCCAGCACGGCCACCATATGGCTGTGCTCCTGAATGTTCTCGGGCAGGGCGTTGCGCATCAGGCCCCAGCGCGCGATATAGCGCATGCGCGAAATGAGCGCAAAGAAGTTGGAATCCATGGTCTGCCCCCTCAAAAACGAAAAATACAGATATGAACACATTTTATCATGCCGTTCGGAGAATGTAAACACGAAAAACTGTTGCAATATCAGGTTTTCCATGCTAAAATACAATTTCGTGCGAACAGAAATCATTTGAAATATGTATTTGCGTTGAGGAAGTGTGCAAAATGGAGAAATTGAGAAACGTCGCCATCATCGCCCACGTTGACCACGGCAAGACCACCCTGGTCGACGAGATGCTCAAGCAGAGCGGCGTCTACCGTGAAAATCAGGAGGTCGTCGACCGCGTCATGGACTCCAACGATCTGGAGCGCGAGCGCGGCATCACGATCCTGGCCAAGAATACCGCTGTGCGCTACGGCGACACGAAGATCAACATCGTCGACACCCCGGGCCACGCCGACTTCGGCGGCGAGGTCGAGCGTGTCCTGAAGATGGTCAACGGCGTCATCCTGCTCGTCGACGCCGCCGAGGGCCCCATGCCGCAGACGCGCTTCGTGCTCAGCAAGGCGCTCGAGCTCGGTCACCGCGTCATCGTCGTCATCAACAAGATCGACCGCCCCGACCAGCGTATCCACGAGGTCATTGACGAGGTGCTCGAGTTGCTCATGGACCTCAATGCGACCGACGAACAGCTCGACTCGCCCATGCTCTTCTGCTCGGGCCGTCAGGGCACCGCGTCCTACTCCCCGGATGTGCCGGGCAAGGACCTGCGCCCGCTGTTCGACACCATTCTGGAGTATATCCCCGCGCCGGAGCAGAACGTTGACGCGCCGTTCCAGATGCTCGTGTCGTCCATCGACTACAATGAGTTCGTCGGCCGCATCGCCATCGGCCGCATCGAGCGCGGCGTCATCCGTCAGAACGAGGAGATTGCCGTGTGCAACTACCACGAGCCGGACGCCCCGGCCAAGAAGGCCAAGGCCGTGTCCATGTATGAGTTCGAGGGCCTGCAGCGCGTGCCCGTCACGGAGGCGGAGGCCGGCAGCATCATCGCCATGTCCGGCATCGGCGACATTACCATCGGCGACACGATCTGCGCGCCGAGCTGCGTCGAGCCGATCGAGTTCGTGAAGATCTCCGCGCCCACGATGGAGATGACCTTCTCCGTCAACGACGGCCCGTTTGCCGGCCGCGAGGGCAAGTTCGTCACCAGCCGCCAGATCCGCGAGCGGCTCTACCGCGAGACGCTCAAGGACGTGTCCCTGCGCGTGAGCGATCTCGAGGGCGCGACGGATTCGTTCAACGTCGCCGGCCGCGGCGAAATGTCGCTGTCCATCCTCATCGAGACCATGCGCCGCGAGGGGTATGAGTTCCAGGTCTCGCCCCCGCGCGTGCTCTACCAGACGATCAACGGCCAGAAGTGCGAGCCGATCGAGCGCCTTGTCGCCGACGTGCCGACCGACGCCGTCGGCGCCGTGATCGAAAAGCTCAGCAGCCGCAAGGGCGAACTGCAGCAGATGGAGCCCATCGGCAAGCGCACGCGGCTGGAGTTTCTCGTGCCGTCGCGCGGCCTGTTCGGCTACCGCAACGAATTTCTGACCGATACGAAGGGCGAGGGCATCATGGCCTCCGTCTTTGACAGCTACGCCCCCTATAAGGGTGACCTCAGCCGTCGCAACACCGGCTCGCTCGTCTCGTTCGAGACCGGCGAGAGCATCACCTACGGCCTGTTCAACGCGCAGGAGCGCGGCCAGCTGTTCATCGGCGCGGGCGTGCCCGTGTATGCCGGCATGGTCGTCGGTGTGTCGCCGAAGCAGGAGGACATCACCGTCAACGTCTGCAAGAAAAAGCAGCTGACCAACACCCGCGCCGCCGGCTCTGACGACGCGCTGCGTCTCGTGCCGCCGCGCAAGCTGAGCCTGGAGCAGTGCCTGGAGTTCCTCGCGGACGACGAGCTGCTCGAGGTCACGCCCAAGAGCCTGCGCATCCGCAAGCGCATCCTCGACCATGAGCGCCGCATGAAGGCCGCCCACGGCAAGGGCGCGAAATAAGTTTGGCCCGTTCCCGCCGCTGTCCGCCGAGACGGCGGCGGGAATTTTGCGCCGCGCGGCGTATGGAGAAAGATTTCTCTTTACAAGTACCGCGGGGTGTGGTATTGTAAAACAGTCCATGTGCCCGGATCCGGGGCTTGCCGCTTTGCAGCGGTGCCTTTCCGCCCGGTTCTGCGCCAGCGGATACGAAAACAAAGAAAGGAAGTCATCACCATGATCACCAAAGCTGAAAAGACCGCAGTCATCGAAGCCAACAAGACGCACGAGGGCGACACCGGTTCTCCGGAGGTCCAGATCGCCATCCTCACCGAGCGCATCCACCAGCTCACCGAGCACCTGAAGGTGCACCCGAACGACAAGCACAGCCGTCTGGGCATGTACAAGATGGTCGGTAAGCGCCGCCGTCTGCTCGACTACCTTGCCAAGAAGGACATCGAGCGCTATCGTGCGATCATTGCAAAGCTGAACATCCGCAAGTAAGTTCGGCTTTTCCGAAGGGTATGAACGTTTGAACGCAGGGGGATAATTTCATATTGTCCCCCTGCTTTTTTCGTTTCCGCCCCGGCAGCCCATTTTCGGGAGCGCCGCTGCCCAGTATTTGAATCTGCGCCCCATCGCGCATGGGACGCGGATGCAAGTGCTGGCTCTGGCGTTTCCGCCAACAAAAGAAAGGAGCACCAGAACCCATGATCATCACCACGCACAAGCAGTTCCCCAACTACAAGCGCTACGAGATCGAGTATGAAGGCCGTCCCCTCGTCATGGAGACCGGCAAACTCGCAGAGCTGTGCAACTCCGCCGTCCTCGTCAGCTACGGCGAGACGACCGTGCTCGTCACCTGCACGGCCTCCGCCCGCCCGAAAGACGGCGTGGATTACTTCCCGCTGTCCGTTGATTTTAACGAAAAGCTCTACGCCGTCGGCCGCATCCCCGGCAGCTTCATGCGCCGCGAGGGCAAGCCCAGCCTGCCCGCCGTGCTCGCCAGCCGCCTGATCGACCGCCCGATGCGCCCGCTCTTCCCGAGCGACCTGCGCAACGACGTCATCATCGCCTGTGAAGTGCTGTCCGTCGACCGCGACTGCAGCCCGGAGATCACCGCCATGATCGGCGCGAGCGCCGCCGTGAGCATCTCCGACGTGCCGTTCAACGGCCCCATCGCCGGCATCGTCCTCGGCTGGGACGGCGAGAAGTACCTCTTCAATCCCACGCAGGAGCAGCGCAAGACCAACCGCATGACCACCACCATCGCGGCCACGCACAAGAAGATCGTCATGATCGAGTCCGAGGCCGACCAGGTGCCGGATGATGTGATGTACGAGGGCATCGTGCAGGCGCACGAGCACCTGCAGCCCGTGCTCGATCTCATCGACAAGATGGTCAGCGAGATCGGCAAGCCGAAGTTTGAGTATGAGCACGCCTCCTTTGACGAGGATCTGTTCGAGCTCCTGTGCGCCAACGAGATGGAAGGCATGGAGTACTGCATGGACACCGACGACAAGAACGTGCGCGAGGCGCGCGTGAATGAATGGATCGCCGCCGTGCAGGAAAAATATGAAGCCGAGCACCCGGACATGATGCAGTACATGGACGAGATCCTCTACAAGATGCAGAAGAAGATCGTCAAGAAGTGGCTGCTCGCCGGTCATCGTGTCGACGGCCGCAAGATGAACGAGATCCGCCCGCTCGACGCCGAGGTCGGCGTGATCCCGCGCGTGCACGGCTCGGGCCTGTTCAC
>OIZB01000417.1_pt1 | contig 34277 bp, 28 predicted proteins | sample 1588401 | NCBI WGS metagenome assembly OIZB01 (sample SAMN03283270) | human gut metagenome | biome: human-associated habitat; material: feces | host: Homo sapiens | place: USA | collected 2013
TAAAAAGAAGAATAAAAGATGTTAAAGCAATTATATCTTTTAAGATATTAATAGTTTTAACATCTTTTATTCTTCTTTTTAACATATCTAGTAAAATATCATGATTAATATTATAAAAATATTTCTTAATATCTATTCTAAGTACATATATATCTTTATTAGTACCAATAATATTAATATAACTATTAATTAACTTATATCCATAACTAGATCCTTTACCTTTTCTCGTAGCAATATTACTATCTATTAAACATTTAAGACTAGGTATAAGTATAAAATAACTAACTAATTGATTAACTATTTTATCACTTATATTTTCACTCATAATAATTCTATATTTCTTTTCATGAATAAGAAATATATGATAATTAGAAAAAGTAAAAGTATTACTTTTTAATTTTTCTAATATATTTATTAAATTACTATTCTTATACCTAATAAACTTTATAAGTTTATTTTTATTATGACATCTATTTTTAATCTTATTAAATATAAATAATATATTACTATAACTAATCATCTTATCATATAAATTACTAATTCTTTTCATTTACTATCCAACTATTAGTCATCTTTCTTATTTCATTTAACATTCTAATTGAAGATATAAATTTCTTCTTATTAATAACATTAATATCAAGAATTAAATCTAAATATAAATCAATCATAGCAATATTAACTAATACCTCTTTTTGATATTTATTTCTAATACTACCAGTATTAATATTAGCTCTAATAATATTACAATTTAATTCAATAATATTATTTTCTAAACCTACCCTATAACTAGAATGTACTTTAGGGATATTAACTAATACATATTCTTCTAAATATTTAAGTAACATTTTACTTTTATTTAATAATTTAAAATCTTGCATAAGAACTCCTGTTAACAGATAGCCCTGAAATATCAGCCCTTTCGGATAGTCCTACTAACACTGATATTCGGAAACTATATCTTATTTAGTTCAATGAGCATTCATTGAACAAGGAATATACTTGTTTCCTCTTATTTGTATAATTCCAAGCCAAACTTTAATAGCACTTGATTCGTTATAAGTTTACCTTATAGTTGCTTGTGAGGAAATTACCGGACGAACGGCGCCGTTAGTATTATTGACATTATTGTTACTTAGATTGCCATTGTTATTCACATTATTGACATTAGCATTACCGGACGCGGAGCCGGACAAGCGCCACCACGACAGCCACCAAAATTAGCATATCCCTATATATATAATCTTATATATACCATATTTAATTTTTCGCCTTACGGCGAATACCTTACTTCGACTCTTTATTTTCTTATCATTGTATACCGACCTGATTTCCGCTGCCTAGTGAAAAGGGTTTCACTAGGCTCTTTAGATTTCAGATTCTAGTCTTCATTTCTATCCAACAAGGAATGGACTTGCTGCTGTTCCACTTCCTCTTGATATAGCATCAGATTTAAGAGAAACTACCGGGCGAACGGCGTTAGTACCATTGACAAGACTGTCACTCAGAAGGCCATGGCCACCCACACCAGCGACAATAGCACTACCGGACGCGTACGAATATGGTGCCATAGTCCAATACCAAGCTCCTGAATATAAATAATATTCTTGATTATATGTTCCAGATTTTCCACCTGCATATATTACTTCATCACTTGTAATTAGTCCTATCATTTTAGTTAGTTTGCCATTTCCTATTGCTGTACTCTTGGTAAATTTATCATTATTATTTGCGCATTTTAGTGTTGGTTGTCCATTTCTTATTCTTGTTTGTGCTGCATAAGTTGTTTCTGTTGTTCCTATTCCTGTACCTGATGATACACTTCTATCATTACAGTATATTGCATCAGCAATATACTTTTCGTTTCCTGTGTTTACTATATTTGTATCATACCATGAATCTAGTTTTGTCTTTATAGTACTATTTGTTGTATTACTATGTGTGTTTGCATATGTAGATGCACCAGCAGTTCCAAACATATATCCTACATAAGTATTATCATCATAACTTGAATTAAATGCTGATTTACCAATACTCATATCATCGGTACTAGAATCATTATAACCATTTGCATGAGCACTAGTTCCGGCATATATCATTCTAATTGTTCCGTCTCCATTTATTCTTATTATTCTCCAGTATTTATTAGCAAATTTTACATAGTTATTTGTTACATTTCCTCTAAAATAATAACTTGTACCTAAATCATCTTTAGCACTATATATTCCATTTGTCTTATCATCTATACTTGTTTTAGTAAAGTTTGGTGTTCCTCTAGATGGTGATAAATTTAAAGATGTCAATGTTATCTTAGCTATATTTCCTTGATTTGCATCAGCACTTACTGTTCCATTAAATGATGCATCCATAGCATCATTAGCTATTTTTGATACATCTGCATAGATTACTATTAGATATTTATTTAATTTTGTATTTGATAATTGTTTAGTTAGTAATGTTATTTTACCTGTACTTGTTATACTTCCTGTACTTACTATATTAAATTTTTGATTAAGTAGAGACGCTACTGTTACTGTACTTGTTGTACTAGTATTATCTAGTACTGCATATTTAAGTGCTCCTTTACTATTACCTGTTGAAAAAGCACTTGATAATGTTGTTACATTTAAATATAATGATCCATATCCCTCTATTGTACATGTAGACTTTATTCCTATATTAGCATATGTTAATGCTATTCCTTCTTTAATAGTAAATTTATTATCACTTATTAAATCACTTTCATTTAATGCTTTTATACTAGCATTTGCTATATCATTACCTTTAGTATAATCTATAGTAAAACAATTACTTGTTAATCCTATATTTACTCTACTACTTGTCCATGTAAGTATAGCATATGTTATTCCTGATATAATTAGTATCAAGGCTAGTACTCCTAGTACTATTAATTTTTTATTCTTTTCCATATAAAACTCCTTTCACGATAAAAAGACTATGAAAAAACACTAATATTTCTATTAGTTATTTCATAGTCTTTATCTATATTATTATTTATTATACTTAGGTTAGATTTTTGACTCCCCCCCATTAACTTGTGGTTAACTTCTACAAATAATACTTTTTTCATAAGAGGGGCCTCCTTTCCGATTTGCGAATTATTTGGGATCTTTTTCGTAAATCTTTTTATCTCTTACCTATGTATAAATCATATCATAAAACTAAATTAATTACAATATTATTTTATTTATTTTTTTCTATATCATCTAGGATCTCTTTAATTTTTCTAAATCTATGATTTAATCCAGACTTAGTAATTTCAGTACCTGTTTCAAAAGACATAATTTCTGCTAATTCTTTTAAAGAACTTTCTTTATACTTCATTCTATACTCTATAACTGTCTTTAACTTTTCATCAAGTAAATCAACCATATCTAATTCATATAATTTTTCTATATCATTAATTTGTTTATTCGCAGTCATAAACACTTTATCCATATTAGCTTGTTCACAGTTATTAAGCCTATTAGTCATATTTTTATGATCTCTATATATTCTAATATCTTCAAAATACATAACCGCAGAAAATGCCTTTATAACTCTTAAAAAATCACTTATCTTTTCTGCTTCTTTTATATATACAGTATAATTCTTTTCTCTTTTAATTATTTTACTATTTAAGTCATAAGTATTAAGTAATTTATTAATAAAATTAGCATATTCTTTTGTATCTAATATAAATTCCATATGATATCTACTAGTCTTTGGATCATTAACAGAACCAGATACTAAAAATACTCCTCTTAAATATGCTCTTAATTGTTCTTCGTCTGATATTAAATATTCTTTAGGAATACTAAGATATTTATTATTATCAATAATAGATAAATCTTCAAGTATTTCTTTTACTTTATTATTTATATTTAATATATAAGTTAATCCTCTACCTAGTTTCTTATTTCTAACTGTAATAGAAGGACTAATACCATATATTTCCTTAAATAATTTAAATACTCTTCTTGCTACAGCATTATTTTCAATAGTAACATTTATATTATTATTAATATTACCCGCTATTCTTATAATAGCGGATAATTCAGATATATCTTCTAATCTAGTAGTTTCTATCTTTGAAGCTTCATCTTTAACAACCATTGTAAAACTCATTATTTTAACTCCTTAACTATATAATTAAATATTGCAAGTGCTGTTCTATATGGATCATGTCTAACTTTTTTCTTCTCACTAATATAAAGAAGTTCATCTTCAATTATTTCAACATTCATATCATTTAATACATCATAATCAATATCAATTTGACCAGCTGTTTCTCCTAAATATCTTTCTTTTATATCATCTGGTACTTTTTTATTATTAACAACTACTACATCCATTAAATCTTCTTTAACATAAGAATTAATTTTTTTAATACAATCTGATACTTTATAATTATCTGTCTCTCCATGTTCACTCATTATATTACAAACATACATCTTCTTAGCTTTAGAATTCTTTAAAGATTCTACTACTTCTTTAGATAATAAATTAGGAATTATACTAGTATATAAACTACCAATACCAAATATAATTAAATCAGCTTCATCTATAGCCTTAATTACTTCTTTAGTAGGTTTAACTTCATTTTTATATTCAATATAATCAATCTCTTTACCAGCCTTAGTAATATTAGATTCTCCTTCAATTATTTTACCATCAGTAGTATGAGCTATTAATACAGGATTCTCTTCAGTAAAAGGAAGTATAGTTCCTTTTATATTAAATATTTTAGATAAAGATCTAAGTGATTCAGTTAAATTACCTGTAATATTATATAAAGCAGTTAAAAGTAAATTACCCATCGGATGATTATTTAAAGAACTATCAGTAACAAATCTATATTGTAATAAATCCTCAATAAGTGGTTCTACTTCAGATAAAGAAACTAAAACATTTCTAAGATCACCTACTGCAAATATATCAAATTCTTCTCTAAGTCTTCCACTAGAAGAACCATCATCAGCAACTGTCACAATAGCGGTAATATCAAGAGGAAACTGTTTTAATCCTCTAAGAAGCACCGAAAGTCCTGTTCCTCCACCTAAGACAACTATTTTTTTCATTATGCACACCTCTTAATACATTATACTATAATTAAATAGAAAAAGAAAGAAAATTCATTCTTCTTTTCTTTCTTGTATTAAAGAATTTACAAATAAAATACTCTTAGTAGGAACAATCTTAGTAAGTAAATGATTAAATTTCATATTATTAGGAATAATAAGTAATTTATTCATAAACATACCATCTATAGCTACTTTACTAGCATATTCACTATTAAGAGAAGAAATATTAAATTTAACATCCGCTACATTATTAAAATTAGTATTAACTGGTCCAGGACAAAATATAGATATTTTAACATTAGATTTATCTCTTTTTAATTCTTCATATATAGCTAAAGATAAACTAACAATATAGTTTTTAGTAGCATAATAAGTAGCCATATAAGGTCCTGGCATAAAACCAGCCATTGAAGCAACATTTAATATCCTACCATAATCTCTCTTAACAAAATCTTTTAAAAATAATTTAGTAAGTATATGATATGCTTTAATATTTAAATCAATCATATCCATTTCTTTATCTAAACTAGTTTCCGTAAAATTACCAGCATCTCCAAATCCAGCATTATTAATTAATATATCAATATTTTCATCTTTTAATTCTTTATATAATTTAACACATTCTTCTTCAATTATTAAATTATAACCATAAATATGTATATTTTTATATCCTTTAAATTCTCTATTTAAATCTTTTTTATTTCTTGCAACTAAATATAACTCATATCCTAATGAATATAAATATTTAGCCATATCTCTTCCCATACCAGAAGAAGCTCCAGTTACTAGCGCTTTCATATTATCATCCTTTCAAAAAAAATAATCAATTACTGATTATTTTTCTTCTAATTTATCAATTACTTCTTGTGCCACTGAAATAGTTTTTTCCTTTAAATCATCTGCTATTCCCTCAAGTACAGGAGTACCCTTTTCTTTAGCAAGTTCTACTAATTCATTAGCTTTATCTTTAAGTTCATTACCCTTCTTTTTAGCAGCTCTTAAAACAGTTTCTTTATCTAATTCATCAAGGCCTTTTTTAATTTCATTAACTTTAGTAGTAAACTCATCTTTAATCTCTGAAACAGTCATATCATCTACACTTTTCATAAATTCATTAATTTTCTTCTTAATATCATTTCTTAAGTCACTACCTTTTTTAGGAGCAAATAATAAAGCTAAAGAAGCACCAATACCAGCACCTAATACTAATTTACCTAATCCTTTTTTACTCATTTTTATCATCCTTTCTTTTATTAAATATTTTATCAATAATCATACTGATTATATCAACAACTTTATCAGTAACAAATGTAACTTTATTACTAACTAATGAAGCAACCTCAAACACCCCATCTAAGGATTTAACCTTAACAGTAATATTATCTACAACTTTTTCTATTTTATCCATAGTAATAATTAATTTTATAGTTAATACTATTAAAGCTACCAATAAAATAGCACCTAAAATATATAAAACAATTGGTAATACTTCATTAACAGTCATTATTTTTCCTCCTCATCATACATAGAATCAATTAAATTAAATATATCATTATCACTATCTATTGCATTATCACTAGTATAATTATTTAATATCTCATCAGCACCTTCTTCATCATGTACTAATTTCTTTTCAAATTCAATAGTATCTTCTAATTTTTTACTAGGAGTTTTTCTCTTAGGAACCTCTTCTTTAACTTCTATCTTTTCAGCAGAAGCTTCTTCCATATTATGATTTACTATCTTAATATCACTATCTCCTGCATCTAATTCTACTTTATTAGTATTAATTACAACCTCAGTTTTCTCTCTCTTAGGTTGTTCATAACTAACACCAAAATCAAAATAATTATCTTCAGCATCACCTAAAGTAATATCCTTGTTACTAGGAGTATCCTCAGTCATATCAACAAGTAAATTACTATCATCAATTACTTTCTTTTTATCAGCATTCTTAGTAATTTTAACTTCTTGATATAATTCACAATTTTCACATAAATTATTTCTAATATCATCAGTTAAACTTCCATAAGCTTTATTTCTAACTGTTTCAAAATCTATTTTTTTACTTGCTCTAGGTATTTCATAAGAACTTTCATCCTGTAATTTAACTTCATCTTTAGTATAATTCTTATCAAGTACACCATATACTGGTGATATCACTGGTGTAGGCTTAAATCTTTTAGGCTTAGGTTCTTCTTTTTTAGAATATAAAGTAGAAACTTTCTTTTCTTCCTCTTTCTTCTTTGCTAAAATATTTTGATTACTATATTTAGGCACCTCAAAAATATCAGGCTCATCCATTTCTATAGGAAATGCAAAATTATTATTAGTTCTAGTTTTTACTATTTCTCTATCACTAATTATTTCATCAGAAACACCAGTTCTAGTTTTTTTTACTTCTTCTCTTTTCTCTTCTTCCTCTATTTTATTTCTCATAAAAGTAGGAAGCTTATGTTCTTCTTTTTCTTCTACTTCTATTTCTTTAGTTTCAACAACCTCTTCTTCATCAGAAAATAAATCCTTTATCTTATCTAAAAATCCCATATAGTCGCTCCTTTTCTAATATTCAGGTAAATCCGGAATAATACTATCCTCTTCACCAACATACTCACTTAAATATTCTGAAAACTTACTTTCAGCATCTTCTGGCTTTTTAATTTTATATTCTTTAAATGAACTAGAATAATAATCATCTTGAATAATCTTTTCAATTAAATTATCATTATAATTAATACTATTAAGTATAATCATAGAATAAGATAAAATATCTGCCAACTCATACTCCTCTACATAAGTCTCTATTTTAGCATAATTATAAACTACTTTCATAAAATACTTATCTTTATCTTTAGTTATCTTAACATATCCGTTCTTCTTATTATTATTAATTTTATAATAATAAAAAGAATCACTACTATCTTTATCATCTAAATTTAAATTATTCTTATAATAATAACTAATAACATCAACATATAAATACATATAAGTATCATTAACTTTAAATATTTGATTATAATCTTTATCATAAACTTTATTAATACTAAATGGTAAATAATATTTATATCCTAAAGAATTAGTATTATAAATATTATTACTATTTTCAATTACATCATTTACAATAACATCATAATTATTATTATTTATCCTAGTACATCCAATACATAAAAGTAATACCATTAATAGTAAAAACTTTTTCTTCATATCATATTATACCTCTTCTACATTATAACAAAAAAAAAACTAAAATGAAATAGTTTTTTTATTATTTAGTAAAAATTTGCTTATATTTCTTGAATTACAGTAATAATCATTGGCTTATTACCAGTTTGATTAATTAAATATTTACTAAGTTCATCTCTAATAGTATTTTTAATTTTATTATATTCAACATACTTCATTCCCTTAGTATTATCCACTACTATTTTTTCAGAAATCTTTTTAATCTCATTAATTAATTCATAAGAATCTTTAACATAAACAAATCCTCTTGTTAAAATCTCAGGGCCAGCCATAATTTCTTTAGTTTGTTTATTCAAAGTAACAGAAATAATCATAATACCATTATCACTAAGCATCTCACGATCTTTTAAAACAACTTCCCCAATATCATCACCAGCAGTACCATCTATTAAAACAGAACCACTATGAACCCTCTCAAAAGTATCTAACATTACACCATTTTTAAAAGTAACAACATCACCATTTTCTTTAAGAATAATATTACTTTTAGGTATACCAACCATTTCTGCTAATTCAGCATTCATAACCTGATTTTTATATTCACCTCTTATTGGAAAATAATATTTAGGATTCATCAAATTAATCATAGTCATTAAGTCTTCATTAGAAGCATGATGTGATAAATATTTTTTAGAAGATAAACTAACAACATTAGCTCCAGACTTAGCAATATCATCAAGTAAACTATAAAAAGTCTTCTCCCTATTATCATAAATAGGAGTAGCTAAAAACACAGTATCATCTTCATTTAACTTAATAAATTTATCATAGCCATTAACGATTCTCATAATATTGTAATATGGTTTATCTTTCTCATTAGCATTTAATATTACAACATTCTTATCATTTATATTAGATAAATCACCAATAATATCTTTAGATATATATAGATAATGATTTTCAATAGCAAAATCAATTATCTTCTTAAGTCTTTTACCCATAATTACAATTTTTCTATTGGTCTTCTCTACTTCAGTAAATAATTCCTGAATACGATATAAATGAGAATCTAAGACATTAAAAATAATTCTACCATCACTATTATTTAAAGTCTCTCTAATTAAAGGTGCTATTCTATGTCTAGGAGAAGTAAATCCTTCTACACCAGCATAGAAAGATTCAGTAAGAAGACATAATACATTCTGCTTACCAATATAAGCCAACTTACCAATATCTGTCTTATAAGCCCCTTTCATAAGTGAATCAATAACATAATCAGAAGCATAAAAAATAACTCCATCTTTAGTATATATAGCATAACCAAAATTATCAGGTGTAGAATGAGATAAATTTACAGGAAAAATCTTAACATTACCAATCTCTATTGGTACATAAGCCTTTATCTCTTTCATATTCTTATACTTAATATTAGAATTATCAAATTCATCCTTAACAATCTCTAAAGTATATTTAGACCCATATATATAAGGATTACCTAAATCATCAACAATATCAGTTAAAGCCCCTATATTTTCATCATGACCATGTGTTAAAAATATTCCCTTAATTCTTTTTTTATTTTCTTTTAAATAAGTAACATTAGGTATAATATAATCAATACCAAGTGTTAATTCATCAGCATATTTAAGCCCTGCTTCAAAAACAAATATATTCTTATCAACTTCAATAACAAACATATTTTTACCATTTTCATCTAGTCCACCTAGTGAAAACATTCTAATTTTACTCAAAATAATTCTCCTTTCTTTAAAGTAAAAGACTTAAATAATTATAGCAGAAAATTATCATTTTGTAAAGTAACCCCCGCTTCATAGAAAAAAGAGACAAAAGTCTCTATAAATTTCTAATAATTTCTTTAACATTTTCAAGTAATTTAGAAGTAATACTACCATCAGTACCTCCACCTTGAGCAAAAGACTTATTACCTCCACCATTACCAGAAGATCTAACAGCCAAATCCTTAACAATATCACCACAACTAACCCTGTTAGAATTAGATTTAGCAATATAATTAACCGAATTATCATCATTAATATTAGCAAGTAATATAAAATTATTATCAAGCTGATTACTAAGAGCACTAACAATCTGTCTCAAAGTATTAATATCATAACCATTAGTAATACTAATAATAGTAGTAATACCATTAATATCTTCTTTAATATCTAAGAAACTAGATAAATCACTAACAGACTTCTCACTCTTCTTAGTATTAAATTCTTTCTCTAACTTCTTAAGTTCTTCTCTTAACATAGCAAGTTCATTCTTATTATAAACAATATCCTTATAACTTTCAGGATCACTATTATCAATATTAAAATTAAATTCAATATAAATATCATTTTCCTTAGCCTCATTAATAATTCTCTTAGCCTTATCAAGTAATCTAATCATCTCTTCATTATATTTAGATATCTCTTCCTTAAGAATAGGAACAATATTATTATCAGTAGCCGCTATTACTCTATAAGTATCAGTACCCTTATTCTCTACTGAAGCAATAGCAAATCTGCCAATATTCTTAGTATTATCAATATGCGTACCAGCACATAACTCAATAGAATCACCCATAGTAACTACCCTAACAATATCTCCATATTTATCAGAGAATAAAGCCATAGCCCCCTTCTTAATAGCCTCTTTAATAGGTAAATACTCAATAGTAACATCATACCCAGCATTAATTCTCTTATTAACAAGTTCCTCTACTTTAACAATAAGTTCATCAGATAACTTACCCTGATAATTAAAATCAAACCTAAGCATATTTTCATCAACTTTACTACCAGCCTGATGAACACTATTACCAAGTAATTCTTGTAAAGATCTTTGAAGCAAATGTACAGAAGAATGATTCTTCATAATAGCAAGTCTCTTTTCTTTAAGAACATGAGTAAGAATCTTATCTCCCTTATTTACAATACCATCAAGTACCTTAACATATAATAAATGTTGTCCATTAGGAGCCTTAATAACATCCATAACCTCTAACTTACAATTATCATTTTTTAAATATCCCGAATCAGATACCTGACCACCGCTCTCAGCATAGAAAGGATTTTCCTTAAGAAATATATAGCAGTCCTCGCTAGAAGAATCCACAAATACATTATCCTTCATAATATCCATAACTTCAGTTTCTAATCCCAATTTTTCATAACCAACAAATTTACTTTCTTTCTTATAATTAATAAGTAAATCATTCTGTAAATTCATACTAGCTTCAACTTTTCTACTATTTCTAGCAAGTTCCTTTTGTGCACTCATATAAGCATTAAAACTATCAGTATCAACCTTAAATCCTCTTTCCTCAGCAGCTTCAATAGTAAGTTCAATAGGATAACCATAAGTATCATATAATTTAAAAGCATCTTCTCCGCTAATAACCTTAGTACCACTATCAAATAATTCCTCTAATCTCTTTTCACCAGCTAATAAAGTCTTTTGAAATAATCTTTCTTCTTTAGCAATAAGTTCTTTAACTTTACTCTTAGTACCAACTAAATCAGGATAAGTATCTTTATAATTTTCTACTACTACATCAACCATATCACTTAAAAATTCTCTATTAATATTAAGTTTCTTTCCCATTCTAGAAGCTCTTCTAAGAAGTCTTCTAAGAACATATCCTCTACCTACATTTTCAAATACAGCTCCATCAGATAAAGCAAAAGTAAGTGTTCTAATATGATCTGCTATTACCTTAAATTCCATTTGACCCATATATGGAATAGAACAAATTTCCTCTATTTTCTTCATAATAGGCATAAATAAGTCAGTCTCATAATTAGTCTCAGTATCTTGCATAATACAAGCCATTCTCTCAACACCCATACCAGTATCAATATTCTTACTAGGAAGTTCAGGATATTCTTCTCTCTTCAAACCTTCAGTAGCATTAAACTGACTAAGAACATTATTCCATATCTCAATATAACGATCATTCTCTATTTCTTCTTGTAATAACTTAATACCCTTGCCTTCTTTATCATACTTTTCACCACGATCATAAAAAATCTCCGTATCAGGTCCAGAAGGTCCTGGCCCTATCTCCCAAAAATTACCATCTAATTTAACTAAATGAGAAGGTTTAACACCTAAACTAATCCACTTATTATAAGAATCAACATCATCAGTATAAACCGTAATATATAGTTTATCTTTATCCATATCAAAATATTTAGGACTAGTAAGTAATTCCCACGCCCAAGTAAGAGCCTCATCTCTAAAATAATCACCAATACTAAAATTACCTAACATCTGAAAAAAAGTATGATGTCTAGCAGTCTTACCTACTTCTTCTATATCCCCAGTTCTAATACATTTTTGACAACTAGTAAGTCTCCTATTACTAGGTACTACAGTTCCATCAAAATATTTCTTAAGTGGCGTAACACCAGCATTAATCCAAAGTACTGTTGGATCATTCATTGGTATTAAAGGAGCAGAATCAACTTCTGTATGTCCCCTCTCACAAAAGAAATCCAAATACATTCTAATAATTTCTCTTCCTGTTAACTTCTTCATATTATCTCGTCTCCTTATATATATCGTATATATCTTTTTCTAATTTATCTAAAGTATCATTAGTAACAATGTAATCAACATCATCATAATTATCCATAGCTATCTCTGTAACATGTGCCTGCTCTTTACTATCTAAACTAGTTTCAAAATTAATTCTCTCTACCTTAATAACAACCACATTATCAAACTTCTCTCTAACACTATCTATCTCTCTAGGAAGTCTAATATCTGGTACAATAATAGCATCATAAAAATAAGAATAAATCTCAATATCATCAAGTTGTCTTTCAATAAACATCTCAGCCTTATTAAGTTTATTTCTAATAACATCAGTTCCAAGCTCTTGAAGTAACTTTCTAGGTTTAGATTCCTCACTACCATCCCAGTCAGTCATCTCCATTGCATAAAACTTAATATACTTACCCGCTCGTGAATAAATAACCTTTTTACCATCTTCTTCATAGAACTTCTTAAGAAATCCCGCTATCGTATCTTTACCATGTCTAGCCCTACCACAAATCAAATAAATTTTAGGTTTTTTATTTTCAATATTCATACTATTCCTCCTCAAGATATTTCCCTTTAATTATACCAAATAATAAGGTATAAGTAAATTATTTTTTTCATATTATTTTACTAAAAGTTTACATCTAGTAAATTTATTAAAAAAACTTAATATTTTTCTTGATAAAATTCCCTATAAAATGATATAATCTAATTAGAGGTGGAAGATATGAATAAAAAGAATAAAAATGGAAGATTAATTGTAATTATGGGAGTTATTGCTATTATCATAGTAACAGTATGTGCTTTTAACAAAAATACCCTTAGATATAAATATTATGAATATTCAATTGAAAAAAAATACTCTTCTTCCACTACTAACGAGTATTATGTCGATGATAACTTTAACTATGTAGATAATTATACCGGTATGGGCATAAATAATCATAAAGAATTAATTAATTTTATATACTACACCTTAAATAGTGGCATTCATCATACCGAAAGATATATCACTAAAGATTATACAAACTATTTAAATGATATTAATATGTTAACAATAAATAATGGTGAAGGCTTTAAAGAAACAATATCATTACTAAATAATTTTGTTCATCCATATAACAGTTCAAATAATATCAAATTAAATTATGGTGGTGAATATAAAATAGGAATAACCATAAACAAAGCCTATAGCAATGAAGAAATAACAAAAATAAACGAAGTAGTAGATAAAGTAATAAAAGAAAAAATAACCAATAATATGCCTACTAGAGAAAAAATAAAAGTAATTCATGACTATATTATAGATAATGCCGAATATGATAAATTAAAATATGAAAACAAAAATGATACCACTTACAAATCTAACACTGCATATGGAGTCCTAATTGAAGGATACGGTACATGTAATGGCTATGCCGATGCCATGGCTATCTTCTTAAATAAATTAAATGTCATAAATTACAAAATAAGTAATGAAGAACACATTTGGAACCTAGTATACCTAGATGGTAAATGGTATCACCTAGATTTAACTTGGGATGACCCAATAAGTGATATCAATGTAAATAGAGATACTTACTTCTTAATAACTACTAATACTTTAGAAAAAATAAATGATGGTACCCATAAATTTGATAAAAGCATTTATATAGAAGCAAAAGACTAACAATTTAGTCTTTTTTTCATTATAACAATAAATATAAAACTACCCACTACTGTACATATCATATCACCAATAGTATCATATAAACCAATATCTAAATATCCACCATATCTATCCATAAAATCAATATCATTAACCATAACCTTATCAACATATATATCATGAGATAAATATGTAGAACTAATATTTCTAATAACAGTATCCTTCTGCATATCCGTACCAATAACCCTATCCATCGAAAACTCAAATATCTCCCATACACTTTCAGTCATCATAGCCAAAGAAAAAATAAATAATATCACAAAATAAATACTTCCCTTAATCTTAAAATATCTTATCAAATATAATCCGGCATAAGAAACAATAAAAGCAAAATAAGTATGCATAACAATATCAAAGCACCATGCATCAACATAAAAATGATATATTTCTCCCAATATCTCAGTACTAAGAATAAAAACATATATAAGTATCTTAATACCATTACCAAACCCTAACTTCTTACCAATAACATTAGTAATAACCATAAATATCAAAGATAATACACAAGCAAAAATAGTAGTCATATCCCACTTAATTAATCCACTAATCAAATAAAACATAACTACTATCAAATATAATAAATCAATTTTTTTCATATACTCACCTATCAAAGTATATGATTATTTTTCTTCCATATCAGTAATTTTTTTATAATTACTTAACTTTCCTCCCAATAAAGTAAAATCATCTTTATAAATAGCCTTATCTAACGAAACATCTATATTCATATAATCATTTTTAACATAAACATTTTCATTATTCAAATCAATAACTCTATCAGTATCACTTTTCCTATCGTAATATTCAACCATATTAAGATAAGAACAACTAACATAAGACATTGGACTGAGTTTAATTTCTTGATCACCAATAACTAAAGTAACTTCATCAATAAAGAAATACAAATCTTTACCATCATATAAAAACATATGATCAAAAGTTTTATCTAACCTTTTAGTTCTTAAATAAATTAAATCATTCTTTACATACAATTCAGATAAAGCATCAACTTGATATATCTTATCTTTCAAAGGAAAGAATACAGCCATTTCTTTAGGAAAAATAACATCTATATTTTTTTTATCAGCAACATATACAGGAGTACTATCTAAACTAACAGAAAATTCTTTGGATTCAAAATTAAGAACAACATTTTTTCTATTTCTTCCTATTTTAGCAACATATTCCATTTTACTACCAGAAAAATATTGATAAACATTAACATCTTTATTATTAGCATATCTATTATTCTTATATTCTCTAGCATACAGAATAACCGCTATCAAAATAACAATTATTAAAAACGCCGGAATCAAAATACTATAATTCTTTTTAATAAACTCTTTCATCTAAATACCTCCTAGTATATAAACTTATCACTAGATTTAACATTTTTTATTACCCTACCATTAGATTTAACATCAGTAAGTAATAATTCTATATAATCACCACTAACAGCATTAACATTAATCTTACCAGTAGTATTACCACTAATAGAAACATTACCGCTATAAACTTCTTCATTATTAACATATACTTTCAAAGTACCAGAATCAATATTATAACTATTATCAGTAGTAATCAAATAATTAATATTACCAAATCCAACATTAGTAACTTTCAAATTAACGCTAGGTCTTTTAGTAGTAATATCAACATTATCAAATATCTCAGTATGAGAATTACCTTCTTCATCAATATAAGAATATTTAAAAACAAATTTATAAGAAGTATTAGGAAAAACATTAGAAAGTTCATATCTTGTATCATTCTTATTTAAATAAATAGTATTAATTTTTCCATCATCAACATTTTCAACTTCCATATAAACAGAAGTATATTCTTTATAAGGATCATAAATAACATAATCAATAGTTATATTACTAGTAGTACTAGTAACAGAAATAACAGAGGTTCTCTTTGAAGCCTTTTTAATTTCTTCAATAATAGTATTAGATTTACCATTTCCTCCAGTACCATCTCCAGTTCCTCCACCAGTACCAGCTCCACCAGTACCATTTCCAGTACCAGTAGTATTGTCAGTAATATTAGTAACTCCATTATTAGTACCATTACCAGTATCATCTTCTTCAGGAATCAAATCTTCTTTAGTATAAGTATTAGAGGAACCAATAATCTTTTTTAGATCAATCTTATTACTACCATAAGTTAAAATCTCATTAGCAATATCAAAAGTATAATTAGAAGTAACTATCGTAGTAGCAGAAAACGCTTTCAAATTAACCTTATGATTAACTAATGTAGCATTTCCAACCCTATCCAAATCAATCATTAAGAAATCAGTAGTAGATAATAATCCATCAGCACTCTTAATATCTATATCTACAACTAAGTATTTTCTATCAGCAAGTTTATAAAACTTAGTAAGTGCTGAACTCTTGATAACAGTTTCACCATCAGTAATATCAATATTATCACTAGCTCCTATTTCATAATATTTACCATATAAAATAATCTCACCAGTCTTCTCATTATAACTAATAGCGGTATCACCAAGTTCATAATTTTTATCTTTAAATTTAAGATAATATTCATTATTCCATTTCTTTTTAATAGTACTACTTTCATCTATTTTAATAATTGATTTATCCTTATCAAAAACCAAAGCACCATCATTAACAACATACTCTCTTCTATCTCCTGATAAAAAGAATTTAATAACTAGAGAAAACATGATTATAGTTATAACAGAAATTCCTATAATTATACCAATGTTTCTCTTATTTTTCATATCATATTTTCTCATATTATTTACGACCTTTCTTATTTATTCTCATTTTTAAATGAATAATCAAATACTGTACTATCTCCAAGTTTAAGTACTTTTAACTCATTACTATCTTTATCAGAATAGTAATAAGTAATATTAATAGTATTATTAACACCAAGAGTTTTACCACTAGGAAGTGGAATCTCAACATAAGGATAATTATCCTTATCTAATTTAAATGTAATATTATCTTCTCCAGAAGTAAGAGTTTTACCAATAATACCAGAAGATATCTTTTCTCCACCTTGAACAGTAATACTATATTCAATTCCTTTCAAAGAATTATTTAAATTAGCTGCTCCAACAAAAGTAAGTAAAACTTTATTTTTAGTAACCGCCGTTGGAGTAACAGCACCTAATGAAAATCCTAAATTACTCTTAGTATACTGACTCTTTCTAACATAAACCAAAGACTCTTTATTCTCAAGGTTAATATTATTACGATAAGTATTAGCATAAGCATAAATAACATAATTAGTATCAGCTTTTAAATTATCAAAAACAATCTTAACAGTTTGCTTATCAGCTTCCTTAACACTAACCTCACAAGTTTTACCACTTGCAAACTTACAAGATGGAACTTTATTCATATCTACAACTACTTTGCAATCATCTTCATGCCCAGGACAAGCATTATTGTAAGCAGAATCTTGAAGTTCTACATTATACTTACCACCCCTAATAACTTTATCTTTGTCATCTACCATAATAACATATTCAATACTATGTTTATAGCTACCTCCATCAGCAACCATAACAGCATTCTGATTAACAACAATATCAGGATTCCATAATGCATGTAAACCATTATGTAGTATATCATCACCAGACATTACATCATTATAAAGTTCAAGTTCTTTACCTAAATCAGTAGTAACTGCAATAACTTTAATAGAATAATAACCAGTACCAAATACAAATTCATCTCCAGTAATATCTAAACTATAATTAGCTCTATATTCCTTACCATTCTTACCAATCTTTCTTGTATAAATTTGATTAGTACAATCAGTAGTAGAACAATCTTTTATTTCATCATCATTTCTACTTACAACTTTTTCATATTTTAAATTGCCATCAACATCAGAAATCTGGAATTTAATATTCATATTAACATCAGTCTTAAGTTTAGTTTCAATATTTAATATTCTTTGATTATACATAGTATCCGTAATATTTGAAGAATAACTATAGTTAACAGAATTAAATATATCATCCTTACTAAGTGTTTTAAAACTATTAAGATATTCAATATAACCACTTCTATTATAATCAAATAAAGGTGTTTTAACTGATTTACCATTTTTATTCATATCCGCTGCTATCTTATAATAGTAAATAGTATCAGGATCCAAGCCATCAAAAGTAACTTCGCTTAAATTATCATAATCAGTATTAATAGTTTTAATAAACTCTAAATCTTCAGTACACTCTTCTTCCTCTTCAGAACATACCTTCTTTTTGTAAATATCAATATAGAATTTATATTTGTCATCACTCTTAACAAAATCACTCTTTAATGTATCTTCATCAACAGACAAGTCAACATTAATAGTTGCTCCGTTAATAAGAGGTTTAGCTTTAGAACTAACTTTAGGAATAATACTAGTAAACTTAAAGTTATCATTATTAGATAAAATATTTATCTTATCTAACACTTTTGGATTAATAGTATTTTTATCACTTCTCTCATAAACACCATTTTGTATTTGTGAAACAGAAACATCTTTTTTAATAATATCACCATAATTAACAAATTTCTTACCATTTATATCAACCATATTAACAGTAGTCAAATTAGAAGGAACACCGTTAGTATTACTCAATGTAAATTCATATCCAAAAATACCCATTGGTTTATTATAATTTATAAAAGCATTAGAACTAGTACTTAAGAAATAAACATATTGTCCTGGTGTTAATAAACTAGTATTCTGATAAACAAAGCCTACTTTATTAGCATTTTCTTCAGTTACAAAACCTAAATTTTTAAAATAATTACCCAATAAAGACTTTTGACTAAATCCAATGTATCCAGTATCATAAAAACCTACTACTGAAACTGTTATATCTTTTCCTTTAAAATTAGCAATATCAGCATAATCAATAATATAGCAATTTTTATCACCACAATTCTTAATATCATCACTATTAAATGTAGAAATAACTTTTTGATATTTATCATTGCCAGCACTTAAAGTAATTAAATAAGCAGAAAATCTATTAAAGAAATCACTATCACCAAATACTATCTTAAGTCTATTATCAAAATTTCCATATTCCAAAGAATATCCCATATTAAAATCCTTACCATCATAATATCCATCAAAATAATATTTACCAAGATTAACTTTATTAGCCCCTTCACTATCTTTAACTACAGCTTTAAGATACATAATACTATATATATCTTCATTCTTTAAATTAGATAAAGCAAAACTAGCATAATCATCAAGTTTATCAATATTAACTTCATACTCCGTTTTATCTTCACCTATAGTATAAAATAATGAATATCCACCACCGCTCTTAAGTAAAGCATTATCATAATCAGTTATTTTATATTTATAAGTAATAGTATCTTTAGTACTGCTATCTATAAATAATTTAAATTCAGGATCTTTCTTTATAGAAGTAAACTTATCACTCATAGGTTTATTTGAAGGAAAAGTATTATCAACAGTTCCATCATTATTAGTATCTAGTTGTAAATCATATGAGAACACATAAGAATTACCTCTTCTCATATCTTTATCTACAACGGAAAAATCAGTACCATTTCCTAAGAAGAAATAACTTTCATTAATATCATTATCTACAACTGAAACTTCTTTAGAATCAACTAATACCCCAGCATTATTGTAAACATAAAATTTTATTGCCTTAACAGGACTATCACCTTGAAAATAAGTACCAATTTTTTGCTTATCAAATACCGCTGTCACCTTATATCCTCTAATAGTACTAGCATCTAATAAAGCATCATAAGTAACGCCATAAGTATCTTTATATTCATTAGATTTAGTTTGTTCATTAGTAATTTCATCAACAACAATTGTAGGAGTAGCAACCTCATCCTCAAGTAACAATATTGAAGGAGTTTCAAATACATACATATTATCTAATATTTTAAATTCATTTGTCATAGAAGCATCTTTGGCATCAGTAACTTCAATAGTATAATATCTATTAAGCTTACCGCCAGACATTTCTCTTAAACTATCTAAATTATCAATACCAAACATATTAGAAGTTAAACCAAACTCTTTATTATAAAATCTATCTTTTATATTTTCGGTAACCTTAAATGTTCCAATTGGTTCTGTGGGAATACCATTCTTTACATCACCTTTATATAAATTAAATGTAATCGTAGCAATCTTATCAACAGAATCATCACTAGGATCAGTACTTATCATTTCAGTATTTACAGATATAGGTGTATCAAAACTATATGCATTGCTCTTCCAATTTTGCATCTTAAGTGCCTTAATACCAGTTGTTTTAGCAGTAAAACTACCAATATATTCACCTTTATGTAATTCCCCACCATCGCGCATATCTATATCAGCATAGACTTCAAAAGTATAAGGTGTATTTTCTGCTAAACCATCAACTTTTAAATTATAAGTCATCTTAACTGGATCAAAACTAACTCCTTGTATTGTCCTTTTAATTTTATCAGGTCCATAGTACTTAATACTAAAGTTATTTCTTTGATTATAACATTCCCTTCCTTCATTAGGAATAGTACATCCCTCATCTTTAATTTGCACAACACCACCAATTTGATTGAAAGAAATAAGTTTTTCATCTGGCGTAAATTCTATCGTAGGTTTACCAACAATTTGAAAATAATTACTAAATGCTGTATCAATTTCATTAAACTTATAATTATCATTGTATTGAACAATAACTCTAAAACGATAATCAACATTGCTTTCTAATCCATTCTCACCTAACTTCAATTTTTGATCTCTAAGTTCATCAGAACTAAATTTATAGACAGAATCTGAAGTCATAATACCATCCTCGGTAATATCTTTAGCTTTATATATTTCGTAAGTATATTTAGTAATACTCTTGTCTTCATCTTCAGGTTTATCCATAATAAGAGAAAATTCCTTACCATCACTACTAACTTTTACCGATATATCTCCTAGTATTGGTTTAGCCTTTAAAGTCATATCACTAGTATTAATTGTATATGTATTAACATAATTTAAATTATTAAATACAACAGAATCAACTTTAACATTATACAAGGTATTCTTAGTCAAGTCATTAAAGACAACTGTTTTATCTTCATCACTATTATATATAGTTTTAACATTTCCTACCAATTTATTATCACTATCATATAATCCAACGTTAACAGATTTAACATCAGTACTACCAAAATCAATTGAGTAAGATAATGTATCCATAGTAACATATTCTCTAACAAGTTTCAAATCTAAAGTATCAGTTCTAAATACTTTTTGAAAATATTGAATACCAGTACTATTATTTTCTTCACTAATAGTCATAACATAATTAGAATTAGGACTAAGAGAACTAATTGATACATCCTGAACATCACTAACATTAGCAAGTACTTTTTTATAAACAGTTTCACCAGTAGTAGTATTAACTAATGTAAGAAGTAAATTGCCTTTTATAAAATTATCAGTATCAATTACTTGAAAACTAGCATCAATAGTATTAATACCAGATTTAGCACTAACTAAATCAATAGATACCTCTTTTTTAATAACAGTCTTATTATCATCCGGATCTCCTGTTCCATCTCCTCCAGTACCATTTCCGTCTCCAGTTCCTCCGGTACCATTGCCATTTCCATCGTTTCCATTTTCATTAGTACCATTTTGACCATTACCATCGGAATCGTTTTGCTTATCATCATTCCTCTTAACTTTATTATCATTAGGAGTAATATTAATATTTTCATCCCCGTCTATTGTCATTTCATCAAGAGTTAATTTAGTATCATCTCCTGATACAACACTCTTATCACCTAAATTAATTTTAATTTTATCTCCGACATAGATAATCGTTCCTTCGCTAACAGTCTGATAGCTTCCTTCTTGGTTTTCAATTTTAACAACGCCATCTTCTACAAATAATATTTCAAAATAATTACCACTAAGAGCATCATCACTTCCCGCAAGTTTAATTTTTATATCTTTACCAACTACAATATATTTATTATCAGTAATTTTACCTAAAAAATTACCAAACATCAATGTTTTATCAGCAGTTTCTATAAAATAGCCACCATTATTGTATTGAATAATTGAAGCATCAGTAATATTATAATATGGAATTAATGATGTATTAATATTATCCAAATCCAAAATAACACCATTCTTCATAAAGGATAATGAATTATCTAAATAATGAATAAAATTGTTCTTATCTACACTAACCTCTTTATTATCTGAATTTTTAAATACATATTCGTCAAAAACATTTTCCTTATATACAGTATTATCATTAAAATATAACTTATCACTTTTAGTAGCACTACTACTAATAATATATCCAGCACTATAAAATTCCTTACTACTTTTCCTGGTAAGAAAGATAACTCCTATTGTTAATATAATTAAAGAAATAATACTAATACCTAAAATAATCCAAAAATTTTTTCCGCCAATCTTCTTCATTCTCATCACCAATACCTATTCTTCTTAAATTATATCAAAACAAGCCTAAAAAGTCAATTATTACAAAATAGAAAAAAATAAACTTTTTTCACTTTAGAGGTTTACAAATAAAAAAAAATATAATATAATATTAAATGTATTTGACAGATGTCTCCTTAGCTCAGTTGGTAGAGCAACTGACTCTTAATCAGTGGGTCTAGGGTTCGAATCCCTAAGGGGACACCATTTTTATATTTTATTAAAAAATACTTGCATGTTAATAATTTCTATGATATAATTAATGAGCAAGCAAAAAATGGGCTTGTAGCTCAGGTGGTTAGAGCGCACGCCTGATAAGCGTGAGGTCGATGGTTCAAGTCCATTCAGGCCCACCATTTTTTGGCCAGTTGGTGAAGTGGCTTAACACACTGCCCTTTCACGGCAGCATTCATGGATTCGAATTCCATACTGGTCACCAATTTAAACTCAAAAACTCTTGATAATCTCAAGAGTTTTTTATTTATCTTTAAATAAACTAGATATAAATATTCCAAATAACATAAATATAATTCCCAGTATTAAACTGCCAATATAAATTTCTTTTCTAAAAACTTGCATAATAAGAATAAAAATACTAGATATAAGTAACCCGAATATTAAAGCATACATTTTATCATTATATTTATTAAATAAATAATCAATTAATTTAATAAATAAAACTAAACTAATAAACATCCCAAAAATAAAGGGTATCAATAATTTAATATTAGTAATATTACCAACTGCATAAATAATAGAATCATAAGTTCCAATTATCATTAATAAAGCAGTACCACTTACACCAGGTACTATCGTTCCTATTGTTTCAATCATACCAGATATAAAATATACTACAAAATCAATGAAATTATTCTTAATAATATAACTATTATTTACATTAAAAATAGTTATCCCAGTAAAAACAATACAACTAATAATACTAATATAATAATTATTTTTATTAACTTTATTAAGTATATCAGGAATACCACCAATTATTAAACCAATAAAAAATAGCATAGTAATAACATAATACTTATTTAAACATAAACTAATAACTTTACTAAATAAAACAATAGAAATAATAATACCAACACCTAAAGGAAATAAATATTTAAAACTATTTTTAATATCATTTTTAAAATTACAAATATAATATATTGCCTTATCATAAACCCCCAGTGAAATAGCAAGCATTGCTCCACTTACGCCAGGTACAATTTTTCCAATACCGATAACAAAACCTTTAATAAAGTTTATCATTAATGAATCTCTTTGCAAACTCCAGAACGAGGTTTGTAAAAACAATGATTCTTATATCTTCCAGCTAAACTCTGATTCCACCAAGTATCAGAACAACTAGTACCTGTTTTAGGAGCATAAAACCACAAAGCATTAGTAGCAGGATAATAATATTCTCCTCTAATAACCCTTTCAGCAAGTTCACTTTCTTTATTAGTAGGATTACCATAAAATAAAGAACTACTAGTACCAGAAAAACCGCCAGGAGATTGAAATACCATATCGGAAATAGATCTAATATCCTTAAAAGTTAAACAATCAGCTAAGACCCTATTAATACCAACATTACCGACCATAAGCATTCCCAGGTCTCCTTCACCAACTGCTTCTGCCCTCATAAGCCTTGCAAGCAATTCCTTTTCTTTAGCAGTATATTTAACAATCATAACATCACCAATAAATTATATGATTAACATCAAAAAATAGAAGAATCACTCTTCTATTTTGCAATTAAATTAATAGCTTCCTGTAATTGATTGTCATTATCTGTAGTCGGATTTTCAAAATAATCTTCACTCAATTTAACTTCTTTAGTCGGTGTAACTCCAACTTCATTAATAAAGTTTCCTTTAGGAGTTAACCATTTTTGCGTAGTATATTTAATCATACTACCATCTAAAAGTTTCTTAGTTTGCTGAACAGTTCCCTTTCCATAACTATTAACACCAACAACTTCTCCACCATAACTTTCTTTAATAGCAGAAGCAAGTATTTCACTAGCAGAAGCACTATTGCCATTGATTAAAACCGCTACTTTATAACTTCTTTTTTCTTTAGTAGTATCTTTTTTCTTAACTTTACCATTAGCATCTTCTAATTGATAAATAACTTTTCCTTTTTCTAAAAATAAATTACAAATATCAGTAACTGAGGTTAAATAACCACCACTATTATCTCTAACATCAATAATAAGTCCATCTATTTTACTCTTTTCTAACTCTTCAAGTTTATTCTTAAACTGTTTATAAGAATTACTAGAAAATAAAGAAATATCAATATAACCAATCCTTTTATCATTTTTCTCAATAACTTCTCCATTTACATAAGGAATTTCTACTTTACTCATACTGATAGTAACATCTTTTTCTTCATTATTTCTATTAATAGTAATAACAACTTTAGACTTATTATCTTTTTTAATATAATTAGAAATATCTGTACTGTTTTTTCCCTCATAACTTACACCATCTACTTTAGTAATAACATCGCCAACCTCTATTCCCGCTTTAGCAGATGGCGAATCTTCGAACACCTGAACAACTTTAATAGTACCATCAGTTAAAGTAGCAACAGAACAGCCAATACCATCATAACTACCAGAAATAGTTTCATCAAAGTTTGAAGTACTATCAATATCACTATAACTAGTAAACGTATCACCAACCGATGATATCATTCCTTCAACTGCTCCATCTATCAAAGCACTCTTATCAAGATCACCATAATAATTATCAACAATAGCATAATAAGTATCAACAACTTTTTTTAAATCTTTAGTAACCGCCAAGTAGTTTTTACCAGTAATTATACTAATACCACTAAAACACATAAGAATACCAATACCAATAGAAAATAACATAACAATCATAACTTCTTTAGAAGTATATAATTCTTTCTCTTTAAAATTCTTTTTATCAACAACTTTCTTTTTTTTATTTTCACTATTACTCATTTTCTTATCAGCCATACCATCATCTCCATAATAATTTTATCATATAACCAAAAAAAAAGATATAACTTATTATACTTTTTTAAGAAGATAATAACCAATATAACTAATAATACCACATACATAAAAAATAATACTAATAATCATAAATTTATAAACAATAAAATTAATTCCACTACTAACATTTATAAAAGTAACATTACTTTTTATAATAATTTTTAATAATATACCAAAAATAATCATAAAACTACCAGTAATTATAAAAGTAATTCCTAAATGTTTTAAAACATTAATCTTATCCCTTTCCAATATAAACAATAATACCACAATAATTAATATACATATCAAAAGTATTATCATTTAGTATTTATAAGATTAACATCTAAATCATATATATAATCACTAATATCATCTTTATATTTACTTCCATTATTAATAACTTTATTTTTTAATTCATAATTAATAGTATTATCATAATTTACATCTTCTACAATCATATCATATATTTTATCATTACTAAGTTTGCTTCCACCTCTTAATTTATAATTAACTACATTCTCTAAAACAATTCTCAAACTTTCATTTAAATAACTAGAATTCATCAAAATAGTCATATCATCATCGTTGACATCAAGCTCTCTCTTAACATCATAATATGTACTATTATAAATACCACTATCGTCACTCAGTAAATCTTTAATATAGATAGTATTAACTATTTTATCTACACCTTCTTCACTAACAACATTAATAATAACAGCATATGTTCCCATAATAGTACTAACACCAATAAGTAATACTATTAAAATACTAATAATAATTTTCTTCATAACATTCACCATTATTAATATTACCAACATTATAATGCATATACAAAAAAACCTAATTCTTATGAATTAAGTTTTACATATCTACTTGACCACTATTAGTACTATAAGTAACTGTACAAACAGTATTCGAAGTAACACTTGCTATTGATACCGTATAGGAATCGCCATCATTAGATAATATAGCAGTTTGACCATTGGTACAAGATACAGTTTTAGGCCTTGAAATTCCCATAGCAGAAGCACTGCCTTCACTCCAAGTATAACTAAATGGAGAATTTGCATTAACTGACTTTGAAGTCATAGTGGTACCACTAGACTTTTGTAAAACAACACTATATAATTCTATCTCCGATTCTTTTACTGTCCAGAAAGCAACGAGAGTAATATTACCGTCAACTTCAAAACTATTACCAGGATAATATTTCTTAGCCAAAATTGGATTTTCTCCTTGAATATACCAACCTCCGAATGCATATTTTGTCTTTGTTGGAGTAACACTACTTAAAGTTAAAGGCTGTCCAGCGATCTTAGTTTGACTAGGAATAGTACCAGTACCACCATTCAAATCATAAGTTATAGTATAAGTTTCCATACCACTATTATTAATATCAATTTGATATGGATTACTTTGTGAACCATTACCAGTAGAAGAAAAAGATACAGAACTATTTAAATATAGTGTTGGTATAACATCAGCATCATTAGCAGCATCACGTACATTAATTCTGTTTTGATTACCTATTACAAATACACGATATGTACTACTACTAAGTGGTGATAAAAGCCACATAGCATATTCATTTCTTAGTGATGAAATCCAATTATTTGATAGACATGTGCTATCATTGTATTGATATAAATTATTTGAACAGTATCTAAAATCAGCTCCATAACCATAATCACTTGGATATAGAAGAGCAATTTTCCCATTCCATGATAGCGGTCTACCAGAGTATACATTACTACCTCTTTCTTTACCATAAATAAAATCAGCATATACATTTCCAGCATTCCATCCACCTAAATACCAAGTTGCACTTGCAATCATATTTCTAGTAGTATCATTAATTAAACCAACACTACTAAAATCACAAGCCGCCGTTGCTGTACCACTAGTGTAACATGTACCATTTTTTCTATTCCAATACAAACTACCGCCAATTTCACTTTCATATCCTGAATTCAACATTTTCATAAGTCTTGAAACAGTCCAATCATTAGAGCCAAAATCATTTTCTGCACCAGTTGATGTATTTTTGTTATCCCAAGCATATCCATTTATATTTCCATTCCTAACAAGTTTCAACTTACCATCAATAACACCTATTATTCTCCATACCTCACAAGTACTAGATGATTGATTAGTATAATCACTACAATTAAAATAAATATAATTATTTGGAGATGCTCCATAATATCTAATATTACCACCAACATCCTTCATAAGATTATGTGTAGTATCATATTGATAAGTAATATTGTTATTTACAACAGTATCATCAGGAGTAAATAAATCCTTTATAGTTTTAGCGCCACCACCATAAATATCATTATTACTAGAAGTATAAACAGCCTGTCCATCAGTAACAATTTTAGAATTAAAAGTTTTTCCTATCTGACTATTAGGAGTATTTATATTTAACCACGCCCTAATTGTTATATCTATACTTTCACCCGCTAGTAAAGTAATATCACTTTTAATAATACCATTAGTTAAATCAGCTAATGTAGCAACTTCCCCATCGTCAACCTTAACTCTAATATAACGAGTATCAATTGAAGTACTACTATCACCTGTTGATAACAATTTAACATTAAATCTATAATCCAAATTTCCAGTATTAGTTATAGTAAATATATATGGTGTACTAGTAGCACCAGCCTCATCTGACATAGGTAAAGCATCAGTAAGTGAAATATTTTCACTATTTCCTTTAGCAGTAATAGAAAGCAATCCTGTAGTATAATTATCTGTATTACTAGCAATTTCTTCATGAAAAAATAAAGAATAAGTAGAGTTAATCAAGGAAAAAGCTATCAAAAAAACAGCAAGAACAACAACACTTATAATTATCTTTTTTCTATTTTTAATAAAAAATTCCTTATTCATATTAACACCTTACCCTATTCTTTTATATTGTATCACAATTTTTATTTAGATTCAACATATACCCTAATAGTTCCAATAAAAGCACTATTCATATACTCATTAGTAATTTTCTCATAACTAATCCACATACCTATTTTAATAGATAATTGACTTAACTTTTCAATTTCACCTTCATATATTAAATAATTATTATTTTTATTATCAATTCCCACATCAACATTATTTAATTTATTATCTAATACCATATTATTAACTCTAATACCATTAACAAATACATTATAATTAATATATTCATTAGATAATCTTTTAGTAACTTTATGTTTCCTATAATCATCAGTTTCTTCAAGTACTATTATATAGTTAGCTTTATTAAGATTTTTATTATCTAATTTAATTTCCTTTATATCCATAATATCTTTAATATCAATAATTTCTTTATCATTAGTATTATCAATAATTTCAAAAATATTATCATTATACTTAATATGCTCGCTATTTCTAACCATAATAATCATATCATCATGAATTACTTCAGCATATCCATTATCATAATATATAATTTTAATATTATCATGAATTTCTTTTTCATCAATTTTAGTATACTTAATATTATCTACTATTATATAATCATCTTCTTTTATAGTTCCGTCAGAATAATAATATCTATTATCTTCTTTTTTAGTAGGAACACTAACACCACTTAGATTAGTAATAAAATTAAGATTCCCATTAGTAATATCACTATTTCTAACAAAGAAATTAACATCATCTTTAATAACAATTACACTACCATCAGATAAATAAATAATATTGATGCCTAAAAATTCATTATTTTTATAAGTACCATTCAAATCCTTAGTAATTGCTTTAGAATCTATAACAATATCTTTATCATTTACACTAACACCATATTTGCCATTAACAGGATATATCCTTGTAAAACTACCATCTTTATTTCTAATAATAACTGTCTTATCAGAATAATACATAATAATATTACCATTAATGTTATCTTCTTTAATCTTAATTACAACACCTTTCATATAACTATAATCTGTTAAATTACTATCAAATACTTTATCTGCATACTCTTTAGTAATAGGTGTTCCATTAAGTATGCTATTATCATCTCCATCAAATGATACAACAACTCCATTTTCTTCATACATAACAATAGAAGAATCTTTAATACTATTAAGTATCAGTGTAACACCAATAATAAATACAGAAATTGACAAAAGAAGAGAAATAGTAAGTATCAATCTCCCATTATTAACTAGAAAAAGAATAAAAGGACTACGATATTTTCTTTCTTCTTCTACAGTAATTTTACTTTTATCTTCTTCATACTTTTTAACAAAAAATTTATTTGTTTTAGCCATTATATCACCTTCTTACAACAGTTAATTCACTTTTTTTCTTATCAGCTTTCTTTTTAATATTTCTTCCTAATTTAACAATATCATAAGAAAGTATTGCCAAGCAAGGAATTAAAACAACTATAATAAGACCTCCTTTAGTAGCTAGAACACTTTGTACATAACCAAGTTTTGGTATCTTAAATATAACTTCACCAATTATATTAGTATCCTCTGCCAAAGTAAAATCAGCTGTATTATTAGCATCTCCTTTAGTCTGGAAAGTATATTTATTAGTAGTAGCATCATAATACTTTGCTTTAATCCTATGGGTAACAATTATATTAGTAAGTCTAGGATCAGAAGATAAAAATGTAATAATATCTCCTACTTGTAAATTCTTTGCCTCTCTCCTTTTAGTAATAACAACATCCTTAGGCATTATTTCTGGAACCATCGAACCAGTAAGAACAACATATGCATTAATAGCAGGTGGAGAATTATCCCCTTTAGCAGCTCTAATCTTAATATCTGCTACATAAACAAGTAATGTAAGTCCAATTAATAAAAGCCATATAAATAAAGCATAAGAAATAACACTAGTAATAAATCTAATAGGTTTTATCTTTTCTTTAACTACATGAACTTTATAATGTCTTACTCCAAAATAATTATTATTAATTTCTAAGCTTGTTGAATCCATATTCCCACTCCTATTTTACTCTAAAGTAATTATACAGTAAAATTACAAATATTACAATATTTTTATCAAAAAAAATTGACAAAGAAACATCTGTTTGATATAATTAACTATGTAATGGGGCTGCTTATGGCTTCGACGAAAATATAAGTATTTAATTAGCAAGACGTGCTCTTCGCGTAAAGAAGAAAATTAAACATAACTGGAAACAGCTATAAAAACGCTGTTGCTTATGCCTAACCAATAGGCAGCAACAGGTTCTACTAATTCTTTGTCTGTGAGAATTAGCTAGGACTTATAAAACAGACTATATTATGATTTAAGTTTAGACTTCATAACGAATAACTATAAACTAGCAAGTAATTACGATTGTAGGTTGTCTATTTACTTTGCGAATCTGATAACCTAATAATCTTGTAGAAGGTTAAATAACTTTATTTGCGGACAGGGGTTCGAGTCCCCTCAGCTCCACCAGATTGATAGGAAACTCGAACTTTTTATTCGAGAGTAATAAATTACTAACAGAAATGTTAGTTTTTTTGTTATTTAAGAAAGGATAAGTGATGAGTTATGACAATAGAAACTAAAGAACTTGTAATAAGTGAAGAATTAAAAAGAAAGGTTGAAATGATTTGTAGATTTGCTTATGTAGACTGTGAATTTATTAATGGTAATATTAAATCTATTAAAAATACAAATATTGCCTATGTTAAACCACATATATTAAAAGTTAAAAATAATGATTATTTAATTTTTGAAGAATATGATGAAGTTTTTATAAATGGTTATAAAGATAAAATTAAATTTAAAGACATAGAAGAATATATCAAAGCACACTAAAACCTTGACAAATCAAGAATAAGAGTTTATAGTATAGAACTAATAAAAGCAAGCAGTATCGCTTTTTAAGGGGAAAGAGAGGTACTTCTATGACTAAAAGCACATATAACATATTTAAAATTTATACTTATTTATTTAAGAGGAGTCAAAGGTATTAGTTATCTAGTATTTTTGACTCCTCTTTTTTGATAGAAAGTGAGGTTGATAAAAGTATGAATGAAGAAAAGAAAATCGCAGGTATTTATAAAAGAGTATCTACACTCGACCAAAAACGCGAGGGTTTTAGTTTACCCGAACAAGAAGAAAAATTAAAAGAGTTTTGTAAATTTAAAGGTTATGAAATTTATAAAATATATGAAGATGCAGGTATAAGTGCTAAAAATGACAAAAGACCAGCATATCAAGAAATGATGCAAGATATTAAAGATAAAAAGATTAATGTTATAGTTGCTTTTAAGTTAGATAGATTAACTCGTTCAGTTTATGATATTGAAAAATTAATGAAATTTGTTAATGATTATGAGTGCGATATTGATTGTATGGCTGATGAATCTAATACTACTACTTCAAACGGTAGAATGGTTATGAGAATAATGACAAGTGTATCTCAAAACGAAATTGAGAAGTGTTCTGAAAGAACTAAATTTGGTATGGTAGGTGCTATTAAGTCAGGTCATATTCCAAATCGCAGTCCATTAGGTTTTACAAGAGATAATAAGAAGTTAGTGCCAGACCCACTAACAAAAGACATTATTGTAAGAGTGTTTGATTTATATTTAGAGGGAAAAAGTCATCAAACTATTGCTAATATATTTAATAAAGAACAAGTTTTAGGTAAAACAAATTGGTATGACTCTACTATTCAAAAGATATTATCAAATGAACTTTATAAAGGAGATTTTATTAATGGTAAAAGAACTAAACACCCTACATATTATGAAAATGTAGTTGATCCAATAGTATCAAAAGAAAAATGGGAAAATTGCCAGTATCAAAAACAAAGAAATGCTAGACATTATGAAAGAACAGCTACTTATCTTTTCACAAACAAATTAAAATGTGCTAATTGTGGTAAATTTCTAGGTGGATGTGCTACTACTAAAAAGAAAAGTGGAAAGAAATATTATTACTATAAATGTGAAAGTTGTAAAACTACTTATAAAGAGTATGAAATAGAAAGTTTATTATTAGGTTTAATGCTAGAACTAGTTAAACAAGATGAACTTATAAATGATTACTACACACCATTTATTAAATCTAAATTAGATAATAAACAAGAAGATTATGAAAAAGAAATTAAGAATTTAGATAAACAAATGGATAGAATTAAAACGGCTTATATTAAAGGTGTCTTAAAACTTAATGATTTTGATAAAGAGATAAAACATATTGAATATCAAAGAACTGAATTAACTAATAAATTAAAAGAACAAAAACAATATGAAAATTTGAGTTTTACAGTTGATGATTTATTAATTATTCAAGATAAACAAGAAATAGAAACATATGTTAATCCACAAAAATTTATTGAAAATATTTATAATTGGGTAAATGAAACAAGAGAAAAAAGACAAAAATTAATTGCCGCTTACATTGATAATGTTGAGATTAAAAAAGTTAATGATAAAGTTGAAATGGTAGATGGAAATTTTAGATCAGATTATATAATGGGTATGATTAGTAATCATAATAATTACGGACTACCATATAATCTTAAATGGTTTGTTGATGATTATGGTTGTAGTTTAAATATGAATAAAGAACATAAAACACAAAAACAAGCACTTAAATACTTTAATAAATTACAAGAAACAATGGGAAGTGATTATAAATTAAATTATTATGAAGTTGATACTGATGATGATTTAAAAGATATTACATTTAGTTCAGATATTGAAGCAGAAAAAATAATAAGATTAATTTGTATTAAGAATGACAAAAACTATAAGAAACAAAATTTAAGATTAGGAGTTATAACAATAGATTTATCAGATATAAAAGATGAAAATGGTAATTCACTTTATAAAGAAGTTTTAGAGAAAGCAAAAGAGGTATATAAAAATGAGTTATGCAATATTTAGAGTAGAACCTATAAATAAACTATCAGACCTCGCACAAATCGGATCGCACAATAAACGAGAGAAAAAGGCTTATAAATCTAACCCTGATATAGATATTACAAAAACTAAAAATAATATTGAACTAGTCCCACTTTCTGAAAAATATATTAAAGGATTTTATAACTTAACAAAGGAATATAAAAAAGAACACGATAAACGAATGGAAACAATGAGAGATGATAGAAAGAAAACATTTAAACAAATGGTAGATGATTCAAATAATGTAGTCGCAGATGAATTATTATTTACAAGTGATAATGATTTCTTTAAAGATATGAATAAAAAACAAATTAAAAAATGGGCTGATACTTGTATGGAATTTGTTTATGAAGATTTAGGTTATA
>OIZB01000421.1_pt1 | contig 34141 bp, 50 predicted proteins | sample 1588401 | NCBI WGS metagenome assembly OIZB01 (sample SAMN03283270) | human gut metagenome | biome: human-associated habitat; material: feces | host: Homo sapiens | place: USA | collected 2013
CGTGAGCGGCTCTCTCGCATAGCCGTTTATCTTTTCAAGCTCCTCGCCTGATACTGTTTCGCTCATTGCATTTCCTCCTTTATAGTTCTTTCTGTTCCTTTTCTTTCTCGTCAATATACTGCCAAATAACTTCTAATATTCGACTTTGTAACGCATAAGAAATTTCAATCTCGCAAACGTCTGGAACGCAAGTCTGCCTTCTTTTAAATTTTAACTTTGGCTTTGTAAAAAATAAAGTCGGACAAGAACTGGAACGAGTGCAAAACCCTTTTAAAAATGTCTTTATGGGTCTTATTTCTTCCTCAATCTCTTTATATCTTTTGTATTGCTCATCCGTCATTGCTGTCACCGTCCATTCTTGCTCCACAGTTAGGGCAGTATGGTGTCGGGCTCAGAATTTTTGAATTACCAAAATTATAAAACCGGGTTTGGCATTCAGAACATCTAAAACTAGCAACCACTTTGCTGTGCTGGTTAAATTTCCAATACCCACGCTTCACCTCCTGCACGTCTGCGGTAGGTTCATCATCAACCAGTTTGCACAGGTTATAATAAAGTTCTTCTATGGTCATATCCCAATCAAATATGCTGTCTGTTTCCGAATCAATAGAACACTTTAATTTTTCTGCATCGATGTATCTTGCCATATGTTATACCTCCAAATCATCAAATGTCAGCTGGTTAAAATCTTCGCCCATCCACCAGCGAAAAACGTCTTGACCTGTTTGCCATGACATTTTAGCAGTTCTTCCAAGCTGTTTTTTACGTTCTAGCATTCTATCAAATGCCGTTATATAATTTTGTTTGTATTTCGGATATCTTTCAAATTCAACGTATCTATGTTTTCCAGCAATAGGACAACCAATGCAACCTATACGATTAAAACCGCATTCATACAGCGGGTTTGATTTGCAACCATAGTAGTGCAAAAAATCCCACACATCATCATCAGACCAATCGACTATAGGGTTTACCATAGTTTTCGTAGTGCGATAGCAGTGTTCAACCAACCTACGATTTTTGTCGTTATCATCGTTAAGAATTATCCCACCCTGATACGTTTGCTGATACTCTATGCCTATTTCATCAGCAGCTTTCATCGTTGATTTAGGTTTACCAATAATTTTAACCACATCTGACGTTTCTTTGCGGCGTTGACTTTCAGACCACCTAACGCCCGTGACAACAACACGTCCTACGCCACCACGTTCTTTTAATTCGCCACAGCAATATCTTACAAGACGTGTCGGAGGCATTAGTTTTTTAACAATCAGATTCCACATTGTAACATGATTGCCGTCCTTGCCATACGCCTTGTCAATTCTGATATCTGGTTGAGATTGAACATATCTCACAGTTTCGGGCGCATCAACAGTTGTCAAATTATGTACTGCTTCAAATTTAACACCTGCGAGTTGTGCCAAAATTTTGATACAATCGCTATCTTTCCCACCGCTATACGCTAAATAATATCCGTCCGCAGGTTCAAACGTTTTAAGACGTTCGATAGTCTTTTGCTCTTTTGCACTATCCATATAGCCTCCTAAAAAGTTACCGTCACGTTCAGCACTGCCGCCGCTAACCAGTAGACAGCCTTTTTGTAGTCTTTCTGCACAGCGTATATAGCTGCCGCTCCCACGTCTAGCAAAATCAGCAGAAGTGGGAATATGTATTCGGGTTTGATTTTTGTCATGTTATTCCTCCCTCTAGTAGTCTTGCCCTATACTGCAAAACCACTCAAAAACCGCCCGTAACGGAATTGTTCCATAGTAAATAACAAACTGCACAGGCTCAAGCATCATGCACACTATCATGTACAGTACGCATAACGCCTTGCGTTTCTTGTCCGTAAGTTTTATTATCGCTTTTATGATTCTCGGCATACGACGCCAAACCCACATCATTTCGCTTGGAGAAATCAAATCCTCTTTCCAATATCCGTCATATAAATGCCACATGTTATCCCTCCTCAAACTCAGGGCACTCAGTTACAGTGTAAGAATGCAACGTGCCTTTCTGCCCCTTGTAAACCCTATGACAGTGCGTTTTCCAACCGACAACAGGCTGTCTGTCTATCGACCAACTACACCCAGTTATTTGTTCACCTGTCAGCTTGTCGCTCTTTGGCACTGCGTGTTTGCAATACCAACAGAGTGTTGTAGCAGCACTGCATTTCACTGCCTCTATCTTATCCTTGAAGACTTCGCAAATAGGGTGCTGATAGTTGATTACTCTCGGGCAAAATCCCTGTCTCACGCCATACTTGCATAGCCCGTATTTCCCGTTCCTCCTGCCGCAGTTGTCAGGTGATTTCTCAAAATATTTGCAGCTGGTGCAGAATTTGTTGTTACCCATGTTATCACTCCAACATCAGCAAATTTGCATATAGGGATAAAGACAGCACAGCGGTAACGATTGTGTCTACACCTCGTGGCTGTACTTCTCCATACATTAAAATCTCAAGTATTTGCCATGATAGGCCGACCAAACTCCATATACCAACTGCTGTGAGAATTTCTTTAAAAATTTTTATTTTACTCATATGTTCCTCCTTTTGTGTTCAATGTGTGAAAGTCCTGCGTTTTGTTTGTTATGCCCATTGACAATCATATCCTGCGGTGTTATAATGTATAAAATTTTAAAGAAAGGAGTGATAAAATGTTACAGCTGCTGCAGTCCTTGTGGTCAACGATTAAGATTTTTGCATTTGCCTTTGTGAAACTCGTTGATACCGTCCCTGTCCTTGGTGGTCTGCTCATAGTATCGATTGCCGTTGGGTTTTATACATTTATCAAGAAACGTTATCGAATATAATCTTATGCCGCCCTATGGGGCGGCTTTTTCTTTATTATCCATAAAATCAAACAACGTTGGTACGTCTATCTTATCTTCTTCCGCTTTGCAATATCCTACGCCGTCACGGAAATAGTCGGGGTTAAGCTCAATGCCTATTCCATATCGACCCATTTTAATTGCCGTCATAGGAGTTGAGCCTATTCCACCGAATGGGTCAAGCACAACATCGCCCTCATTGGAGTACCTAGTGATAAGGCGTTCGATTATATCGAGCTGTAAAGGACAAACGTGCATTTGCATATCACGTCTACGCTGCTCAGCATTGAGCGTCCTCATTCGGTTGATATCGTCCCAGACTGTATCGTTCCAGCTTGCAGGGGCGATTACCATAAACGACGCTGGTAATTTGTTTTCCTTGTCAAGCTTTTCTGCCAGGGCAACGTGTTCGTCATAGTTGTAAACATTGCTCTTTGAAAACTGCGTGTATACCTTTTGAAGCTTGTTCACCGAAACTTCTTTTAGTTCGTCCTTTGTCACAAGCCTATCACCGCTGGATCTCCAGTAAGCATGAGCGTCAATCTGCCAACGTCCTCTGCTGTAATCAGCTTTGCTCTTTGTAACAGGTGTGTCTGCATAAGCCTTGCTTGTATCTGTAGGGAGCTTTCTAAAGAGCAGGACATATTCTGGACAACCCACTCCCATTTTCGAGCCGTCCTTGCACTGTTCTGTCCAGCCAAGGCGGTACGTCTGATTGTTCTCACGAACAACGTCAGTTGTAATTGTAATCCTGCCCATATAGCGGAAGCCGTGTTTCATGTAGTGCATCACAGTTAAGTCGCTGAACGGGTCAACAGTCGGCATTCCGTCGCCTGTTGCATTGCCAAATAAAATTCTGTCCTTAACGTGTATGCAAGCTACTCTGCCAGGTTTTAGCACTCTCAGTAGATTAGGCGTCAAATAGTCCATTTGCTCAAAGAATCTGTCATTATCTTCGTTGTGTCCAAGATCATTGTAGCTTGGCGTGTACTCATAATGATTGCCGAATGGGATTGAAGTTACTATCTCGTCGACGCTGTTGTCGGGCATTTGTTCAAGCTCCCATATGCAGTCATTGTTTATGTATTTGTAGTGATTGCCCTCTACTACCACTCTTTTCACTCCTATGCTTCTTTTCATTTTGTCAGAGATGTTGTCAACGCTTGACAAGCCGTTTTTGCGGACTATCTCAGCCATTTTCTCAGATTGATAGTCGAAACGTTTCCATTTGTCAAGCAACTGCTTTTTTATCTCGTCTTCTTCGTCCATGTAAATTATGTCGATTGTCACTTCATCAGTTTGCAGAAACCTATATATGCGGTGAACAGCTTGAATGAAGTCATTAAACTTGTAGTCGATACCGATAAATATTGCCCTGTGACAATGTTTCTGAAAGTTACAGCCACTTCCGGAAAGTATCTTCTTTGTCGCAAACAGCTTTATTTTGCCGTTAGCAAAGTCGATAACTCTTCGTTCTCGCAAGTCGATGTCCATAGAACCATAGATATCAACAACATTTGGTATCTGTCGATTTATCTCGTGGCGTTCTTCTTCAAGGTCATGCCAGATAATAAAGCTATCCTCTGGGTTTTCAGCTATTATTTTAGCTGCTTCTGCAACACGCTGAGATATACTTTCACGCTTTATCTTTGCTTCGTCCTGCAAACTAGCTGTAGCTTCATCGAACAGTTTGCTCTGGCCGAACTTATCGACTGACAACTCGTCTTTGCTGACTGCAAGCCTGTGATAGTTGATTTTTAGCTCAGGCAAATCATATCCCTCGTCAGAATATGTGGGGTTGACATCTGACGGCTTTGAAACAAATACCGCCCATGAGCTTACCCATAGCCAAAACTCTTCTTCCTTGTGAGGGTACAACGTCAAGTTATTAGCCTTTGTGCTGTCACGCTGAAAGAAGCGTGTCAGAGCCTGTCCTGTGTCCATGATTTCAAGATATCCAGCATAGTGGATAAGTTCCTTATACTTGTTAGGGTCAGGCGTTGCGGTTGCCACAAGCTTATATGGAACGCCGTTGAACTTCTTTAGAAATTCTTGATAGGTTTTGCTACCGAAACTTCTCAAGACAGCTGCTTCGTCAAGGGAGGTAGCGGCGAAATACTTTACATCAATATCTCCGTCACGGACTCTCTCGTAGTTAGTTATCATGATATCAGCTGAACACGTCCTCACCTCTGCCATGGTTTTAACGTATGCAGGAGCATCATAGCCGAGTATCTCAACAGCGTCATGAACAAACTCCTGCTTAACACCCAGAGGACATATTATGAGGGCTTTTCCGCCCTCATGAGTTATGACCTGTGTACACCATTCCAGCTGTATAACTGACTTGCCTAGTCCGAACTTGGCAAACACAGCACGCTTGCCACCTTTTACAGCCCACTTAACAATGTCACGCTGGTGGGGCTTGAGTGCCGTGTTTATTTTCTTGTCTGGAACATCAAAACCGCTGTCGGTAGCAATAGCCATTTTAGATTTCAGAAAATCTAAGTATTTCACCTATCAAATCTCCTTTCAAACTGTTTTATGCTCTTGAACTTGTTGCAGTTATCGGGAGGGCAGTTTCTTTTCTCACCCGTTGCAAGCAAATATCCGCAACACTTCTCACCATATATTTCAGTCGCATATATGCACTTGCTTGTCTTCTTGCATCTTCCTGTTCTCGTTCTCATTTTGCCTTATCACCTCTTAGACCTTCCAGAAACTTCGGGATCCTGTCATCAGCATTCATAAGTCCCTGGATAACGCCTATCATTCGTATAGTCTTGTCAAGCAGCTGTTCCTTTGTCATTCCTTTAAGCTCTGATGTAGGAGAAATGACCTTGTTGATCTCGTTGGCGATGTGTATCTCTGTCTTGAAGATATCTTCCCACATCTGCATATTCTTAACACCTGCAAGGTATTTTTTCTTTAATACCGAAGCTTCGTCTTTTGTCACGATAGGAACTTTGTTCTGTATATCAGCGGGGAGCTTGCTTACAAGACAACTCATTTTGTATCTAGCGTACAAGCAGTGCATTTCCTCATAGAACATATTTTCCGACATTGACATATTTTCTGGCAAATCGCCCTCTTCTTTCAAAGCAACGATTTCGATTTGTTTTAATCTTTCATCAGTTGTTGGCATAGTAGTTTCGCCTCCTCAGCGGACCTTGCGACCCCGGCAACAAAGCCGAGGTCACGCATACGGTCAATAAATATTTTCTGTTCTTCTCTCAGTTTTCCGTCGGCATTTTTACACTCTATGAATGCCGTTTTTCCACCCTTTACAAAGCACACCAAATCAGAAAAGCCTTTAGGCAGTCCGTCTACTTTGCGAGGATTGAGGAGCACCATTGATTTAAACTCTTTTGAGTAAACCATTTTTCCCTGATAGAATGTGCCTGCATTTGTTCTGAACACAATGCTATCTTTTGAAGATAATGCAAGGCGGATTTCGTTCTGTATCTCGTGTTCTGACTTACTCATTTCTAGGCTCTCCCATAGTAATAGCAGAGTATGAGAAATGTTCCTTAGCCTCTTCATACACCTTGAGCATATCTTCGCTCAGTGTTTCCTTGAATGTATTGGTAAGCATTTCAAATGCCAGTATCCAGAACGGAACGTCATACTGATTGATGTGTGCTTCTTTTATGATCTCGCTAGTGATAATATCAATTGCCTTGAGCGAATTTACGTTGGCATTAGCAAGCGTAATTGCAATTGAATTTACAGGATTGGTGTCAATACCAATTGCCTGGCTACCTCTCATCATTTAAACCATCCTCTCTGTTTTGCTTGGACATATGCCCATTGTGGCTTATATCCTCTCATTTTTGCAAACGCAAACAGTTCTTGAAGTGTCTTGCAATCCTTGGCGGACTTGTATTCCTTGACCTTGTCATCTGCTTCTCTACGTTTGCTTTCCTTTATTTCTTCAAGCTCTATCTGCTTGATATTTTTTATTTCCTGTCTTGTCAGCTCCTCAGCCGCTCCACAATACGGACATTTTTTTGCAGATGTCGGTCTGTATGTAGCAAAGCATTTTGAGCACTGCCGTATCTGTAGCGTGCCGTCTGCGTTATATTCCTTTTCAGGTTTCGGAACGCTGTTTAAGCTCCACTCTCTGTCATCATCAGGCAAGCCGTGTCGCTTGTAGTTGTTGACGTGATCGAGAATTATTGCCGTCTTGCCCTCTTTCGGGCGCATACACCGCATGGATTGCTGGATAAACAGCGTTAAGCTCATTGTCGGTCTTAACAGTATGCAACACTCGCAGTCAGGGCAATCGAAGCCCTCTGATATCAAATCAACGTTGCAAAGGATTTTTATTTTTCCTGCTCTGAAATCGTCTGTAATGCGTTCTCGCTCGCTCTTAGGTGTGTTGCCGTCAAAGTGTACAGCATTAATTCCAACCGCTCTGAACGCTTCTGCAACGCTCTCAGAGTGCTTAACGGAAGAACAATAGCATATCGTTTGAAGCCCGTCGGCATATTTGCGATAGTTAGTTATAACATCGCCAAATACTGCTCTCGTGGACAGCAACTCAGCAGCCTGTTGTGGGTCAAAATCTTTGCCCTTGCGTTTGAGTGCCGATAGATCAGCTACGCTTGGTGCAAAGTACCTGTACGGTGATAAGTACCCCTGTGCGATAAGTTCTTTTGCTGTAATGCCTACCACCATATCATCAAAGCAATCTTTAAGTGGCTTGCCGTCAAGTCTGCTTGGCGTTGCGGTCAACCCAACTACGAATGCCTTTGGAAAGCGTTCAAGTATTCTCTGATACGTCCTAGCCGTTATATGGTGGCACTCGTCAATGACAATGAAGTCAGGTGCTTTGTACTGTTCTGGGTGTTTGTCAAGAGCATTTGCAAGTGTGGCGACCATGCCCACAAGAATTGTGTTGCGCTGAATACCAAAGCGGTCAAATGTTGCTATGGTTTGATCGAGCAGTTCTTTTCTGTGTACCAAAAACCACACTGTGTTGCCCTTGTCCTGCGACTTGTCAGCCATATATGCGAATATGGCCGTCTTGCCAGAGCCTAACCACAGGGCGCAACTGCGCAAATGCGCTTCCGCCCTGTACTCATAAGCCTCCTTACTTCATTAATAATTTTGTTTTGATAGTTTCTTAAAGTTAGCATTGTTTTCACATCAGAACGGCACGTCGTCGCCATTGAATATTTCCTCATATCCGTCAATACCAAGACCCTGCGTTGCAGGTGAGCTATTCTGACTTGGCGCAGGCTGTGGAGATACATTTTGTGGCGGTGTATTCTGCTGTGGCACACTCTGTGACGGAGCTGAACTGTTTCCGCCTTGCTTTGGTTCACCTGTGAATGACACGTTATCAACGTAAACCTCTGTCACATAGTGCTTTGTGCCGTTTTTGTCATCATATGTACGGCTTCTCAGCTGTCCCTCAAGGGCTATCATCCTGCCCTTGCCGAAATAGTTATTGATAAACTCGGCAGTCTTTTTCCACGCAACGCAGGTGATGAAATCCGTCTGTTTCTCTTCGCCCTGCTTAGTGTAGCTTCTGTCAACGGCTACGTTAAATGACATCACCGCTGTTCCATTTGTTGTTTGCTTGAGTTCAAGCTCCTGAGTAATTCTACCCATTAAAATCACTTTGTTAAGCATTTGTATCCTCCAATCTTCCATGCAAGTGTTTAATAGTCTGCATATACTTTTTGCTGTGACGCTTGCAAAAAGAAATCTCATAAATGACTACATATCCTGCAAACTCGCTCCCCCAAAGGTGACCAAAAGTTGACGCTCTTTCTATGTGGCATATTTTTGCACCTACACCAATTAGCTGCTTGAGGTTGTGTCCAAGTGTTGTCGCACTACATGATATCAGCAAGGTTTCCTGCTTTCTCATATGCCGTCCTCCAAATCTCTTGCGTCGATTATTCTGTCAAGTATCTTGGTGTCCTTGCACCAATCACACTTCTCACACCTTTCGGCTGGGTCCTCGACTGTTTTCAACCTTGCAAAGTGTGGTGTGCGTTCTTCAACAAACGCAAGTTTTTCGTCAAGCCATTCCTGCGGAACAGCAAACACGTTAAAGTCTGTATGCTTTTCTTTTGTGGCGGCAGCTATGAAGAATGGCAACTGTTTGCCTGTATTCTGACGAACTATTTCCTGATAGATAGCTCCCTGAATGTCATATCCCCAGTATCGAATGAAGCTCTGTTTCTGTTTTTCTGTATCGTTCCAAAGCTTTTCAAAGTCCTTGACGACCTTTAGGTCAACGATTGCCTTGTCAGGGTGATAGCTGTCTATCTTTATCTTGTATGGCACTCCTGCGATTTTACCCGTCATAATGACCTGCTTTTCGCCTGCCATATACTTCATGAACAGCTTGTCATTTTCTACACGCTGGATAATACTCTCAGCCTGTACATAATCAGCTTTAAGCGTTCCGTCACGCTTAAACAGCTCTGGGTGCTGAGCCTTGAAAACGTCAAGTGTTCCCTCAAAGTGAGCGTCAACGTATGAGCCTACGAGCAGAGCAGTTGAACTGTCACGCTTGTAATCACCTGCAACGTCCGCAAGGGTTCTTTCCTCACAGTCGCAGAAGCTCTTGAACTGTGAGCAGCTCATGTACTCAAGGTTAGCCTGCTGGGAGAAGTAATTTTCACTTGTCAGTTGTATCACAGATAAGTCACCTCCAGATCATCGCCGTCCGTTGTGCGGGTTGCAATAAACTGCAAGCCCTTTTCCTTGCACTTCTCATAAAGTGCAAGCCTGTTCTTTTCGGAAAGCTTCTCAGCTCCGTCAATCAGAATTATCTGTAAGCTGTTAGGCTTGCTGAGGGCAACATCGACGCAAAGCTGTAACTGCTCACCCTCTGACAGATTGCTGACGGGAAGTCCATTTATGAGAGGTATGCCGTCTTTAACTGTCAACCCCTTAACAGGTATTGTTGCTGTCTTTAGTATCTCGCCCGGAAGCTCTCTTGCAAGCTCAATCTTGCTTGTGAGCGCCTTAGAATGTTCTTCGAGCGTTTCAAGTTCGTCCTGCATTGACTTCATACGTTTGTATTCGTTGAGGTGCTTTTTCATTTCCTCAGCTGTCTTGACCTCAGCTTGCATTGCAGATATGTTAACAAGCTGCTTGCCTGTGTATTCATCGGCTACCTTGATGTCGCTGTCAAGCTTTGCGACTTTCTCCCTGTATTCGCTTTCAAAAATCTTAGTCTTGTCTGCTATCTTGTCTGAAAGCGAATTGAGCTTGTCCTCAGCCGCCTTGATTTCGGCTTTCTTGCGCTCGATTTCGCTAGTAAGCTGTTCACGTTCTGCTGCGATAGCAGATTTCAGATTGCTTACTGCAATTTCCATTTCAGCCTGATAACCTCTGACCTTGTTGTCATAGCTATCTTTAAACAGCTTCGCCCTCTCGATGCGAGAGTTGTATTCCTGCGCCTTTGTTATCTTCGTATAAGCTTCGGATAGGTCATATGCTTCCCACTTTTCAGCCTGGAAGCCCTGTGGGATATCCTTTGAGATATCAGATATAAACGCTGTTTTGTTACGTATTTCTCTGTTGATATCCTGCCTTGTCTGGAAGTAAACGCCCTTTTCGGACTGGATGTCGTTCAGAACCTGCAATATGTTCTGCTGATAATCAACGCCCTGCGGAATTTCACCAAACTTCTCCTTTATCCAGTTCAAATCCCAATTGAACTCAATGAGGTCAAGAATAATTCTGTTCTGTTCCTGCCTTGACATCTGTGTAAATTTCACAGGGTCAATCTGCAATGGCGTGAACAGCTCTCTGACAAATGCTTCGGGGCTCTGAACAGGCTTGCCGTCCTGTCTGATGTTCTTGTAGTCTGCCTGATTGACACGCTTCTTGCGGTCAATAGTGAGACCTGTGTCGGTCTCAATGAAGATTTCACCTTCGCTTTCGCCATTCTTTATAACGTAATCACGGCTACTGTCGTTGGTGAGAGCATATTTAATGCTGTCGATTATAGATGTCTTACCTACGCCGTTTGAGCCGGTAACTTCTATTGAGCGTCCGTCCAGTTCTGTTTCAGAAATGCCGAACAGATTTTTTATATGAATTTTAGTTGTTTTCATTACAGTACATCCTCCACTTCTCTCATTGCAGGCTTTGAAGAGTCCTCAACTTCGCCTTCGACCTGCACACCCATTAATGTTTCAGGGCAGTGAACCCTTGCAAAGAACGATGCTGCACGATATGCTAACATCTGCTCGGGCATATTTCTCCACTTAGAGTTGGAAGTCCACCCCTCTGCTTTTGCCATAGCCATTGTGACTGTCGTTCCCTCAAGCACATCGCCGTCTTTGTCAGTTGCCTTGACGTAACAGCCTCTGTCGTCAGTACCTTTTGTGCCGACGTAAATCACCTTTACGTCTGTAAATTTTGCTCGGATAAAGCTCAGGCAAGCTTGCCCGCTCCAGCTTGGCTTGCCCTTGACCACGAACATCGATTGCATGACCATCATCGGGCTTACGCCCATACGATTAGCCATGTCAATGGCTATTGCGGTATCAGCGACCTTACCCTTGTACGCCTGCGGTATGATATCCGCTTTGCACAGTTCGCTCGCCATTTTGAAATACCGGCGGAAGTCTGAGATAATTCCCGTGTCAGTATGCGATGCGAGCTGTGTCTGTGTCTGCGTAGGTATCTGTCTGATTTCCGCCTGGTTTATGTCGATAATTTCGTTATCCATTATATTTCTCCTCTCTTATCATTGTGAATATGTGGTCTTTGTAGCAAAACCACATCTCGGTTGTTTTGTAAACATCATCACCAATATGGTTGTATGATGTAACAGTGTGCAGTGGCGAATATACTGCATCTGCAAGTGCCTTGAAATCGTCCTCATGTGCGAAAAGTTCAATACGTCCGCTTGCGGTTGCATTGTATATTGCTCTGACAGCAGGGAAGTTGCAATCATCGGCTACTTGTGCAAGAGTATCAACGATTTTAACTTCTGGCAACTTATGCCCGCATTATATGCAGCTGTACATTGTTTGTCCATAGTGGAAAGCAATCCAGCAATATCCAACAGCAACTTATTGAATTCCTTGCCAATTAGACCGACTTTTGCGTGTGAGTCTGTCTGTTTATCAGAATATACAACAACAGGGATTAGCGAAGATAAACAATCGCCATATGATAATTTTTTCTTCTTTGGCCAGCAATATATTGAGGTATTGTCACGATAATACGGCCAAGTATTAACTTCCGTAGGTTTTTCTAGGTCCCAATTTAGTTCACGCTGTTCGCATTCTCGCATAAACGTGTCATAATCTGTCTGTGTCTTTAGACGAACTTTAAACTTGCCAGCTATAAATCCGTCCCAATCAAATGCTGGTTTGGCGGTATTGATTATGTACTCTGCAAAAAAGAGTCTACAACCGGTCCCGGAAAGGGGACAATTCCCACAGTCATTTTCTACACAGCATTCCGCCGCCTCTACAATTTCCTCGTCAGTGAATTTTTTATTCATTTTCAATTTCCTCCCATTCAAAACGACCTTTCCCGCTGTTACGCCACTGACCGATACCTCTCAGCCTGCCGTAATCCAACCACTCTCTTACGGCTGTTTCCATATCGTCTTTCAAAATCTGGATTGTGAATTCAACTGTCGCCCCTGCAGGAACTGTCTCAGAGTGTGCCAGTGCAACACGTTCGCCCTGTGGCGTGCTTGCTCTCAACGGCCTCTGGCACTCGCCAATGCCGCCCTTGAATTCGTATGGTATCTTGCGCTCCTCGACGAAGATAAGTCCGTCAATCTCTTTCTTGTACGCCTTGATTTTGGAGCTTGCCGTGCCTGATACCTTTTTCAGAACGCCGCAAGCGTCCTTGAAAAATCCCTTGACCTGATAATCCCATAGAAATGGTGTGCCGTCTTCCAGTGTCGGGAACACCGTCATAGATTTTTCGACCACTTCCGCTACACCAAGTGCGGCTATCTCTTCCTCACGGCTCTTTGCGTCAGGGGCTTTCGATGCGATGTACTCATCGTGTATCGTTGTCGTCGAATTTGCCGTTCCCAAAATCTCCTCAGTGAACGTCAGTTTTACTTTTATTTTTTTCATGCTCATGTCTTTTGACCTCCGTTAAATGTTAAATTTTTTTTCCCTTGCGTCGTGATGCTTCTCAGTGCCTTAGCTATTCCGTTGCTGTGTCATGCATGGCCGCACCGTGCATAGCAATGCCATGGCTAATCAAAGCCGCACTACGCTGTACTTAGCCCTAGCGTGTCAATCCTTTGCCAGGCCATTGCGTTTCATCGAATTGCGTTTCCACGAATTGCATTTCCTTTGCATAACACCGCCAATCTGCGCCCTGCTATGCCTTTGCCTCTCGTTGCGTGTCAAAACTTCGCCTCACCTTTGCTTATCGAAACTCAGTTTAGCTTCGCCTTTGCCTATCAAAACGGTGCTGTGCATACCTAGCCATTGCTCCTCACCTCACAGCTTTGCCGTTGCTTATCGACGCTAGGCCGTTGCTTTGCCAGTCTTTGCTAGACCAATCCATGCCTCCGCCTCGCCTTTCAATGCTATTCCAGCGCGGTGCTTCGCCTTGCTATGCCGTTGCTCTATGCTATGCAAAACAGCGCCTTCGCATTTCGCAGTCGTTCACAGGTTCGCTTTGCCATAGCCAATGCTATTCATAGCAAATCCGTTGCATTGCAAATCTAAACTATGCCATCGCTGTTTTCGTCACGGCTATCATCATCATCACAGCTACTACGTTTCTGTTCCCATTTGTGCTGGTCTATAATACATGCTATGAACAGTATCACGGCATAGAAAACCGCCAGAATCACGATTGTTGCGCCTATTATGCAGGCTATGAATGTACTATCCGCCATTTTACCACCTGCCCTTTGTGGAAATCTCGACCTTGACAACAGGCTTTGAAGCTTCCTTGATCGCCTGCTCCAGCTCTTCACGAACTGTGTCTTCTGCGGTTTCTTTGATGTTTCGATACAGTCCATATACCGCCAGTGCGAAAAGTGCCACACACAACGCTATGGCTGACACATGTCTGATAATTTCCAATTCTGCTATTAGACTGTTCATTTTTTTACACTCCTTTCCTTGCAATACTCCGCAAAAATTTCTTCGGGGTTCGCCCCGATTATCCTGCAGTACGTTACGATTTGTTCAGCATTCATGGTGCCGAACTGCCGTTCCCACCTGCTCACGGCTGTCTGTGTCATGCTCAGCCGTTTTGCGATTTTTGCCTGTGTAATATCGTTGCCGGCTCTGATAGACCTTAGCCGTTTGGATATCACGTCATTGGCTGTTATTTTCTTTGCAGGCATTTAACATCACCCTCTGTATCTTGCCGCAGCAAAGTCAATGCACATTTCCGCAACATATCTCAGTGACGTTTTGCTTTTGAATGCAAGTTCACGGAGCATTGTGTAATAATCTTCACCGATCTGAATGACCTTTGTCGGTTGCTTTTCCTCAGGGAAGATATAAAATGTGTCTGATGTGTCGTCAAAGATTTCTTTTGCTTGTGGTATCTCAACACCGAGAAGTTCACAAAGCTTGAGTTCCGTTGCCTTGTCCTTTATCGTTGAGCCGTTTATCCAACGATAAATGCTTCTCACGTTTACGCCACACAACTTAGCAAATTCCTTGTAAGTTATGTGCTTGTCCTGACAATAGTGGACAATAAGCTTGCCATACATTGTTCTCCCTCTCCTCTCTAAAGCTCTATGTGTAGAGCCGCTGAAATAGCTTTCGCCACGTTATCTGAGCGATCTCGGCTATCTGTGTTACTCATGAACACGTTTATTGTGTTCTCGCTGTAACCTGTAAGTTTGGCGAGATCCTTTCTCGTCATGCGGCGGAGCTTAAGTTCTGCATAGACTTTTGCAACGAAATTTTGATAATTCACTTTATCACCTCCGATATTGGCTTGTTGAGTTTTAACAAAATGAAGATTTCATTTTCATCTTTCAACCTGTTAGCAAGAGCTTTCTGTTCGTCAGTTTCAGGGTTTTTAAGCTGCCATTCTTCAAAAGCGGTGTATCCATGCTTCCTTAGAATATTGCACACCGTTGTTTTACCAGTTGCGCCTTGCTTGCCCGAAACAATGATAGGGATATCCCTCATTGCAATTAAGAAATCTTTCTCAAAGTATCTTGCCAACACATACTCGATGCTGTTAATTTTCAAACTTTGTTCACCTCCAAAACACATAAATTTTGTAAAAGAACCTTGACAAGCAAGGCAAAAAGAGCTATTATATAAGTGCGACCAAATATAATATAAACGAGCTATTTTGAAAATTGGGATTTTCAATATGGCTTGGTTTTGTGTTGTCTTTTTTGTATAATTTCTTTTACAAACTTATTATATCTAAGAATTCTTAGTTTGTCAATCAAAATTACTAAGATTTCTTAGATTTTAGTGCTATGTACAAAAAGACACATCAAAAAATGTGCAATATTTATAAAAATTGCAACAAATTCAAGAAAGGTAGTTTATTTATGTCTTTTTGGGATAGGTTTTATGAACTCTGTACGCTGAAAGGTGTAAAGCCAAATGGCGTCGCAAAAGAGTTAGGGTTTAGCAATGCTGTATGTTCACAGTGGAAGAAAGGAAAGCAAAAGCCATCTGCTGAAAAGCTCACAAAAATAGCTGAATATTTTAACGTGTCTGAGTCTTATTTGCTGTATGGCAAAGAAAAAACCTCTGCAGGCATTGAGCTGTCCGCAGAGGAAATAAAAATTATTGAATTAATCAGGAGTCTTTCAGACGAGAAAAAGGAAATTTTCAAGAAATTTTTAAATTCACTTTAAATGGGAGGTGTAGTTATGCTCCAAACAATACTTGTGTTGCTTATCATTGTTGCGGCGTTTGCGTTGACAATGGTAATTTTAAAAGTGCAGGAAAGACACATCAGAGAAGACGGGGCAAATTACGAAGAATATGTTTACAAACGTGACCTTCGTAAGAACAAAAGTGAGCAAATTGCCGCAATAGTGCTACTTATAGTAGGCTGTATAGCAACCATTGCTATATCTATGATTGTTGCAATAAATGCATAAAACAATACAAAGAAGGGATAGATAAATATGCTTTGGTGGTTAGGTCTTTTTGTAGCACTTATAGTTGTTGTCAGTATCATTATGTATTTTGACGACGATGCCAGGGAACAAAGGAAGAAAAGAAAGCTCGCTCAAATTGCCGAACGAGAACAAGAAATCGAATTTAAGAACAAGTACAAATGTAAAAAGTCATATACTCTCGAACACTTATATGGTTTAAACATACCACAAGGTGCAGAATGTGGCGTTTGGATATGCAGTAAGCGGTTAGTAATGTACTACGGTGCACCAATAACGCTGTTTTACAGTAAAATAATAAAAGCTGAAATACTTGACCAAACTCAATTCAAAAAGCATTATCTTGACAATGCTACAGGAGCAATCGCCGGAGGAATGCTTTTGGGAGCAGCTGGTGCTTTGTTGGGCGGCGGCACAAAGACTATAACAGAGTCGGACAAAAAATACATACTAGCTATCACTTATAAGAGCGATGATGAAATAAAATATATACTGTTTGATGTAACAGCAAATAAGGTTACTGCCAAAAACGTGATAGCCGATATAAATTATAGACGAACGAAAATAGTCGAGAATAAAAAGCCAAAGGAGAAAAATTTATGAAGAAAGTTATCACAAGTCTTGTAGCTATTATAATGTCAATGAGCTTTGCGGCTTGCAGTGATAGCAACGATAATAATAGTACAGCAACGTCAACTGCAGCCGAAACTACTACGACGACAGCTATCACCGCAGAGTCAACAACAACTACTACTGTCACTACTACTGCAGAAATTACAGCAGCTGAGACTTCATCAGTTACAGGAACAAATGATATGGAGTTTTTAGGTGATTATTCAACTGGCGATGGAACTTACGTAAAGGCGTATTCAAATGGTTCAAATAGCATTCAATTCAACGTAAGTCTCCCAAACGATACAGCAGACAATAATATGCAACGATTTGAAACAACGAGTTCTGGCATTTGCGATGGCATGGTTGGTGAATATGGTGCTCCAAATTATATAGATTGGTGGGTTTTCTGCGATAACAAAGTAGTTTTTGCTACGAAAAGTGAAAAACAAGCGGACGGCACATATTCATTCAGTGGTGTGTCATGTGCGGATAGCAAATATCAAGCAGCGATTGATGATTTTAAAAATAAATACGTAAAATAAAAAAGCCAACTCAAATGAGTCAGCTCAGAACTATGTACCTTTTATTTGTTTTTGCTTTAGATCCTCTCCTTGTTCCTTGGCGAGTTCAACTAATTTGTTTAGCGCCTTTTCTAACCCGTCAGGGGATAAGGATCTCAGCTTTTCAATCATTTCTAGCTCTTCGTCCGTTATCTTCATATTAGACCATTCCTTTCCCTTTTCACATAATAATACAATAAGACCAATATATTGGCAATAAAATTCCACTAAACAGGAATTTATTTGTGAATTACAACCAAATCTGCAAGTTCACATTTGAAGAAAATTACCAAAAGCACTATGGTGTCTATTCTTGGTACACTTTCACCTGTTTCGATTTTCGACAAGGCGGATTTGCTAACACCTGTTCTTTCCGCAAGCTCAACGAGAGTCAGACGTGCTCTCTTTCGCAATTCTTTCAGTTTAATTTCGTAGAGTGGCATTTTATATCACCTCGGGGTTAGCATACCCAAAGCTGATATAATTATTACAGAACATTTGTTCGATGTATCTAGTATATCCTATATTACGACGATTGTCAATAGGAATTTTAAACCTGTCCGCATTTTTGTACTACATAGAAGAAGGAGCATAACCATGGGATTACGTTTTAGAAAATCAATTAAACTTGGCAATGGTGCGAAGCTGAACATCGGCAAGAAATCCGTTGGCTTTAGTGTCGGTGGAAAGGGCGCACGATACACTGTCAACAGCTCAGGGCGGCGCACAAAGTCTGTCGGTATACCAGGCACAGGGCTGTCATATGTATCAACATCGGGTGGCAGAAAGTCGTCAAGCCGTAGTTCTCACGGCCGTAAAGCAAGTAGCACGTCAAAAGGCGGCTGTCTGATGATGATAGTTGCGTTCTGCGCTATATCGGTCATAGTTGTGGGCATATCACGGCTGCTGGGTTACAAACGCCCCACCACTGTGGAATGGCAGAAAAATGAATATTCGGTCACAATGACAGGATATGACAAAGATTTTGAAATTGATTTAAAAATCAAAGGTGAAAAACGTGCGAAAGATATCGACCCAAAAGACGTGAAGATTGTCAACAGCAATTCAGATGTCTGCCAGATAACATATCTAAAAAAATCAACATACTACATCACATATGCAGTGATACCCCTGAAAGACGGTTTTGCAGACGTGACCGCCACATATGACGGTGTGACATCTGACCCTATCACAATCACAGTTGACATGGGCGAAAAAGTTACCACTACCACCACAACAACTACTACTACCACCGCAGAGCCTGAAACCACCACCGAAGCACCCCCTGCGACAACTACCACGCAGAACCCAGCCGAAACGATAGTATATATCACGGCTTCGGGCGACAAGTATCACAACAAATCATGCAGATACTATGATGATACCTGCACACCAATGACCTTGCAGGACGCCCAGAACGCAGGCTACGAGCCTTGCAAGGTGTGCGGCGGGTAAACATACCGCAATAAAAAATGCCCCCACAGAGCGGCCTGTGAGGGCGTGTACAACACCGACAAACCACAGCAAATGGACAGTAGGGTAGTACCCTATTATCTTAGCATAAAATCAAAATTTTGTCAAGATGTTTAGGAGGAATTTTACATGGCAACAGCAAAAAAACTGCCTAGCGGAAACTATCGTGTTAGGGCATATGACAAAGCAACAGGGAAGTACAAATCGTTCACGGCAAAAACCAAAAAAGAAGCCGAGCTAATGGCGGCAGAGTGGCTGAACAGCACTCAACAAAGCGAGGACGAAAAAACGTTTCAGCAAGCTGCAGAGGAATACATTGAGATTAAAACACCTGTTCTATCGCCTACCACAATACATGAATACAAATCGGAACTCAGAAACCATTTTGACAGATTCACAAATATGCGGTTAAATGATATTACGCCACAACTTGTGCAGGATTGGGTGAACAGCATTGCTGTCGTAAGGTCTGCGAAAACTGTAAGAAATGTATATGGCTTCTTCACAGCGGTAATGACCTATCATGATGTTGATATAAAATTGGGCAAAATACGCCTGCCACAAAAAACTAGAACGTTTAAAAGCTTGCCTGACGCCGAAACAATTATTGAACTGTTTCGTGGCACAGATATTGAAATACCAGTGTTACTTGCAGTATGGGGCGGTCTGAGAATGTCTGAAATTCAGGGAATACGCCGCAAGGACATAGTTGGAGATATCTTAACGCTGTCACAGGTGCGTGTTATGGTTGGCAATAAGCTGACAGTAAAGAAGCAAGCGAAAACATATAAGAGTAATCGACAAGTAAGACTTGGCAAGCCACTCATCGAGTTGATTGACGCATTGGAGCTAAATCCTGATGACTATGTTGTACAATACAACCCTAAGCGAATATATGACAGACTCGTAAAAATCACAAGGTCAGCAGGGTATTGCATTACTTTTCACGACCTTAGACACATCAGTGCAAGTGTTATGGCAAAGCTGAATATTCCCGATATATACGCAATGGAGCGGGGTGGTTGGAGTAATACCAGCACACTAAGGTCAGTTTATCAGCAGACTTTCGATGATGATCGCCAACGTGTTGATAAGGTTATCGACGACTATTTTCAAAGCGTATATGACATGAAACATGACACGAAAAATGCAAAATAGCGTAAAATCGTGCATTGAAAGCTGATTATAGCAGGTTCAAGTCCTGTCACCCGCACCATACTTGTGCAATAAAATAGATGCACACCTCGAAAAGCTCGTATTTACGAGCTTTTTTTGCGTTTTGAGGGTAAAAATTTCAGGTGTAAAACCGTGGATGCTTTTCACCGGTTTTCACCAAAAAGGAAGTCGAACCCTACACAACAAAAAAATATCGAACATATGGATGATATCGGCACTGTGCATTGCGTCTTTGATAACGGCAGAACGCTCGGAGTTATCCCTGGTGTGGACGATTTCCATATCGTAAGTGAAGATAGTGAGTCAACAGAAGATGAAGAAATGAATATATCAATGTGACGGTCTAGTTTTGAAAAAAGCTTGACCGTTTTTTTGTTGGAAAAATCGGAAAGGAGATGATTCGTACTGATAAAATATTTTGATATCTTTGCAGGAATAGGCGGATTCCGTTTGGAACTTGAAAAAGCGGGCGGCTTTGAGTGCGTCGGTTATTGTGAAATAGACAAATATGCAAAGAAAGCATATGAAACGTTGTACGATACAAGAAACGAGGTGTATTACGATGACGCAAGAAAAATCGACCCAAACGAGCTGCCAAATTTCGACCATGGGTAAAAACTACTATCGACGGCAAGGAATACGAACTCGATATCAGCTTCAAGAAATACAAGCAGGTCGAGAGTATTTCGGACGAGATCGAAAAACAGAATATCGATGTTGATATTTCCGATTTCAAGAATTCTTCCGACTTTTATTTGTATTTAAGCAAGTTTGACGATCAGTCTTCTGAAGAAATATCGGTTAATGTTACCGGCAAGATGATCGTTCAGAAGAATATATCAAAAATTCCCTTGAAATTGCCGTATATTTGTGGTACAATTAAAGAACAAGTTAAAAATATTTACGACTCCAAGATTGTCGACACCGATCTGCTCAAAATCGGTATTAATAACGGTTATCAGCAGGTGATATCGGGACCCATGGCATACATTTCGACTATAACGGTCGGATATGTTCCCAACAAAGAGTTTTACAGCATTTTTGGAGACGGAACTCCAAGCAGTATCTATAATCTGAAAAATGACTATTGGGCACAATACGCCGATACTATTTCGCCTGCTCTTTACATTGACAACAAGATTATTTACGAGTGGAACGGCGCTTTAACGTCAATCGGCAAAACGCAGTATCTCAACATTGCTCCTGTTTCATCAAACGAAACATTCGAGGATACCAAGGAAATTCTTGTAGGTTCCGTAAACTGTATATCTACGGATAATCAAAATATTTCTGCGCAGTCGCTCTTGACAGCGTATGAAAAAATGCCGCTTACCGACGAGGAGCAGGCAAAGGCAAACAAAAGCAACGTCTACAACGATAAGTATATAGGCAACTTCCTCAGCCTTATTGAAACGACGTATTTCAGGCAGCTTGACATTGAGAATAAGGTACTGGCAGGGGCTAACCGTATCTATGCCGAAAGATATCTGAGCTACGGCGTATTCAGCTACGAGCCTTGCGTTACTGTTTCCGCATTTTCTAAGGATATCGAGACAAAAGGTTCGTTCAGCGTTGATATTCTGGGGAACTATGCCTCTACGGTAAGCTACAGGAATAACGCCGACGACGAATACGCTTATCGCTTTGCTTCGGGGTATGTTTCTTCTTATCTTGAAAGCTTGGTGTTGGAGGAGTATACGGAGGTTCAAGCGGGTAAAACAATTCGTTTTTCACATGACCCAACCGATATAAATTTCAAAGGAAAATCATTGTGGAATGAATGGGAGTATAAAAAAATAAATATGGGTATAAAAATTATTCTCGGAAGGAGATTTTTGGTATGCAACCTACTAACTATGAATTCCTAGATAAAATTGCAGATGTATTTTTATCTCAAAGAGCATGTGGCAATAACAATGAATTAATAGATACAGTTTCTTTTTATGACAATAAAATGTCTTCTATCGTTTATGATTATTATCCATTTGAGGTTGAAATTAGAGATAACAACTTATATTTTTTTATCATAACAAATCGCAGTGAAAAGAAAATGCTATTTTCGTCATCGCTTAATACCGACTTTGATAAGCTTTGTGACAGTTTGATAAAATGTATAACGACAGATGTAAAAAAGCAAATTCCCAAGAAATTTTTAAAAGCAAAGGGGTTTTTATAATGAATGAAAATCGAGCAGAAATAAAAGCCAAAATAGTGGAAACTGAAATGAAAAAATATTTTGGTAGTTTAGTTTCGAATTTTAATTTGATAGACGCTTTTTACGGCAATGGACATGAAGAATTTAGTTTGGGATTCAAGTATTGTGACTATTTTGATATGCGCTTTAATTATGGTCAAGGTGCTTGCGGATGCTGCATATGTTATGATTGGGGTGATAATAATGAGGCTATACTTATTAAAACCTCAATTGATGGTTGGTGGGAAAAAATTTCAATTCAATGGAAAAAATATTTTCATGAACTTAAAAAAGAACTGGATTTGCGTATTCCCGATGATTATTTAAAAGAATTTTTTTATAAATCCTAATACCGAAACAAATGTAGTGTGAACTAATGCGAATGCTACGGAACATATGGGGGAATATGTTGGTCGCTTTTAAAGTGTTGAAGGGAGAGATAGTTTTTGAATGATATAATCAGTACATTTAATGACTTGTATTATAAAATTCAAATATCTCATAATATTTGTTTGGCTGATGTAAGAAATATATGTTTGAAATCTTATAATAATTCTGTTGTCTGCGATGTTGATGGTGGCGCCCCGGAAATATATTACGAAATATTAGAGAGGGATTGTGGGCATTTTGCTGTTTTGAAAATAGAGCGAAACAGTCACGAGATTATATATGAAAGTGTTAATGCTGATTTCGCAGCAATTGCTCTTTTCCTGTTTCTTTCACGTCATCAAATAAAAAAAACTGATAATGATATTGAGATAGAAGAATTTATAAAAAAAGAAATTGCACACGGGAATATAGATTTGGCTAGACAGGTGATTGCTGAAAATTTTGGAGAAAAAACAATTTCGTTTGAAAAAAACGTATTCGATAAAATTTCTGTTATTACTTTGTCTACAAATAAAATTGACATTTTTTATCATGGCAATACAATTTTATTTTGTTCAGAATTTAATAAACCAGATCTTGAACGTGGATATTTAATTGCATTTAATAAATGCCGTATGATTAATATTTATCATAAAATAATGGTGAATATTACAAATATTATTCCCGATGTTAATGAAAACGAAAATAGAAAACTTAAATATCTATTTTTAGTTGGGGCTATGGAAAAATAAGTATATCAAGTATAATAACGCATACAATTTTTCTTGCTGACGGAGCATTTTTAGAGCCGATAGCTAACGTATTCATGCGAATGTATCATAGTTATTTTATTTCTTGATTTTTTTTTAGCTTAATGATATTGGGAGGGCATTGAGTTTATCTCAGTGTCCTGCTCGCTTTTCAATGAAAAAAAATATCCCCTCCAAAGCATTTGCCTTGAAGGGGATTAACTATATGCGTTTTACTGTGGCTTCTTAACGTCTGTCATAACTTCTTTAAGTCCTGTTGCAAGACCTGCAATACCCTGTATCTCACTTGGTATAATGATCTTTGTAGCCTTGCCGTCTGCTGCCTTAGCAAATGCTTCAAGGCTCTTGAGCTGGATTACCTGCTCGTTAGGGTTAGCAGCATTCAGCTTGACGATACTCTCGGCAATCGCCTTCTGTACCATGTCGATAGCCTGCGCTTCACCTTCTGCCTCAAGTATCTTCTGCTCCTTTACAGCGTCTGCACGAAGTATCATAGACTGCTTCTCAGCTTCGGCTGCAAGTATCTGTGACTCCTTGTCTGCCTGTGCTCTGAGTATCTTAGATTCTTTCTCACCCTCTGCAACAAGCACCTGAGATTTCTTCTCAGCCTCTGCCTGAATAACCTTTTCACGTCTTTCACGGTCAGCTTTCATCTGCTTTTCCATTGCGTCCTGAATTTCTCTAGGTGGAAGAATGTTTTTAAGCTCAACTCTCTGTACCTTGATGCCCCACCTATCTGTGGCTTCATCAAGAATTGCTGTGATCCTTGTGTTGATAATGTCACGGGAAGTGAGCGTAGCCTCAAGATCAAGGTCACCAACAATGTTTCTAAGTGTTGTTGCTGTCAGATTTTCAATAGCTGAGATAGGTCTCTCAACACCGTATGTGAACTGCATTGCGTTTGTTATCTGGAAGAACACAACAGTGTCTATCTGCATTGTTACGTTATCCTTTGTGATAACTGACTGTGGCTTGAAGTCAACTACCTGCTCTTTGATAGATACTCTTTTTGCAACTCGGTCGATAAAAGGTACTTTTACGTGAAGTCCCGTTCCCCATGTCGCATGAAAAGCTCCAAGTCTTTCAACTACAAATACATATGCCTGCGGTACTATCTTGATGTTGCTGATAACAATGATTATAAGCAATACGATGATAGCAAGTACGATATAAATTCCAGGTTCCATTATATGCCTCCTAAAAATAAGTTTATGTAAGCTGTTACTTTTCTTCTGAAACTATCAGCTTTGCACCGTCAATACGCACTACCTTCACTGGTGTGCCTTCTGAGATCTTTGAGCCGTCCTCAGTTCTTGCTGCCCAATCTGTGCCCTCAAGAGTGACCCTGCCTTTGTTCACAGAGTTATCTATAGGCTCAATAACTATTGCAGTTTTTCCCACATCAAGCTCGTAATTTGTTGCAACTGGCTTGTTCTGGAGCTTCTTGACCACAGGTCTTGTAAGCAAAAGAAGTATGATCGAGCTTACGACGAATACGATGCACTGTGTAAGGAAAGAAAGCTTAGCTATGGCACAAAACATCGCAATAAGCGCTGCTATAGCAAGCCATATAGACACAAGTGCCGTTCCTGTTGCGACCTCGCAAACAACAAAGAACACGAAAGCTAAAGCCCAGAAAACTATTTTGAGTGTAGCCATTGTCATATGATACCCCCTGTTCCTCTCATTTATTTAAGATTTATTATAACATATTATTTTAAAATTTACAATAGCTAAGACACAATATTTTTGCTGTTTTACCTTTAATCTTTAATGATTTTACATTGGCCGTACCATATTTTATTAGCTGTACTCTAATATATACATGTTGATGCTACTACATAAAGAAAAAAAGTATTTCGAAAAGATAGTTATATAAAAAATTTACAGTAAAAGCGGTAACCCGCTGGAGGTAACCGCTTTTACTATTTGTGTAATTATACGTTGTCGCTGAAATAAACATCATACCAAACAAGGAATGAGAACACTGTCCAGATCTTTCTTGAATAGTCATATTTGCCTGCACGGTGATCGTCAAGAAGCTGTACAAGCTTATCTGTGTGGAAGAACTGTGCCGACTGAGGAGAAGTAAACTTATCCTTTACTATATTATAATACTTATCTTCTTTCAGCCATACCCTTATAGGAACAGGGAAGCCGAGCTTCTTTTTCTTAGCTGTCTGTGGAGGGCAAGCCTGAAGTGCAGCAAGACGCATTGCATACTTCGTTTCAGTCTCAGTAACTCTGTCCTTTACAGGTATCTGCTCTGCAAGCTCCATTACCTTTCTGTCAAGGAATGGTACACGAAGCTCAAGGGAGTGAGCCATGCTCATTTTATCCGCCTTAAGAAGAATATCACCTGTCATCCATAGGTGCAGGTCAATGTACTGCATCTGTGTTACCTGATCCTGATCTCTTACCTTGTCATAGAACGGCTTTGTGATAGCCATAGCGTCAGGAGCGTTTGTCTTTATGCTCAAAATATCCTTACGCTCTTTCTCAGAGAAGATGTATGCGTTACCAATAAATCTCTCGTCAAGGTCCTTAGAACCTCTTATAAGATAGTTTATGCCGTGCTTGTGAGGCAGTTTCTCAGCAACTGCACCAACAGCCTTTCTGATAGGTCTTGGTATCTTAAAGTAGCTTGCCATATCAGCAGGGTTGTGATAGATGTTGTATCCGCCGAATATCTCGTCTGCACCCTCGCCTGAAAGCACTGCCTTGACCTTTTCAGAAGCTATTTGACATACGAAGAACAGAGCCACAGCCGCAGGGTCTGCGAGAGGTTCGTCCATGTGATATTGTATTTTTGAAAGGCTGTTCCAGTATTCCTCAGGGCTGATGACCTTTGAGAAATTCTCCTTGTGGATATACTTTGAAAATTCCTTAGCATAACCTATCTCGTTGTATTTCTCGTCCTCTCCGAAGCCCACAGTAAAGGTCTTGTCAACGTTAGCAACAGCGGCAACATAGCTCGAGTCAACACCGCTTGAAAGGAATGAGCCTACCTCAACGTCAGCGAATTTGTGTACCTCAACAGAGTTCTTGAAAGTGTCAGATATCCTGTTCACCCAATCTTCAAGAGCAGGGCCATTGTCAGCGTGGAATTTAACTTCCCAATATCTTCTTACGTTCATCTTGCCGTTCTTGTATGTAAAGCAGTGAGCGGCAGGGAGCTTGTAAACATTTTTGAAGAAAGTTTCTGTTGTAGGAGAATATTGGAATGTGAGATAAGTTTCAAGAACGTCTGTGTTAAGTTCCTTCTTGAAATGAGGGTGGTCAAGAAAACTCTTTATCTCAGAACCCCACATAAGAGTTTCGCCCATTTTTGCGTAGTAAAGAGGCTTGATACCGAAGAAATCTCTTGCACCGAAAACCTCATTTGTATTCTTGTTGAATATAACAAATGCAAACATACCTCTCAGCTTGTCGAGCATATCCTCGCCCCACTGCTCATAACCGTGGATAAGCACCTCTGAGTCGGTCTGTGTATAGAACTTGTGACCAGACGCTACAAGCTCCTCACGGAGATCCTTGTAGTTGTATATCTCACCGTTGAATGTAAGTACCAACGACTTATCTTCATTGAAGATAGGCTGGCTACCTTGATCTGAAAGGTCGATGATCGAAAGTCGGCGGAAACCCATTGCGATCTGCTCGTCAACATATTTTCCGTCAGAGTCAGGACCTCTATGTTTTATTCTATCCATCATTTTTCCAAGAACTATGGAAGCGTCATTGATTTTATTTGTAAATCCAACAAAACCGCACATATAAAAGCCTCATTTCTGTTAAATCAAATTGCCTGTATCTTAGTTAATACGGCCGCTTGTCGCCTAGTGAACGTCAAGCAATATAATATTTATTATACACTATATGCGGCTTTTTTGCAAGGGGTAAAAACAAAAATTAAACAATAAAAGAAATTGTCTTTTGTGCATTTATCACATGGCAATGTGTATGGTATAAAAATATCTGCGATTTTGTCATTTTGGCTTGAAAAAGACAGAGGGATATAGTATAATGGTATTAAAATCATATTTTGGAGAAGATCTTATGAACGATAACAAAAAGAAGAAAAATGGTTATAGATTGGATATTGTGTTGATAGTGAGTTTTTTTGTGATGCTTATATCTTTCTGCGCCTATATGATGAATACTACTCTCGAAGAGGTACTTGAAAATGAAACAGGCAGCTCTGTAGTTACTCATGATTACACTTACGAGAGTGCTGAGAGCAGTTCAGCAGCATAGTGCAAAATTTAAAAGCTTGACAAGTTAAAGCGCTTTACGTACTTGCTGAATTCGCCTATTTACGACATTTAAAAGGCATGGAGTAGCACTCGCAAATGCATAAGATGACAAGTTAGCTCACTTTACAGTGCCAAGAACTGAACTATGTCGTATTATACATTTGTAAAGTTCGGTTGCATTACAGCTAAAAGCATTTTACTTGACACCTAAAATCAATATTTGACGAAAATGTGACTTTGTGCATTTAATACAAATAACAAAGTCACATTTTGTTGTATAACGCCTTGACTTTGCGTCACTTATACTATATACTTGTATTAAGCACTGCTTTTTATACAATATGTTGTGATTTGCGGTGTGAGTTGTGAGAATATAAAAAATATAATGATAAATCGGGAAAATCGGAGGCGGTATTGTGATAATCAAGATAAAAAAACGTGACGGACGTACTGTAACTTTTAATATTGAGAAAATAGCTGGCGCTATATACAAGGCGGCTCAGTCTGTGGGCAAGGATAACTATGAGGAAGCTTTGGAGCTTTCGGGTAAAGTTGTTGATAAGCTTATGGAAAAACACCTTGATATGCCTACTGTTGAAGAGATTCAGGATTGCGTTGAGCGTGTACTTATCGAGGAGGGCATGGCTGATACTGCAAAAAGTTATATACTCTACCGCTCAAACAGGACTCGTGCAAGAGAAATGAATACCCGTCTTATGAAAGTTTATGAGGATCTTACTTTCCAATCAGCGAAAGATAACGATTTGAAGCGTGAGAATGCTAATATAGACGGCGATACCGCAATGGGTACAATGCTTAAATACGGATCTGTGGGTGCAAAGGAGTTCAATGAGATGTATGTTCTTGCTCCTGAGCATTCAAAGGCTCATCAGGAGGGGGATATCCACATTCATGATCTTGATTTTTATACACTGACTACCACTTGCACTCAGATAGACCTTACAAAGCTTTTTGATAAGGGTTTTTCTACAGGTCATGGCTTTTTGCGTACACCAAATGATATACAAAGCTATGCTGCGCTTGCCTGCATTGCGATACAATCCAATCAGAACGACCAGCATGGTGGTCAATCTCTTCCAAAGTTCGATTATGATATGGCTGAGGGCGTAAGAAAGACATTCAGACACCGCTATCGTGACAATATCGGCAGGGGTCTTGCTCTCCTTGGTGAAGTTTCTGATGCTCAGAGCATTGCAAAGAAAATAACTGAAATGCTTGATGAGCAGGGTTTAAAGATCACTCTCGCCAATGATAACGGCTATCAAGAGGCTGAAGCACAGTTTCTTGTAAATTTTGTTGACGCACCTATAGTGAAGAAGATACAGAGTTTTGCATATAAAAACTCTTTGAAAGAAACTGACAGAGCCACATATCAGGCAATGGAAGCGCTTATCCATAATCTTAATACCATGAACTCCCGTGCAGGCGCTCAAACGCCTTTCAGCTCCATAAATTATGGTACTGATACTTCTATCGAGGGCAGACTTGTTATAAAGAATATTCTTCTTGCAGAGGAAGCAGGACTTGGCAATGGTGAAACGCCTATTTTCCCTATACATATTTTCAAGATAAAAGAGTGCGTGAACTTTGATCCTGATGACCCGAACTATGACCTTTTCAAGCTCGCCTGCCGTGTATCAGCGAAGCGTCTTTTCCCGAATTTTTCATTTATCGACGCTCCTTTCAATCTACAGTATTACAAAGAGGGCAATCCTGACACTGAGATAGCTTACATGGGTTGCCGCACAAGAGTTATCGGTAACGCATATGACCCTACTCGTGAGATAGTGACAGGAAGAGGAAACCTCTCTTTTACTACCATTAATCTCCCTAGACTTGGCATAAAAGCACAGCGTAATATCGGTGCTTTCTTTGACAGCCTTGATGAGCTTATGGATCTTTGTATCGACCAGCTTATGCACAGATTTAAGATACAGTGTTCAAAGCGTGTGAGAAATTATCCGTTCCTCATGGGTCAGGGCATATGGCTCGATTCAGAGAAGCTTACGGCTGACGATACGCTTGAAGAAGTGCTAAAGCATGGCACACTTTCAGTGGGCTTTATCGGTCTTGCTGAGTGTCTTAAAGTGCTTACTGGAAAGCACCATGGTGAAAGTGAAGAAGCAAGAGAGCTTGGCTTGGAGATAATCTCACGTATGAGAGCAAGAATGGACGAGGAAACAAAGCGTACTGGTCTTAACTTCTCGTTGCTTGCAACACCTGCTGAGGGACTTTCTGGCAGATTTGTTAAAATGGATAGAGAACGTTATGGCGAGATAGCAGGAGTTACAGACAGAGAATATTATACTAATTCTTTCCATGTACCTGTTTACTATCCGATAACAGCGTTTGAGAAACTTAAAATAGAAGCTCCTTACCATGCTCTTACAAATGCAGGCCATATAAGCTATATCGAGCTTGACGGCGATCCGCTGAACAATCTTTCTGCATTCGAGAAAGTCGTAAGATATATGAAAGAGGTTGGCATAGGCTACGGCTCAATAAACCACCCTGTTGACCGTGATCCTGTTTGCGGATATACTGGAATAATAGGTGACAAATGCCCAAAGTGTGGACGTTCTGAGGCTGAACACAGCAAGGTGATACATGAGAGGATACCTCGTGCAAAAGCCTGCTGTGAGGGTGACAATTAGCCATGGAGCTTAGGATAGCAGGCACTGTCGGTGAATCTATCGTAGACGGACCGGGTTTTAGGTTCACTATTTTTACGCAGGGCTGTCCACACGGCTGTGAGGGTTGTCACAATCCGCAGACACATGATTTTAACGGTGGCATTGTCGTTGACACAGACCAGCTTTACAATGAGATAATAAAAGACCCGCTTCTTGACGGTGTGACGTTCAGTGGCGGTGAGCCTTTCTGTCAGTGCAAACCGTTAGCAGAACTTGCAGGAAGGATAAAAGCGTTCCGTGGCTTTTCACTGAATGTGATATCATTCACGGGCTATACTTATGAATATCTAATTGCAAACGCTAACGCTGAAAACGGCTATATGGAGCTTCTTAGTCAGCTTGATTATCTTGTTGACGGACCATTTATTCTGTCACAGCGAAGCCTTGAGTTGAAATTTATGGGCAGTCGAAATCAACGCTTCATAGACGTGCAGAAGTCTTTAAAAGAGGGTTGTGCGGTGGTTATAGAGCCTTATTGATTTTTACTATTGAAAAAAAACGCTGAGTGAAATTATTTTTCACTCAGCGTTTTTATGTGACAATTATTTATTTGTTAGACTCTATTACCTCAACATCTTTTGGGTCGAGAGTTTCTGCATTATCAGCCTCGGCAGCTCTCTTTACTGCTTCTTCCTGTGACTTTTTCAAAGCTTCCTGTATGTCCTCGCCAAGAAAATCAGGGAGTGACATTCCTGCTTGCTTGAACAGATCGTTCAGCGGAGGAACTGACTGCATAAGTCCGCTTAGAAAGTTTGCTGTCGAGCATTTTCCGTCTGCACCTGCGCCTGTATCCCACACGGTTATCTTATCTATCTTAATGTTCTTGATAGCTTCTACCTGAATAGAGATAAGTTCTTCAAGCTTGTCAGCAACTATGAGTTTGACGGCTGCATTAGCGTCTCCGCCTGCTGCTTCAACAAGCTTTCTCATACCTTCTGCCTGCTTTGTGAGTATTTCCTGATTACCCTTTGCTTCAGCTTCCATTTTTGCAAAGATAGCATCGGCCTCACCCTTTGCTTTACGTCTTACTACCTCAGCCTGTGCTTCAGCTTCGATCTCGGCCTGCTGTTTTGAGATCTGAGCCTTTACGATAACATCGGCGGTCTGTGTAGCCTTTTCAAGTTCGGCTCTCGTCTGCTCGGCGGATTGCTGAGCTATGTAAGCTTCCTGCTTTGCCTTTGCTGCCTGAACAGCTTCTGCGGCTGTAGCCTGTCTGAGAGCTTCCGCTTCACGCTCACGTCTGAGGGCTTCTGACTGTGCAACCTCTATCTTGGCTTGGTTCTCACCGTCGATAGCAGAAGCGTTTGCAGCAGCAACTTGGATACGCTGGTCTTTCTGAGCGTTTGCCTGACCGATCTCACCGTCTCTGTGTTTTTCGGCAACTGACTTCTTAGCGTCATTGATAGCCTTTGCAGCAGCTTCTTTACCGAGAGCTTCCAGATATCCAGACTCATCTGTAATATCCGTTACGTTTACGTTGATAAGCTTAAGGCCTATCTTTTTAAGCTCTATCTCAACATTGTTTGATACCGCGAGCAGAAATTTATCTCTGTCCGAGTTTATTTCCTCGATATCCATTGTTGCGATAATAAGTCTCAACTGACCGAAAATAATATCCTTAGCAAGCTCCTGTATCTCAATGAGTTTAAGACCGAGAAGTCTTTCAGCAGCGTTCTGCATAACGCCTGGTTCTGTCGAGATACCAACAGTAAATCTTGACGGAACATCAATTCTGATGTTCTGCTTTGAAAGAGCGTTTTTTAGATCCACATTTATGGATATAGGAGTAAGATCCATATACTCATAAGACTGGATTATCGGCACGATGAATGCCGCACCGCCGTGGATACATCTTGCGCTTCTTGCTTGACCATTCTTGTCTGTTCCTACTTTACCATAGATAACAAGCACCTTGTCAGACGGACATTTTCTGTAGCGTGACAGTATCGCCATAATTGCCGCAAAAAGCACAACGACTATCACGCAGATGATGATTACTGGTTCCATAATTTTTCCTCCCACACAAATACTATTATAATAACCCCAAGACGGGTCATTTCACAGAATCTTTATGTTTAGCACCCCTTTGTTCTATCAATTCTTTTATTTTTCTATTACGACAGTATCTCCTTGCAAATCGATAATACGAACCTGAGTTCCTGTCTTTATAAGCTCATCACCATTGTTTATTGCAGTGACTTCTCTTAGCTGTCCGTTTATCATAACATTCACTTTACCAAGCCCATGGTCTTTAGGTGGGCAGGGGATATAAACAGTAGCAGTTTCTCCTATAGCATTTTTATAATCAGCCGTACCGTTTTCAGCAAGTCTTGCAGAAAGTTGAACTATCTTTGCTACAAGAAGCATGGTCGCCAGACCCAGAACAAAGCCGATAACTGTAGACAGTGCTGGATAAACACCTGAGCTTACAAGAACGATAGATGACCAGCTAAACACAGTGAAAAAAGCAACTATGGTCTGAAGCGTGAACATTCTCATAGAAGCAAAATCCGCAGGGTTTCCGCCGTCTACGTTGTGGTCACAGCCGATATCATGTGTACAGTGACCAATATCCACATCTCCGTGACCGCTTATGTTGGTATCAACATCAAGATCAAGACCTGACGTGTCGCTGAAATCGTGTCCGCTTCCACCATCATGAAAACCGAACATAGAAAGCAAAGTCTGTACAAGCAGTATAAGCGTTGACGGAAACGCTATACAATACAGCACTTTAAGTAAAAGCGACAAACCGTCCCACCATTCATTCATATAGCTTACACCTCCAATGTAAATATTATTTACGCTTATTATATACTCATTTATCTTATTTGTCAATAGATTTTCGACAATAATTAGAATTATTTTTTAGATATGGCTTAGCACAAAAAAATTGTAAATTTTCCGTTAAACACTTGAAATCTGTTTTACTATCTGCTATCATATAAGTAAATGAAATTTACAGTAAATAAAGTGAGGCGATATAATGGAGAAAAATACTTTCGGCAAGAGGATAAAAGAGGCAAGGCTTGCAAAGAAAATGACTCAAAGCGAGGTAGTGGGTGATTTTATAACCCGCAATATGCTTAGTCAGATAGAGAGCGGCTCAGCAACGCCGTCGGTAAAGACCCTTGAATACCTCTGCAAGGTGTTGGAGATAGAGCCTAATACCCTTCTGCCTGATGAAAACGACTCCAAAAACGCCCCCGACGCAGAGGGCTATATCAGTATACGGACAGAATTTATAAACAAGAACTATAAGGCTGTTATAGAGTATGACGCTGATGACGAATTTTCAGATGAGATATGTGCGCTTAAGGCGAAAGCTTGCCTTATGGTGGCTATGGAGTATTCAGGCTCTGACAGTGCCACGGATCTTCAAAAGGCGATAGACCTTGCCAAGCAGGCTTCTGAACTTTCAAAGCGTGGTATTTTTGCAGATGAAAGCGTTAAAAGCAAGGCTGATGAGCTTTTGAAAGCTAACGCTAAGCGTCTTAGCGACTATTACAGAAGTCTTTTGTAGGGTACAGTCATGGAATTTGTTATCATAGCCACGGTTGTTCTTGTGCTTGCCTTGTGTCTTGGCGCAGATTTTGTTATAGTTCCTATAATGTTCATTGTTTTTCTTGTTGTCCTGCTACTGGTTATTTTTAGTTTCTTTGTATACTCTGCTGTAAAACTTACTGGAACGAAAAGCGTGAAAGGAAAGTTTGTGCGTTTCGGCAGGGCAGAGGGCAAGAAATTTGATACAGCGTTTTACAAGGTTAGTGATAGTGAGTATCCAAACGTATTCCCATATGAGGTAGTAATGCGCTCAAAGATATACATACCCGATAAGGTCTGTAGGCTCAGATATGACGGCAAAAGAAATGAAGTTTTTGACCTGAATGCAGTTTGCTGTGTGATATTTGGACTTGTTCTTAGCAGCGTATCGGCGGTGATGATACTTTTTCTACTAACAGTGATAGGCGTGAATTGAATGATTTTAGGCAGCAGGTTAGCTTGCTGCCTTTTTTTGCATTTAAAATGGCAATAGTGCATGATTTAAAAGGCTATTTCAACTTCCATGTTGATAAATGTAAACTTTTTCAGAAAACATGTTGTAATATA
>OIZB01000432.1_pt1 | contig 33376 bp, 29 predicted proteins | sample 1588401 | NCBI WGS metagenome assembly OIZB01 (sample SAMN03283270) | human gut metagenome | biome: human-associated habitat; material: feces | host: Homo sapiens | place: USA | collected 2013
CTGCCGTCACCCTCCTGCTGCTGGGGCTGCTGGCCGGCGTCAGCTGCCAGTACATCTCGTATGTGTCGCAGACGGTCTATCAGGAGAGCACGTCGCATCTGGAAGAGGTCCTGCATAAATCCAACAATATGCTGAAGGAGCTGGTGCGCAAGAACCTGACCTATCTGCATCTGTACAACGGCTTTCTGGAAAATACCTCAGACGAAGGCGAAATTCAGGCGTATGTCGAGAAGGCACAGCAGGACACCGGATTTGCCGACTTTTACTTTCTTTCCTACGACGGAAACTATATGACCGTGTCTGGCGAAACGGGCTACCTCGGCTTGCAGACCAATCTGGACGAAAAGCTCTCCGATGGCGAGGATATCGTCATGAATGCGGTACTGCCCGGCAAACCCCAGATGCTCGTGTTCATCTGTCCCGAAATACAGGGCAGCTACCGGAACTTCGACTACGATGCCATCGCCATCGCGTACTATAACGATGCTGTGCTGAAAGCGCTGGACAATTCTGCTTTTCAGGGGAGCGCCAGCAACTATGTGGTCTACTCGGACGGGCGGGTGGTCATCGACAATTCTGTAAACGCCACAGAACCGGTCTACAACTTCATCGCGGTGCTGCGCGACCACTCCGACCTTTCGGAGGAGCAAATCCTTGCCCTCTCGGATGCGTTTGAGCAGGGCAGCAGCGGAAACATGAAGGTAAAGCTGGGTGACACCAGTTATTATCTGGTCTACGAGGGCACAGCCGTCCAGAGCTGGACGATGCTGGGCCTTGTCCCGGTCAAGGTCGTCAATGCCAATCTGGACAAGCTCTGGTTCCGGACGGTGCAGATCGTGACAGGCATCGCCCTCTGCCTTGCAGTGACGGTCATCCTGCTCCTCCTGCGCAAGAGCCACGATACGCTGCGCCGGAAGAACACCGAGATCCTGTACCGGGACGAGCTGTTCCAGAAGCTCTCGCTGAACGTGGACGACGTCTTCCTGATGCTGGACACAAAGACCTCCAAGGTAGATTACGTCAGCCCGAACATTGAGCGTCTGCTGGGCGTGTCGGAAGGGGAAGTCCGGCAGAACATCCATGTTCTGGATAAGCTGCGCACGAAAAACGACAAAGTCTGGCTGGATGGGCTTCGCAGCGGGGGACAGCGCGAATGGGATTTTGAGTATCTGCATCAGCAGACCGGGGAGCAGCGCTGGTTCCACATCATCGCCATGGGCAGCGAGGTGGAGGGCAGAGCCAAATACATCCTCGTTATGTCCGACCGCACAGCCGACAAGCAGGTGAATCAGGCGCTTTCAGATGCAGTGGCTGCCGCCGAGACCGCCAATCGCGCCAAGAGCACCTTCCTTTCCAATATGTCCCACGACATCCGCACCCCCATGAACGCCATCATCGGCTTTACCACGCTGGCGGTCAGCAACATTGACGACAAGGAGCGGGTGAAGGATTATCTCGCCAAGACCCTTGCCTCCAGCAAGCACCTGCTCTCCCTCATCAACGACGTGCTGGACATGAGCCGCATCGAAAGCGGAAAGCTCCATCTGGAAGAGGTGGAGGTCAACCTGTCCGATGTGCTGCACGACCTGAAAACCATCGTCAGCGGGCAGATCTACGCCAAGCAGCTGGAACTCTACATGGATGCCATAGATGTGACCGACGAGGATGTCTATTGCGACAAGACCCGGCTGAATCAGGTTTTGCTGAACCTGCTGTCCAACGCCATCAAGTTTACCCCGGCGGGCGGCACGGTCTCGGTACGCATCCGGCAGCTTGCCGGAAAGGTGCGCGGCTGCGGGCAGTACGAGTTTCGCATCAAGGACAACGGCATCGGCATGAGTCCGGAGTTTGCCCAGAAGATCTTCGAGCCGTTTGAGCGGGAGCGCACCTCCACAGTAAGCAGGATACAGGGCACCGGGCTTGGCATGGCCATCACCAAAAACATCGTGGATATGATGGGCGGCACCATCGAAGTCCAGACGGAGCAGGGCAAGGGCACCGAGTTTATCATCCGTGTGCCGCTGCGCCCGCAGGCGGAGCACCGTCCGGTGGAAAAGATCGCCGAGCTGGAAGGCCTGAAGGCACTGGTGGTGGACGACGACTTCAACACCTGCGACAGCGTGACGAAGATGCTGGTCAAGGTGGGGATGCGCGCGGAGTGGACGCTCTCCGGCAAGGAGGCGGTGCTGCGCGCGCGGCAGTCCATCGAGATGAGCGACGCCTACCATGCCTATATCATCGACTGGCGGCTGCCGGACATGAACGGCATCGAAGTCACCCGCCAGATCCGCAGCCTGAACGACGATACGCCTATCATCATCCTGACCGCCTACGACTGGTCGGACATCGAGGTGGAGGCAAAGGCGGCCGGTGTGACCGCCTTCTGCTCCAAGCCCATGTTCATGTCCGACCTGCGGGAGACCCTGATGAACGCCCTCGGCCAGAAGCAGACGAATGCAGAGCAGGAACTCCTGCCCGAAAAGAATGCGGATTTCAAGGACAAGCACATCCTGCTGGTGGAGGACAATGAGCTGAACCGTGAGATCGCGCAGGAAATCCTGCGGGAGTACGGCTTCCAGGTCGATACAGCTGAAAACGGCGCAGTGGCGGTGGAAAAGGTCAGCGCCGCTGCACCGGGCAGCTATGATCTGATCCTAATGGACGTGCAGATGCCGGTGATGGATGGCTATACCGCAACCCGGACGATCCGCGCACTGGATGACCCGGCCCGGGCAAAGCTCCCGATCCTCGCCATGACGGCCAATGCGTTTGACGAGGACCGCCGCAACGCATTGGAGAGCGGCATGAACGGTTTTTTGTCCAAGCCCATTGTGATCGGCGACCTTGTGCAGGAGCTGCATAAGATTTTGTGAGCCTGTCCAGCCTTCATGTGGACGAAGAACCCGGCGACCGCGCCTCCGACTGCGGCGGCATCATGGAGCCGGTGGCCGTCTGGGTACGCAAAGGCGGCGATGGACGGATGTGGTAAGCCGCAGCCAAAAACGAAAAGGCCGCTGTGTCGGAGAATCGCTCTGCGACACAGCGGCTTTTTTGCAACTTATGGGGATGATTCGGATTATATCCCCTGTGCAATAAAATCGACGAGAAACAGTTGGATTTTTTCTGACTGTTTCTTTTTTATTGCACAAATCGGCAAAAACAGCGCTGACAGCTACGCACCCAACAAAGATGAAAATGCCTAAAAAGCTATCAAATATCGCGTTGCTCTATACAAAATATAGCAATCGGTATACGCACTGCAAAACATATACGGTATAGCGTTGATTTTCTGCGCATATCCCAACTGAAAGACTGGAGGTGAGTTTTCAAAATGCCTGTTATTTATGTTGCAAAAAAATCCACCCACGCACGGAGAATCACGTTCGTTTTAGGATAGACGGTTGAAAAACAGCATGATCCTTCAAGGTTGCAGAAGCGAGGTTGACGGAAATCGCCGTGCTAAAAACCCACATCATCAACTATGCCAAGACCCGTGAGGTGTACACTGCTTATCGGAAAACTGGGTACAGCAAAGCCTTTCTGGAGGCTCACCGGGAGGAGAACACTCTGCACAAGGCGGCAAAAGCTGCCTTTGACGAAGCCGGACTGCAAAAGCTGCCGAAGGTCAAGGTGTTGGATGCGGAGTTCGCAGAGGAAAAGGACACCACCGAGAAAACTCAGACCTGATAAGCGAATACCGCCGAGGACTCTTCCCGTTTTGGGGAGATGTCCTCGGTGTTTTTTTGTGTGTATAGCGAAAATCTATGACTGGATTTTCGTCAAGCACGAATTATCGCTGTATTCTTGCTAATATGAGGTGTAGAAGATCGTGCAGTAATTGCGTACGCAAAAGTACCTCATGATGCAAAGAATACGCGGCTGCGTAATGGCAAGGAATATATTTATAGTAGTTTGCGTTTTTGATGCACAAGCAACATCCGCAAACTGCATATCGCAAATATGCTGTTTTGATAGGCACTATTTTTGAAAATTGCGATAACAAAAAAGTATCCTTCACATGGAAAATGAAAGACCGCGGCAAAAATCGAGCGTTATTCCATCATATTCGGCGCTTTCACACCCCTCATAGACACCTGATGGGAGAATATCCGGTTCAGCTCCCGGCGCTTTTGGGTCAGGTCAGAATGCACATAGCGCTGCAAGGTAATGTTGGCATTGGCGTGTCCGAGCAGTTCACTAAGGGTCTTTACATCGCAACCCGCCTGCAAACAGGTCGTTGCAAAGGTGTGGCGCAGCGTATGCGGGCGCACTTGCCGGACAGCTGCCTGCTTCAGATACGTCTTGATACTTTTCCGATAACAGCGGGGCTCTGTGGGTTTGGATTCATTACCAGATAGAAGCCATATGGAATTACTAGCGTTTCCGCGCAGCTTTTTCAGCATAATAAGCAGTTGTTTCGGGATTGGGATTTCCCGGCGGGAAGTGCGGGTTTTAGGTGTTTGGATGACTACCTTTGTGTGACCGTTTCCGCAGGAAATTCGACAGACCGTCCGGTTGATTATCAGTGTACCGAGTTTCAGGTCAAAATCACCCCATTGTAGGCCGCAGATTTCACCAATGCGGAGTCCTAATTCCAGCCCCAGCAGTAAGCCGATTTTGCGGGGTGTGGGGCTCTCCTGTACATATTGATAAAGCCGCTGCTGCTCCGCCGGGGAGAGAAGCGCAGAAATTTTGTCGATGGCTTTTGGCAGCGCTACTTCTAACTCCATCGGGCGGATCAGGCGCAAATGTGCGGCATATTTACAGATGCGACGTAGCATTGAGAGGCATTCCCGGGCAGAGGAACTTCCCAGCGGTTTGTGTGCGGCATCTGCGGGCGCGATGATCTGCTGCATGGCCTGTTCCAGAAAGCTTTCCTCAAGGGATGCAATGGGCACTTCGCTCAAAACTGGAAGAAGATACTTGTGCAGTGTGTACGAATAATGCGCATAGGTGGATTCCTTTATACTGTTTCGTAAGGAGTGCAGCCACACCTCAGCCAGCGCTTCAAAGGTCAGGTCGGTTCTTTTCAGGTTGTAGAAACCTGCCTCCGCTTTTTTCTGGATCAGCACCCGTTTGACCTCCGCATAGGCCGTACCATAAATATAGCCCCACTGGATTTTTCCTTCCAGCGTGCGTGCCTTGATGTATCGGCCTTCCCACCGGCCATCCTTGCGTTTATGTATGTTTTCGCCCCGTCGTGCCATTTCTGTTTCCTCCTGCAGCTTGGACACCCACCTGACCACTTATTTTGTCTGCCTTCGTCCTCAACTGGATTTTTCATGAAGAACTGAGCAATTTGCAAAAAGTTTCGGCTTCTGCGAAGTTTTTTCTAAGGCTGGGTGGGATCATTCGTATGGATTTCTATTGAATTCCAGATATAACCATGATAAAATAATAGGAGAATGCAGACAATATTATTTAAAATTGGTATCCTCCATTTTCCATGTGAAGGATACCCCTTTATTGCGGAAAGGGGGAACAGGATGGCATTGCGGCTGTTTGAGCACAACGAAAAAGCGTACAAATCGGCGGTTCAGATGATGGAGCAGTTTGGCAAGGCTGCTATTGTTCACCCGACCGGCACCGGAAAGAGCTACATCGCGTTTAAGCTGATCGAGGACAACCCGGACAAGGTCGTGATCTGGCTTTCGCCCAGTGAATATATCTTCAAGACCCAGCTGGAAAGTCTGAAAAGGAACGACCCAGATTTTCCGTTGGCAAATGTTCATTTTTATACCTACGCCAAACTGATGTGCTGTACGCAGGCACAGCTGGACGAAATAGTAGCGCAGAAGCCTGCCTATATTATACTCGATGAATTCCACCGTGCCGGTGCTGAATGCTGGGGCGAGAGTACGGTGGCTTTATTAAAGTTATGCCCGGACGCAAAATTGCTGGGGCTGACAGCGACAAACATTCGGTATCTGGATAATAACCGCGACATGGCAGAAGAACTTTTTGACAGCTGTGTTGCGAGCGACATGACCCTTGGCGAAGCAGTCGTCAGGGGGATTTTGCCTGCCCCGAAATATGTGACTACAGTTTATCAGTACCAGAAAGCCCTCGCAAAGTATCAGGCGCGGGTGGATAGCCTGCGGGCACCGGGCATTCAGGACGTGAACCAGAAATATCTGGACGCACTCCGCCGTGCACTGGAACAGGCGGACGGTCTGGACAGGGTCTTTGCCCATCATATCACGAACAAGAGCGGCAAATACATCGCGTTCTGTGCCAACAAGGAGCACATGGACGAGATGGTGTCCCATGTGCCGGAGTGGTTCGCGGGGGTCAACCCGGACGTGATGGTGTACGAAGCCTACTCAGATGACCCGAACACCGACAAGGCTTTTGCGGACTTCAAGACGGACACCAGTGACCGGCTGAAACTGCTGTTCTGCATCGATATGCTCAACGAGGGCGTCCATGTGGAGGGGATTTCCGGGGTCATCCTGTTCCGGCCTACGATTTCGCCCATCATCTACAAGCAGCAGATTGGCCGGGCTCTGACCGCCGGAGACACCGCAGCTCCGCTGATCCTCGACGTGGTCAACAATTTTGAGGGCCTGACGAGTATTTCCGGCCTGCAAAGCGAAATGCAGGAAGCCGTTCACCGGCTCTATGCCAACGGTGAGGGTGACAAGATCGTGACCGAGCGGTTCGAGGTCATCGAGCAGGTGCATGACTGCCGGGTGCTGTTCGAGCAGCTGCAGGCAAGCCTTTCTTCCAGTTGGGAGCACTACTTCTCTGAGGCAAGCATCTACTATGCGGAACACGGCAACCTGAATATCCCGAAACTGTATACGACGCCCAGCGGTCTGAGTCTTGGTGTGTGGCTGGTTACCCAGCGCCGGGTACGCGAGGGACAGATCCAAGGAAATCTGACCGAGCAGCAGATCGCGCGGCTGGACAGCATCGGGATGGTCTGGGGAAACCGGAAAGAAATTGCGTGGCAGCACGGATTTGAGGTTGCAAAGAAATACCACGACACCTACGGAAACCTGATGGTGGCCGGAAAATATGTAGCCCCGGACGGCTATCCCTTGGGGCAGTGGATCCTTAAGACCCGGCAGCAGAAGCTAAATGGCCGCTTGGAGGAAGAACGCATTGCACAGCTTGATGAGATCGGTATGGTGTGGAGCGTTTTTGATGCCAAGTGGGAAAAGGCGTATGCGTTGGCTGCGGCCTATTACGAGGAGAATGGCAACCTGAATATCCCGCGTTCCTATGTGACAGCGGCTGGTGAACGGCTAGGACAGTGGGTTGCAAGCCAGCAATGGGCGTACCCGAAAGGAAAGCTGTCGGACGAACAGGTCGAGCGGCTCAACCGTATCGGGATGTACTGGGGCAACCGTAACGACCGCCAATGGAACGAAGGCTATCAGGAGGCCAAGCGTTATTTTGAAGCCTATGGAGATTTGAAGGTCCCAATCAATTACGTTTCACCGGGCGGATACGCCCTCGGAAAATGGATCAAGCGGCAGCGATACACCCGCCAGAATCCAGAAAAAAGCGGTGCTGTTCTGACAGAGGAGCGCATTGATAAGCTCGACGAGATCGGGATGCGGTGGGAGAAAAACAACCCAAAACATCTGTCTGAGCAGGCAGTACAAACCGAAATAGTTGCGGCAAAAGCAGGTTGAACTGAGAAATTTATAAGCATGTGAGGAGAAAAAATGGTTATGAATCCGACCGGAATTGATAAGAAAGTTGAAATCGACCGAAAAGAGAATCTGCGCAAACATCGTCTGTATTGGATCGGGCGTCGGACGCAGGATGTGATCTTGTCGTCGCTGGCATTGGTGGCGCTGTCGCCGGTCATGCTGGCTACGGCCATTGCGATTGTGGTGGATGACCCTTCTGCTGGCCCGATTTTCTCGCAGGAGCGTATTGGACGAAACGGTAAGCCGTTTAAGTTCTACAAGTTCCGCTCTATGTGCCCCAACGCAGAGGCAAAGCTGGACGATCTGCTGGAACAGAACGAGATGGACGGCCCTGTGTTCAAGATCAAGGACGATCCGCGCATTACCCGCGTGGGCAAGTTTATCCGCAAGACCAGCCTCGACGAGCTGCCGCAGCTGTGGAACATCCTGAAGGGCGATATGAGCATCGTTGGCCCCCGCCCGGCGCTGCCCCGCGAGGTGGAACAGTACGGCGACTACGAAAAGCAGCGCCTGTATGTGACCCCCGGCCTGAGCTGCTATTGGCAAATTGCCCCGCACCGCAACGACCTCTCTTTTGAGGAGTGGATGGATCTGGATGTGAAATACGTCAAGGAACGCAGCTTCTGGGTGGATTGGAAGATCATTTTTAAGACATTTAAGGTGTGTTTGCTGGGGCATGGGGAGTAATGTCTACCTCAAACTTTCAGTTGCGGCATGATGGTCTACGGTGGCGTATAAAACTCATGCGAAATACCCCTACTGCAAGCCTGTTTTATTGCGGAGCAAGGGACGGACATGATACCTTCATTTTTCCGAAAAATTAGAGGTGGAGGTTGAAAGTGTTGAAAAGCCCAAAATCTATTTTTCTGGAAAAGTTTATTGCAGAGGAAAGACGGGCATGATAACTGCATTTTTCTGGAGATTTAGAGGTAGAGGGTGGTAGATGATTGTTCATGTTGCAACAAAGATGAGATGTGAACTTGTACGGTTTTAACAAAGTGAGTTGGCGTACGGGTTATGACAATAAGGGTCAGCACTTTGAAAAATAGAGAAGTGCGACTGAGAGTTATGACAATAAGACCTAACACTTTGTTGGTGAGTTGGTATGAAGGTGTCTACCATAAAGTTTCAGTTGAAGCGAAATGAGTGAGTAGCCCATGATAGGTCTACATAAAAGATTCAGTGGTGGTCGGAAAGACGGATTGAAATACGGCTGCGGTAGATACCCACTGTGAGAAAAAGATAACCACAGTGTGATAGTTCATCCGATATGGATGATAAAAACACTGTTCGATATAGATTACTTGGCTCAATATGAGCCTTACCATATAAGTAGAAAAAGAGGAAAGGTGCGAGAAATGGAGTATAAGAGAAAGGTTGATAAAAAACGCATTCCAACTTGCAATATTATGGGCGTTAATATTGCGGCAATCAATATGGAGTGGTTGGTAGACTATCTCGAAAAAAATATTTCGGAAATAAAAGGAGACTATATATGTGTCTCAAATGTACATACAACTGTAACCAGTTTTGAAGATGCGGATTACTGTGCAATTCAAAATGGCGGGTTAATGGCAATTCCAGATGGCGGTCCTCTTTCTACTGTTGGTCAGAAACGCGGTCATAAGAATATGGAGCGCACAACAGGCCCAAGCTTAATGGGGGAGATCTTTGAGATCTCTGCAAAGAAAGGGTATCGTCATTATTTTTATGGAAGCAAAGAAGAAACATTGGAGCTGTTGTATCAAAAACTTACAAGTAATTATCCGGGAATCCAAATTGCTGGGATGTACAGTCCTCCGTTTAGACCATTAACGGAAGAGGAAGATAGAGCAATCGTAGAAAGAATAAATGAAACCAAGCCGGACTTTGTCTGGGTTGGGCTTGGAGCTCCAAAACAGGAAAAGTGGATGGCAGTACATCAAGGGAAAATTGATGGACTGATGCTTGGTGTTGGAGCAGGATTTGATTATTATGCAGAAAATATTAAGCGCGCTCCGATGTGGATGCAAAAACATAACCTAGAATGGGTGTATCGCTTAGTGCAAGATCCGAAGAGACTGTTTAAGAGATATTGGAGTACGAACACGAAATTTATTTGGAATGCAATGATAAGGGGAAAGTAAATATGAAAAGAGTATGTATGGTCGTTCCAAATAGAATGGTAAAAGGTGGAATAGCTGCGGTCGTAAATGGATATAGAGGATCACAACTAGAGAAGGACTATGAAATAACTTATGTAGAGTCATATAAAGATGGAAGCAAATTTGATAAGCTTTTGAAAGGTATTTGCGGATATTTTCATTTTGCATATGTGCTTATGTTTCACAAGCCGGATGTGGTTCATATTCATTCTTCTTTTGGACCATCATTTTATAGAAAGATGCCATTTATTTATATGGCGTCTTGGCGCAAAATTCCGATTGTTAATCACATACATGGTGCCGACTTTGACGAATTCTATGTAAACGCACCAGAAGAAAAAAAGAACAAGATTAAAAAAGTATATAGTAAATGTAACGTGTTGATTGCTCTTTCTGAGGAATGGAAAAAACGACTGAGCCAGATTGTTCCGGAAGATAGAATTGAAATAATTGAAAACTATAGTGTTCTTCATGAAGATGCTTTAGAGGAAAGGATGCAGAGGAAGTGTAATAACACAGTTCTGTTTCTTGGTGAATTAGGAAAAAGAAAAGGCTGTTATGATATTCCAGCGGTTATAGCACAGGTGAAAAAAAGTATCCCAGCTGTGAGGTTTGTTCTGGCTGGAGCAGGAAGCGAAGTCGATGAGAAAGCAATCAAGAAATTGATTGATGAAAAAGGTGTATCCGATAATGTGGAATTCCCCGGATGGGTTCGTGGTGATACGAAGGATAAACTGCTTAGGGAAGCAGACGTATTCTTTTTGCCATCTTATAACGAGGGAATGCCAATGTCGGTGTTGGATGCAATGGGATATGGTCTTCCGGTTGTAAGTACAAATGTGGGTGGAATTCCCAAGATTGTGCATGATGAAGAGAATGGTTACTGTTGCAAAGCCGGAGATACGGATGTAATGAGTGAGGCAATCACTGATCTTTTAATGGATCAATTAAAACGTGAAAAAATGGCAGAAGACAGCATTTCTATTGTTAAAGCAAAGTATTCATTGGAAGCACATATAAGTTGCATGGAAGATGTATATGAGAAGGTAATGACATGAATGAGAAGAAAAAAAATAATCGATATATTATATGTTGTAGTGATCCTTTTCCATTTGGGTCAGCAAATTCCAATTATATCCGAAATATGGCATTGGCCTTGAAAAATGCAGGTAAGAAAGTTTTAGTAATTGGATTGCTTGAGGGAGAAAATTTCCTTGACGGCGAGGAAAATGGAAGATTTCAAGGCATTGATTATATAAACATCACTCAGAAAAAAAGTAAACTTCCATTTAGATTTACAAATCATTTATTCTTCGGAAGAAAAATTGTGAAATGTCTGAGCAAACAAGATGTTAAACAAGAAGATTATATAATTGTATATACCGATTATATTAGTGTAAGCAAACTTCTTTTTCAGGCCTATGCGAAGAACAATCAATTGGGACACATGGCATATTGCATAGTTGAGTGGTTTCAAGCACATCAATATACGGGCGGAAAGTTTAGCCTAGATTATATTTTCTGGAAGATCCACTTTGATTTGTTCATGCCGAAATACAAGAAAGTTATAGGTATTAGCACTAAGCTTGCAAATCATTTTTCAGATATAGGATGCCAAACAATGGTGTTACCTTGCTTGACGGATTGTGATAACTTGACGATTCGTTGTGATTTATCGGTAAGAGAAAAGGAATATTATGATTTTATTTACCCGGGGGCAGCAACGAATAAAGATTCTTTAGAAGGCATGTTGAAAGGATTGTTGTTGTTAAATGAAGATGAACGGAGAAAAGTAAGATTCCATTTTACAACTCTAAAACCGAATAAACTCATTGAAGCAGCGAATTGTTCAGAGGAAGCATTCAATAAATTGAGTGGTGTATTGGTATTTCATGGTCGTTTGGAATATGCTGAATTATTAGAGCTATATCAAAATATGGACTATTTATTTTTAGCTAGAGAGAAGAATATTATAACTGAATCAAATTTTCCGAGTAAAGTTCCAGAAATGCTTGTATATGGAGTAATTCCTGTTTGTTCAGATGTTGGTGATTATACAAAGCTATATTTAGAAAATGATGTGAATGCAATTATTTTTGAAGGTGCCGCACCAGAAGAGTGCTCTCAGGCATATCGGCGGGCGATAAATATTGATAAAGAAAAAAAGAGCCGCATGAAAATTAATGCAAGACATACAGCAGAAACTAAATTAGATTATCATGCCTGGGGGGACAAACTAGTATCATTTTTAGGGTGATTACTATAATTTAGAAGGAGTTGAAAATTATGAAAGTGATTTGGCTTACTAATGTTGCCACTCAAATGGTGGATTCCATAATAAATGAAAATAAACGATCCTTTTTTGGAGGTGGCTGGTTAGATGGTTTGTCAGAGCGACTCCTGAGTGATAAGAGTTTCAAATTAGTACTATGTTATCCTTTGTATACCCAAAAAGAAAATATTGAAGGCGGCAAAGATAATTTTAAATTCTATGGATTCGCTGCAGATGGAAAAAAATTAAGAAAAGGTACGGCTGGAATTGAAACTTTTGAAAAATATTTTGAAATGATTCTAAGGAATGAACACCCAGATGTTGTTCATATTCATGGTACAGAATTCGAATACTGCTATTCGATGTGTAGGGTTGCAGAAAGACTGGGGATGCTTGATAGAGTGGTTATTTCCATTCAAGGATTAGTGGGAGTCTACGCAAATCATTTATTTGCTGGGATGACAGTTGCAGATGTGAGAAAATGCACACTTAAGGAATTTCTTACACAAAATAGTGTTTATGATACATATAAGGCTTACGTTCGTCGAGGAGTGTTTGAAGAAAAAAGCCTTAAAATGGTTAAGCATGTAATGGGAAGAACTTCTTGGGATAAGGCGTGTGTTGATCTCGTCAATCCTAAATGTCAATATCATTTTTCTAATGAAACATTGAGAGATCCATTTTATGAAGAAACTTGGGATTATGATACTTGTGAGAGCCATACCATTTTTGCTAGTCAAGCGTTATTACCTTTGAAGGGATTGCATATTCTGTTGAAAGCTGCGTCATTGATAAAGGATGAATATAAGGACTTAAGAATAAAAGTTGCCGGACAGAATATAATTTTAGGTAATTGGATTAATGGCTCATCATACGGATTATATATTAAGAAACTTATCAAAAAATATGGACTTGATGGTCAGGTCGAATTTCTGGGACCTCAAAATGCATTGCAGATGAGAAATCAAATGCTTAAGTGTAATGTTTTTGTTTCACCTTCAACAATTGAAAATTCACCTAATTCTGTGGGTGAGGCAATGTTGCTTGGAACGCCATGTATTTCTTCGGATGTTGGCGGTGTGAATGACATGCTGAGAAGAGATGAAGAAGGATTTGTATATCCGTATGATGAATACTATATGCTTGCATACCACATTAAATATGTATTTGATTGTAAAAAACGAATAGCAAGTGTAACAAAAAAGGCGCAGGAGCATGCAAGGATTACACATGATCCTATGATAAATAGCAGTGGTGTAATGGCCATATATAAAGAAATAATTAATCAATAAGGAATATAGAACTATATGAAGATATGGACTCAACTTAAAAAGGTTCATAATGCAATTACATATAAGGTGTATACTCCATTGAACAAAATCAAATTCCTTTTAAATGGTGTTGTTTATGGTAAAAACTTATGTGTACGAGGAAATGTCTATATTTTTAAACATTATGAATCAGGTAAAATTATAATTGGCGATAATGTAATAATTAATTCTGCTTCATGGGCAAATCCAATTGGATGTGGTGATAGAACATACTTTCAAATAAATGAAAAGGCTGTATTGACTATTGGAAATAATTGTGGAATTTCAAATACAGCAATTACTTGCGAAGAAAAAGTGACTATTGAAGATAATGTTATGATAGGATCTGGATGTCATATATATGATACAGATTTTCATCCGTTGGAATATAGTGAAAGGGTCAAAGAATATTATAAAGCTTGCCCGACTAAAAGAAAGCCGGTTCGCATCTGTGAAGGAGCGTTTATCGGGGCTGGATGCTACATCCTTAAAGGTGTCACAATTGGAGAACATGCAATTGTAGGTGCAGGCTCAGTAGTTGCAAAAGATATTCCGGCAGGAGAAATTTGGGTAGGAAACCCAGCAAAATATATTAAGCCAGTAGAACCGTATGGAGAGAATAAATGAGTTTGAAAGTATCAAAGAAAGTGTTCTTTTACATATTGTTTTGGATTGCATGCCTATTGCCATACGATGTAATAAGCCTGTTTCCTTCATATGAAACGTATTTCCAGTATATTTTACAAGGGGGCTTAGGATTATTCCTTTTACTCCAGTATAAAATGAAGATAAAATCAGATATATTCTCAAGTATATTATTTATATGGATTACTCTATATCTACCTGGTGCAATTTTTGTATCAAGCATAAAAAGTGTAACACTAATTAAATATGTATGTTGGATGGCTTTGCTTCTAGGTTTATTAAGCTTCTTTGAAAATGCGTCAGAAGAAAGAATATATGATTTACTTAAAGCTGGAAAAATAACTTTTTGCATTTATATGTTTTTAACATTTATTTCAATGTCTGCAAGGGCAACAGATGTTGGAGGCGTTTTCTTCCTCGGAAGTCGTGCAACCACGTTGCAGTATTTTCTATGCCTTTTAACATTTTGTATTTATTATGATATACGATATAAAAAACGAATATCGTATATTACATACGCTCTGACAGTGCTGTCTTGGATTTTTGCAATTCTTAGAGGCAGTGGTCAGGGAATGATGATGCTTTTTACGCTCTTGGGCTTAACATTGTTGGAGTACTTCTCGAAAGTAAAAATAAAATCAAGGATCAAACCTCTTTATATAATTGTTGCAATTGTTGTAGTTAATTATTTAACGGTCACATTATCATATATGAATTTTGATTTCATTATTGATATCATTCAGAATGTCTTACATAAAGATGCAACGCTTACCGGTCGAAGTGAGATATTTACATACTCATTGGGCATTATGCTTAAACATCCGGTAATTGGATACGGATATGATAATGGTATTATTGAGCAAACATTAACAAGAATTGTAGCCGCTTATAACACAGCACATAATTCTATTTTACAGATGTTAATTGACTGTGGTTTTGTTGGAACATTTACGTTTCTTGCTATGAATTATAATGGCTTTTTAACTATATATAAAGATGAAGATGATACACTGAATATATTTTATTATTCATTAATTGCAATTTTCGTAGGCGGTATTGTGAGTATGATTATTCCGAGTAATGCGTATTTTCTGATTTTGCTTTTTGCGGTAGGTCGTACTAAATATGAATACCTGAATTGGAAGGAGTGAGTTTATCAGAAATGAAACATAAAGAGTCAAATGAAAAAATGAGATTTTTGAATAATACTAGCTGGATGCTTGCGCAGCAGATTTATTCAATGATTCTGTCTCTTGTAGTCGGATCATTATCGGCTCGGTATTTAGGTCCATCAAATTATGGATTACTAAGTTATGGAAGCTCATTGATATCATTGTTTACTATGATATCTTCACTTGGATTAACAAATGTTATCATCAATGAAATGATAAAGCGTCCATCTAAGGTGGGCTCTTATTTGGGAAGTGCATTTGTGGCGAGATTTATTGCGTCGTGTGCATCCCTTATAATGATATATGGAATTATATTTATTCTGGAGCCAGATAATAAACTATTGCAGATAGTAACGGTGCTGCAGGGAGTTGCAGTTGTGTTTCAGGGGTATGAAGTTTTTACTTACTACTTTCAGATGGAAATGCAAATGAAGGTGGTTTCTATTGCAACAATGCTTGCATTAACTGCTGCATCAGTCTGGCGAATATCACTTCTTGCACATTCGGCTGATGTTCGTTTTTTTGCTTTGACAAATTCAATTCAATACCTTGTTGCAGGTTTAGTTGTTATTATAATTTTTGCCTTAAAATCAAAGGTGAAATTATCTTTCAATATTCTTGATGTGAAATATCTAGTGGGTAAGAGCTATCACTTAATTATATCAAGCATTGCGAGTACGGTTTGCTGCCAGATTGACAAGATTATGATTGGTAAGATTATGAATGAAACCCATCTTGGATTTTATTCGGCGGCCGTTACAATAGCAGAATTATGGGAGTTTGTTCCTTCAGCAGCAGTAAACTCTGCTAGACCACTTATTCTTAGTAGAAGAGAAGGTAATTATAAGGAATACGAACGTAGATTTCAGCTCCTATTATTGGGAATTACTTGTATGGGTGTAGCAGTTTCAATTGCATTTATGTTCCTTGGAGATCTGGCGATTAAGATACTATATGGAAAAGACTATATGGAAGCAAGCATTCCTTTGACAATCTTGATTTGGTCGACAGCAGTTGCGGCAATTGGATATGCTAGGAATGTGTGGTTTGTGGCAGAAGACTGCCAAAGTTATGTAAAGTATTTTACAATTGCAGGTGCAGTGTTTGATTTCGTGGCAAACTTGTGGTTTATACCTGTATTTGGAATTAAGGGTGCGGCAATAACAACAGCACTGTCACATATTATTGTTGGTTTTATTGCACCGCTATTTGTAAAAAAGACGAGAAAATTTGTTGCACTTTATTTTAAATCATTCCTTTTATTCCCAGATTTAATAAAAATTGTAACGTCGACACTAAAAAAGAAAGGATAAATATATGCAGCAGTATAAAGAAAAGAATGCAGTAGCAATATTGACTTTTAATAGAAGTGAAACAACAAAGAAATTGATGGAGATAATGAAAATTATAAAACCACCCAGATTGTATGTAATAATTGATGGACCAAGAGATAGCCATAAGGGTGAAAAAGAAAAAGTTGATATTGTTAAGCAAATTATTGATGACAATGTTGATTGGGAATGCGAACTCTATAAAAATTATTCGGAAAAAAATATGGGAACGTGCATGCGACAGTACACAGGTTTCTCATGGGTCTTTGAAAAAGAAGAACAAGCAATAATTCTTGAAGATGACTGTATTCCTAACCTTGATTTTTTCAGATATTGTGATGAAATGCTGGAAAAATATAAGGATGATGAGAGAGTCATGATGGTAAGTGGATCAAATTACCTAAAAAAATGGGAGTCGGGATATAGTTATCATTTTAGTTCTATGGGTGGCATATGGGGATGGGCCACTTGGAGAAGAGCCTGGCTGAAATATGATGTCGATATTCGAGCATGGGGAGACTATGAATTAAAAAAAGAATTAAGAGAAAAGCTTGGTTGGGAGATGTATCAGCATAGAAGAGAAGCGTGGGATAGTTTATATATGAATTCATCAAAGGCAAAGACATGGGATTTCCAGTGGTGGTTTGCCAGAACGATTAATAGCGGGCTGACAATTATTCCAAGTGTTAATCTTGTTTCTAACGTAGGGTTTGATAGTGGCGCAGTACATACAACGGCTTCATCTCCAAATGTGAATCTTGAAGTATATGATCTAAAGTTCCCGTTAAAACATCCAAATTATGTAATGGAAAATACGGGATATGATCGTGCATTATTTAATTCTCTTTTCAGAGGAAGATTTAGAAAGCGTTTGCATCGAAAAGTAAATGACTTGCTTGAGTGGAAGGGAAAAGTATGATTAGAATTAGAGCGTTTTTGGGAAGGATTAGAAGACTTCCAAAACAAACGGCAATGGATTATAAAAATAGCCGATTAATAAAAACAAAGCAACAAATAGGCAAAAAAATATATTATTTTGGGGTTCCAGAGCATTCAAATCTAGGAGATCTTGCTCAGTGCTTCTGTATTAGAAAATACTTAAAAAAATACTTCCCCGAATATGAAGTTACAGAAGTTTTTACAAGAAATTATCTGGATAATTCTTTTGGGATTCGCGACTATTTGAAAACGATAATTAAGCCGAATGATATTATATTTTTTCAGAGTGGATATTGTACGCAGGATTTGGGAGGACGAGAAGATCTTATGCATCAGTCTGTGATGCAGGACTTCCCAGATAATCCTCTGGTTATGCTACCGCAGACTGTGTATTTTAGAAGTGAAGCACGAAAAAATCAGGCAAGTCGTATTTACGATGCGCATAAGAGACTATTCTTTTTAGCAAGAGACCAAGTATCCTATGAAACAGCAAAAAAAATGTTTCCGCATATTCATGTAGAAAGCTATCCAGATATTGTAACGACATTGATTGGGCAGTATGAGTACTCTTTTGAGCGAGAGGGTGTGCTTTTCTGCATTCGAAATGATTCTGAGAAATTTTATTCAGATGAACAAATTGAAGATTTGATGAGACACCTTGACGGAACAAAATGTGATCGCTTGGATACGACAATACATGTGGAACCGGATGTGATTCGAAATAATCTAAAGCAGTATATTGAGGACTATTTTAAGAAGTTTGCACATTATAAACTGATTATTACAGACCGGTATCATGGAACGATTTTTTCACTTGTTTCGAATACACCTGTGATTGTGATTCAGACGAAAGATCACAAAGTAAAAACAGGTGTTGATTGGTTTAAAGAGCATTATAGCTCACAGGCATTTTTTGCTAATACACTTGATGAGGCAAAGTGCTTAGCGGATAAGATTTTGAGCGGTTATGACTATAAAAGGAATGATAACTACTTTGAACAAGAGTATTATGGAAAACTCAGAAGAAAGATAGAACAGGAATTGAGGATTTAATAGATGGAAATTTGCGAGAAGAATAGGTGCACAGGCTGTCAGGCGTGTATGAATATATGTCCGGTGGACGCGATTTCGTTTCATGAAGATTTGAAGGGTTTTTTATATCCAGAAGTGAGCGAAAAGTGCGTTGGATGCAATGCCTGTAAAAGAGTATGTCCAAGAAATACAGGAGTACAACTAAATCAAAGGGAACCTGTAGTATATGCTGCTTTTACAAAGAATAAAGCAACTCGGAAAAATAGCAGTTCTGGTGGGATGTTTACTGAGTTGGCCAAAAGCGTACTTGAAAAGGGCGGAATTATTTATGCGTCAAAATTAAGTGAAGATTGTAAAAGAGTAGTGTTTGATTCCTGCAACACTGTTGATAATCTCGCAAAATTCCAAGGTTCAAAATACGTCCAGAGCCAACCGGGATTGATTTTTCGACAAGTAAAAGAAACATTACTTACCGGGAGAGAGGTATTATTTATTGGCGTTCCATGTCAAGTTGACGGATTAAAGAAATATTTAAATAAGGAATACAGCAACTTGCTCGTTGTTGATATTATTTGTCATGGAGTTCCATCCCCCAAATTATGGAGAGATTATTGTACCTATCTGGAAGAAGTAAATGGAGCAAAAGCAGTCAATATTTCTTATCGATATAAGAAGCCCAATTGGACAAGGTTTAGCCTAAAAGTGGATTTTGATAATAATAAATCTTATGTCGGAAGCAAATTTGATGATCCTTATTTGATTTCTTTTTTGAAAGAAATATCAATGCGAGAAAACTGCTACTCCTGCGAATATACAAGTACAAATCGAACAGGAGATATTACACTCGCAGACTTTTGGGGATATCATTCTTATGACTTTAAGATGAGAAATACAGAAAAAGGAATTTCACTTGTAATGATCAACACTGAAAAGGGACAAAAAGCCTTTGAAAACATTAAAAGTGAAATTGCGTTTCAGGAAAGAACAATAAAGGAAGCTATTGGTGGAAATAGAAGCCTAAAGGAGCCGTGGAAGAAGAATCCCACATCAGAAGATTTTTGGCGTGAGTATATACAGGGGAAAGGCATGAACAATGCTTTTGAAGAGTATTGTAAACCTTACCGTTTCCCAGCTAAAATGCGTGTATCATGGTTTATTACAAATCATATGTTTTTAATTCCGAAGCCTATTCTTGAAATGAGAAAAAAATTCAGGGGGGGGGGTAAGTAAGAACCCACATAAAACATCAATAGGTATATGGGCATACTGCACTGGTCGAAAGGCGGTGCCTGTATGTTGAATATAGATAAGAAACGGTGCACTGGATGTGGAACTTGCGAAAATGTGTGCAGTCAAAACGCAATAAGAATGGTTGAGTCCGACAGAGGCTTTTTGTATCCAGCATTTGATGAGAGCCTTTGTATTGAATGTGGACTATGCGAGAAGAAATGCCCTTTGAATGTTGATACACCAGTTCTTGAGTATAAGCAGCGTGTTTATGGGGCATGGAGCAAAGATAAAAAAATTCTTAAAGCTTCAAGTTCAGGTGGAGTATTTGTTAATTTAGCAAAAGAAGTTTTGAAACAAGGTGGTGTGGTTTGTGCTACGCGTTTTGAAAATGATTTTGCAGGAGTGATATTTGATAGCTGCGACTGTGAGACGGACTTGTCAAAATTTTGCGGATCAAAATACATTCAAAGCACGCCCAAAATGATTTATAAAGATGTTAAAAAATATCTTATTAACAAACGACGAGTACTTTTTGTTGGCACAGGATGTCAGGTTGCTGGTTTGAAAAGCTATTTGGGAAAATCCGATGAGAATTTACTATGTGTGGATTTGATTTGCCATGGAGTGCCATCTCCGTTGGTATGGAGAAATTATATAGCTGAACTTACTAAAAAGCATAATGCGAATGGCGTTAAATGTATAACCTTCAGGAAAAAGAAACCATCTTGGAAAGAATATAGCATTTATATTGAATTTGATAATGGAAAGAAATATGAGGCAAAGAAAACAGAAGATCCATATTTGATTGCATTTGCAAAAGATTATATGCTTCGCCCGTCCTGCGAGCATTGTAAATATGCTTGTGTAAATAGAGAAGGTGATATTACACTGGCTGATTTTTGGGGGTATCGTTCATTTAATTATAAAACCAGAAACAAGGAAAAAGGAATTTCTTGCTGTATTATTAACTCTGACAAAGGAATGAAAGCCTTTAATGAAATAAAAAATCAACTTGTTGTAACAGATAAAAATATGGAGGAAGCCATTCGAGGTAACAGAAGCCTTGTTAAGCCATGGAGTTCTAATCCTCAGTCCGAAGAATTCTGGAAGTTGTATGAAGAAAAACAAAATGATGCACTTTTCGAATTTTGTAGGCCATATAAAAATTCGGCTAAAATGAAAATGGATTGGTTTATTCAAGATCATCTTTGGATGATTCCAAAGCCGATCCTTAGATACTTATTAAAAAGAAAAGAGTAAATTAATATGATTAAAAGTAAAAAAGAACTGAAATTTTGTATTAGTGCAGACTATATGATGAATAGAGGATATTTTAAAGAACCGATATTAAAAAAAATCATATCAGTTATATATCCAGACTGGGTAATGAAATATTTGATAGCATTGCGTAAAGTAGAGTTCTATTCTAACGGGGGGGGGTACTGCAGTACTACTATAAATTCAAAGTTCGCATGTCAGGTATGAAACTGGGGTTTACCATTGCTGAAAATGTATTTGGCTATGGTTTGGTTATACCACATTATGGGACAATTGTGGTTGGAAGCGGTAATCGTATAGGAAATTATGCAGTTCTTCATACGAGTACTTGCATTACAGCAGGGAAGAAAAATATAGGCGATGGATTGTACTTGTCTACGGGAGCAAAAGTTCTGGGAGATATTGAACTTGGAAATTTCATTACGATTGGAGCAAATGCGGTCGTTAATAAATCAGAAGAAGGTAATTGTTTACTGATCGGAATTCCAGCTGAGAAAAAAAGATATGAAGATGCATGGATGAAAGGTTTATACAGAGAAAGGTATGAAGCTTGTGAAAAGCTGAGACAAACGATGTTTAATAGTTTGTAAATGTGGCAGTGGGATTGAGTAGGAAGGGATGAAGGGTATTGTGCAGATAGTAAAGACAGTAATTACCAATATATTAATAGCTTTATACCAACCGTTTTGGTATGCAGCTGTAGCGTCAGTGCTTCTTTGTTTTCTTTATCTTTATGCATATCATCCAGTCGATACGGGAAATGGGCTAAAGTCAGCTTTTAAGACGTGGATAGAAGAATTTAAGCGTTCTATTTTCTTCCGTAGACTCTTTCTCTTGTCCTTCTTTACAATAATGATACTTTTTCAAACGCTTTTTAACAGAAATATGTGGGCTAATCCGCTATCGGATGTGTTAGGAGGATGGTGGATTTGGGATACTGTAAATGGCGAAAAGAAATTAACCACGGAGTGCTTTGAAAATTTAGTTTTAATGCTTCCGTTCACTTTTTTTCTGTTTTTGACTTTTGAAGAAAAGCTGAAAAGAATTAGTATGAAAGGAATCATTGGGACAGGACTTAAAGTAGCTTTTATATTTTCTTTTACCATTGAAATGCTTCAATTGTTTTTTAGACTTGGAACATGGCAGCTATCAGATCTTTTCTACAACACAGTAGGCGGTGGCATTGGAGGTCTATTGTATTATGTGGTCTATCGAGTGAAAAAGTTTTCTGGTAAATAGTAGAAGATAAGACTGTGAACTGCTATAATAACAACTGTGGGAATCTTCCCACGGTAGCTGCTCAAAACTTCACACACCTCTCCGTGGTGAGCAGCAGGCAACGGTCTTATGACTGGCTGAGATGTGAAGGCGCATACAACGTAAAAATAAGGGAGGTCAAAATAGTGTCACGATCAAATTATAAGAATCTCATAATTATAGGAAATGGATTTGACTGCTGGCAGGGCATCCCAACATCATATGAAAAATTCAGAGTTTATTATAATGAACATATTGAAGAAGTTGCAAGTAAGCTTGGATACAGCTTTTATACAATAAAAGATACTGCTGGAATAGAAAAGAAAATCACTGCGGTCGAACTGATATATGGGAATCCGTTTGAGCCAGATCAGCTGAAAAATGATTTTTTCTGGAATTTGGAAGCGAGAATGGACAAGATAGATGATCAGATTATAAATCTGTATTTTGGAAGAAGTGCAGAGGGTAGAAAAAAGTTAAGCCAAACGGTTGATGAAGCCATAACGCTTATACGCCGATTATTCTGTGATTGGGTTATGAGATTTAATATAGAGGAAAAGAGCAGTGGTTTCAGATTCCCAGATGATTGCTTTATTATAAACTTTAATTACACAGATACATTGGAAAAACGGTTTGGCGTGAAATCTAAGAATGACTTTCATATTCATGGAGTTGCAACTGATCCAGAATCGATTGTTGCTGGTCATTCCACACATCCAGAAGAACCATTCAAAGAGTTGATTGAACGAAAGATAATGGAACCGTTAGATCCAACAAAGGGATTGCCAAGAATTGATGGATTATATGCAGTGGAAGATGCCCTCTACAGGACAGACAAGCATACAGCAGATCGGATTGATGCTTTGTGTGTTGCGCTGATGAAAAACGGAGTTCATATCGAAGATATAGAGAACATTTATGTTTTGGGGCATTCTTTTGCAGAAGCAGATATGCCATATTTTGAATTCATTGATGCAGTCACAAGATGTGGGTGTAACTATGAGAAATTGTCTGCGGTAGGACATATTGATCTGGGCCTTTTACAATCTTTTGAAGAAGATGGCGGTGATCAGTTCTTCTTGGATTTTATGGTGCGAAATTTTCAGTATGCAACACACCACAGAATGCGGATGCTTCCAAATGAAAAAGATATCTTTGCAAATGAAGGAAAAGACACACTATCATATTCGGAAAGAGATGCGAGGGATGCTGTAATGCAGAGATTTTGGCTTGAGCAGGCAGGAAGAACTCAAAATGTGTTGAATGAATTGTCAAAACAATATGGTGTTCCAATTCCAGAAGGTTGTCATTCCATATTGGGTTATATGGATTATGTTGACTACGGGCATGACCAGAGGAAAAGGAATGCATCGTGGCATGTCAGCTGTTTTTCCGATGCGGATAGAAAAAGAGTTAAAAAAGTACTAAAAGACTTCCGGGTAAAAAACTACACGATGCATGCCATGATAGATGATTGCATCGCAGATTTCGCATTATAAGGCGAGATATTTAGTATGAACACTCAAAAGTACGAAACCTATAAATCAATCCATGAATCATTATCAAAAGCATTAAAGTATGGTTTCTATTACGAAGCCATCTTCTTGGAATATGCCATCGTGGAAGATCGACTGGCTTCTGTCCTAAAATACGCCGGGAATCCGTACATAGATAAAAATGGGCAGGATGTGTCCATCAGTAAGAAACTGAACCTGATCGAGAACAGGAAAGAACTTTCAGACAAATTCTATCGGGATCGGCTTACGAAAGAACTTATTCAGGAGTGCCGGGTTTGGATAAAAGAACGAAACGACCTGATTCATCACAACGACCTGATTCATCACATGGCAAACCTTCCGTATGATAGCGAGCTAGTGCAGAAAGTGGCTGTTGAAGGAAATGAGCTTGTGGAAAAGGTGAAGAACAAATCAGCCAGCGTAATTAATCGGTTAAAGAAAAATACCTGAGTAGGTGGAGGTGAGGAGAAGCACTATGGATCGAGAATTGTTCAACCCACAATCTTCTTCCGTAAGTTCCTCCCGAATCATTTACACCCCATCAACCTTTGCCCGGACAGCCTTGCTCCATCTGCAGGAGGTCGGCTCTTTGCAGGCTGTTCACCCACATATATCCCAGAGAGAGGATTTGGTGTCGTTTCTTTGCTTTATCGTTCTGTCTGGCGAGGGAGAACTTTCCTATGAGGAGCAAACTTATCAGCTGGGCGAAGGCGACTGCGTGTTCATCGACTGTCGAAAGGCCTACAGCCATTCCACCTCTGACGACCTTTGGTCGCTCCAATGGTGTCACTTCTATGCACCATCTCTTCCAGCCGTATATGAAAAGTATAAAGAGCGCGGCGGTCACCCTGTATTCCACCCGGCGGATATTGAACCGTTCACTACACTTCTGACGGATATCTACGATTTAGCATCATCTTCCGATTACATACGAGATATGCGGATCAATGAAAAGCTGGGAACGTTACTCACCTTATTGATGGAGCAGTCCTGGCATCCAGAGACCGTAACGGTGAGCCGGAAGAGAATGGAATTGGCAGCTGTAAAGGAGTATCTGGACGAGCATTATACGGAGAAGCTTACATTGGATGATTTGGCAGAGAAGTTCTTCATCAACAAGTTCTATCTGTCCAAAATCTTCAAAGAGGCTTACGGAACGACGGTCAATAACTATCTGATCTCAAAACGGATTACCAGAGCCAAGCAGCTGCTTCGCTTCACAGATATGACTGTGGATGAAGTTGGTGTTACGGTCGGCATGGGAGATGCAAACTATTTTAGTCGGATGTTCCGAAAAGTAGAAGGAATCAGTCCAAGGGAGTACAGAAAGCAATGGTAAAGCCAGAAATAATTGAAACACAACGATTTGAGGACTTCCGGGGCTGGCTTTCTGTGCCGGTGGACAAGTCAATCGACTTCCGTGTGGTTCAGATTAACCAAGGCTTCAGCAGGAAAGCCGGAACGCTACGCGGACTACACTTCCAAGAGGGAGAGCACGCGCAGGCAAAGCTGGTGTCCTGCCTGCATGGTTCGATTTTCAATGTGGCTGTTGATCTCCGACCGGGTGATACCTTTGGGTATGCTTACAGCGAAATCCTCTCCTTTGAGAATCAAAAGCAGATGCTGATTCCGCGTGGCTTTGCCCATGGCTACCTGACACTGGAAGATGACACCCTGATGCAGTGGTGCGTGGACAATGATTTCTGCAATGAAGCGGCAAGAGCGGTGCGCTATGATTCTGATTTTATCTGGCAGACCGAGTCTTGGCCTATGCGGGAATATATCCTCTCCGAAAAAGACAAAAATGCAATAAAACTTTCTGAGCTGCGCAAGTTTTGAGCCTGCGCGGCTCTTTTTATTTCATCCCAAACCGAAGAAGCCAAGATAGTGCTAATGTCGGACTGCTTATGCACTTCTGAAAGGACAAATATCCTTTTAAAATATGGTTGTACGAAAAAATCAATCAACATAAGTTTTAAACTTCACGTTTTAAATGAGGATCGAAATTATGAAAAAAGCACTGATTACTGGCATCACCGGTCAGGACGGTTCCTATCTGGCAGAGTTTCTGCTGGAGAAGGGCTATGAGGTCCACGGCATTGTCCGCCGTGCTTCTATCTCCAACACCGCTCGTATCGACCACCTGATCGAGAAGAACGCTATCACCCTGCACGACGGCGACCTGTCCGATTCCTCCGGCCTGATCCGCCTGGTGGGCGAAATCAAGCCAGACGAAATTTACAATCTGGCTGCACAGAGCCATGTTCAGGTCTCCTTCGATGCACCCGAATACTCCGGCGATGTGGACGCACTGGGCGTTCTGCGTGTGCTGGAGGCTGTCCGCGTTTGCGGTCTGACCAAGACCTGTAAGGTGTATCAGGCTTCTACCTCTGAGCTGTACGGCAAGGTCGAGGAAGTCCCCCAGCGTGAGACCACTCCGTTCCACCCCTACTCTCCGTATGCTGTCGCAAAGCAGTACGGCTTCTGGATGGTCAAGGAGTACCGCGATGCTTACGGGATGTTCGCTGTCAACGGCATCCTGTTCAACCATGAGTCTGAGCGCCGTGGCGAGAACTTCGTCACTCGTAAGATCACGCTGGCAGCCGGTCGTATCGCCGAGGGTCTGCAGGATCATCTGGAACTGGGCAACATGGATTCTCTGCGCGACTGGGGTTACGCTAAGGATTATGTCGAGTGCATGTGGCTGATCATGCAGCAGGATAAGCCCGAGGACTTCGTCATCGCTACCGGCGTGCAGCACACTGTCCGCGACTTCACCGAGAAGGCTTTCGCAGCCAACGGCATCACCATCCGCTGGGAGGGCACCGGCATCGACGAGAAGGGCTATGATGCAGCTACCGGTAAGATGCTGGTCTGCGTGAATCCTCAGTGGTTCCGCCCCACCGATGTGGACAACCTGTGGGGCGACCCCACCAAGGCAAAGACCGTTCTGGGCTGGAATCCGCAGTCCACTACTTATGAGCAGCTGGTGGAGATCATGGCAAAGCACGACCGTGAGCGTGCAAAGCGCGAAAAGGCACTCAAGACAGTTCTGTAATTTGGAAAGAAGGCAATTCTATTATGATGGAAAAGAATGCTAAGATTTATGTCGCAGGTCATCGCGGCATGGTGGGCTCTGCAATCGTTCGTGAGTTGCAGCGTCAGGGCTATACCAATATCATCACCCGCACCCACAAAGAACTGGACCTGACCCGTCAGGATGCTGTGGAAGAGTTCTTCGCACAGGAAAAGCCGGAGTATGTGTTCCTTGCTGCTGCCAAGGTCGGCGGCATCGTGGCCAATCAGGAAGCACTGGCCGACTTCATGTATGACAACATGACGCTGGAGATGAACGCCATCCACTCGGCTTGGAAGAACGGCTGCAAGAAGCTGGAGTTTCTCGGTTCCTCCTGCATCTACCCCCGCATGGCACCGCAGCCCATGAAGGAAAACTGCCTGTTGACCAGTGAGCTGGAAAAGACCAACGAGGCCTATGCGCTGGCGAAGATCTCCGGTCTGAAGTATTGCGAGTTCCTGAACCGTCAGTACGGCACCGACTATATCAGCGTCATGCCCACCAACCTCTATGGCCCAAACGACAACTATCACCCCACCCACAGCCATGTGGTCCCGGCACTGATCCGCCGCTTCCATGAGGCCAAGGAGCAGAACCTGCCCAGTGTTACCTGCTGGGGCGATGGCTCTCCGCTGCGTGAGTTCCTGTACGTGGACGATCTGGCAAACCTGTGCGTCTTCCTGATGAACAACTATTCCGGCAACGAGACCGTCAACGCTGGTACCGGCAAGGAGCTGACCATCAAGGAGCTGACCGAGCTGGTCGCCAAGGTCGTAGGCTATACTGGCGAGATCAAGTGGGATACCACCAAGCCCAACGGAACGCCCCGCAAGCTGCTGGATGTGTCCAAGGCCACCAATCTGGGCTGGACCTACAAGACCGAGCTGGAAGATGGCCTGCGCCTGTCCTACGAGGACTTCCTGAACAACCCGATGCGTGCAGAGCGCTAAACGCTGAATCTTAAAGAAACGATTTGAAAAGGTCGTGTGTCCGTGCAGGGCCACGGCCTTTTTTGCTAGATGACAGGAGATAAATATGAATCTGGTGTTATTGTCCGGCGGTTCCGGCCAGCGTCTGTGGCCGCTTTCCAATGATATTCGTTCCAAGCAGTTCATTAAGATCTTCCATCGGGAAGACGGCGAACTGGAATCCATGGTGCAGCGCGTCTACCGTCAGATCAAGGCGGTCGATACGGATGCAACCGTCACCATTGCTACCTCCAAGTCTCAGGTCTCGGCCATCCACAATCAGCTGGGCGAGGAAGTGGGCATCAGCGTGGAGCCTTGCCGCCGGGATACTTTTCCGGCTATCGCTCTGGCCGCAGCTTACCTGAAGGACGTGCAGGGCGTCGGTGAGGAAGAATCCGTGGTGGTCTGCCCGGTAGACCCCTATGTGGAGAACGACTACTTTGAGGCGCTGAAAGCACTGGGCGACCGTGCCGCCGTCAGCAGCGCAAATCTGGTCCTGATGGGCATTGAGCCGACCTACCCCAGCGAGAAATATGGCTACATCATCCCCATCGGCAAAGAGCAGGTCAGCAAGGTGTCCATGTTCAAGGAAAAGCCCACGCAGGAAGTGGCAAAGGACTACATTGCAAAGGGAGCGCTCTGGAACGGCGGCGTGTTCGCCTTCAAGCTGGGCTATGTGCTGAACCGCGCCCATGAACTCATCGATTTCGTGGACTACGATGACTTGTTCAATAAATACGATACCCTGAACAAGATCAGCTTCGACTATGCGGTGGTGGAGCACGAGCCGGAGATCGAGGTCATGCGCTTTGCAGGCACTTGGAAGGACCTTGGCACTTGGAACACCCTGACCGAAGCGATGGACAGCCACGCGGTGGGCGAGGCACTGTTTAACGAGAAGTGCGAGAATGTCCATGTGGTCAACGAGCTGGATGTGCCCATCCTCTGCATGGGCCTGAAGGATGTGGTAGTCTCTGCCAGCCCGGAAGGCATTCTGGTCTCGGATAAGGAGCAGTCCAGCTACATCAAGCCCTACGTCAACACGCTCGACCATCGGGTCATGTTCGCCGAAAAATCGTGGGGCAGCTTTAAGGTCATCGACATCGACAAGGCTTCCATGACCATCAAGGTGACTTTGAATGCAGGCCATCAGATGAACTACCACAGCCATCAGCACCGGGACGAGGTCTGGACGGTCATTGCAGGCAAGGGCAAGACCATTGTGGACGGCATGGAGCAGAATGTGAAGGCGGGCGACGTCATCACCATGTCCGCAGGCTGCCGCCATACCGTGATTGCCGAGACCGAGCTGAAGCTCATCGAAGTGCAGCTGGGTGAAGCCATCGACGTCCACGACAAGCAGAAGTTCGAGCTGGAATATTGAGACACCGCAGGAGGCAGTTATGCAAAACAAGAACAAGCCTCTTTTGCTCCGACCGTCCGGCAAGGATTATCTCTGGGGCGGCAGCCGTTTGAACGATGAATTTGAAAAAAACATCGACCTGACCCCGCTGGCAGAGACGTGGGAGTGCTCCACCCACCCCGATGGCCCCAGCTATGTGGTGGGCGGCGCGTTTGATGGGCAGGAGCTGGCAGAGGTGCTGAGAGCGCACCCGGAGTATCTGGGGGAGCGCCACAAGGGCGAAAACACGCTGCCGATCCTCATCAAATTCATCGATGCCAAGAAAGACCTGTCGGTGCAGGTGCATCCCACCGACGCCTATGCGCAGGAGCGTGAAAACGGGCAGCTGGGCAAGACCGAGATGTGGTATGTGCTGGACGCCAGCAAGGACGCAAAGCTCGTGTATGGCCTGAAACGGGAACGTACCGAACAGCAGATGCGGGATGCTATCGCCAAAGGAACCTTGATGAAGGACTTGCAGTGGGTCCCGGTCAAGAAGGACGACCTGTTTTTTATTGAGGCAGGTACTATCCACGCCATCGGTGCAGGTGCGCTGGTGGCAGAGATTCAGGAAAACTCCAACCTGACCTACCGCCTGTACGATTATGACCGTGTGGGCAAGGACGGCAAAAAGCGGGAGCTGCACATCGACAAGGCGCTGGATGTGGCGAACCTGAAGAGTAGCGCAGAGCCGAAGCAGCCCCTTCGGGTGCTGAAATACCGGCAGGGCATTGCCTCTGAGCTGCTGACCCGCTGCAAGTATTTTGAAGTGTACCGGATGATCGTCAACACCGAGCGGCGGCAGAAGGTGCACTACCGGGCGGATGAGATCGCCTTCCGGGTGCTGCTCTGCGTCAACGGCTGCGGCACGATCTCCTATGAGGGCGGCAATCTTCCGTTCTATAAGGGAGACTGCATCTTTGTCCCGGCGGATTCCGAGGTGCTGACCATCCACGGGCAGGCACAATTTCTGGATGTGAGAGGGTAAACGATATGGATATTAAAAAGGAATACGAACGCTGGCTGGCGAATGCCACCGCCGATGCCGATGTAGTGGCAGAGCTGAAAACGCTGGACGATGCCAAAATCGAGGACGCTTTTTACCGTGACCTCGCCTTTGGCACGGGCGGTCTGCGTGGCGTCATCGGCGCAGGCACCAACCGGATGAACGTCTATACCGTGGCAAAGGCTTCTCAGGGTCTGGCGGACTATCTGAAGAAGAACTATGCCGAGCCGTCTGTGGCCATTGGTTACGACAGCCGCATCAAGAGCGATGTGTTTGCAAAAGTCGCCGCCGGGGTGTTCGCGGCCAACGGCGTCAAGGTCAACATCTGGCCTGTCCTGATGCCTGTCCCTACCGTCTCCTTTGCGACCCGCTATCTGCACACTTCTGCCGGTGTCATGGTGACGGCGTCCCACAACCCCAGCAAGTACAACGGCTATAAGGTCTACGGCGCGGACGGCTGTCAGATCACCACCGAGGCCGCAGCAGAAATTCTGGCCGAGATCGAGAAGCTGGATATTTTTGCCGACGTCAAGACCGGCGATTTTGAGGCAGGTGTGGCAGACGGCAGTATCCAGTACGTCCCGGACGAGGTCTACACCGCATTCGTGGAGCAGGTCAAGAATCAGTCTGTTCTGTTTGGCGAAGAGGTCAACAAGAACGTAGCCATCGTGTACAGCCCGCTGAACGGCACCGGCTTGAAGCCCGTGACCCGCACCCTGAAGGAGATGGGCTACACCAACATCACCGTGGTCAAGGAGCAGGAGCAGCCGGACGGGAAGTTCCCGACCTGCCCGTACCCCAACCCGGAGATCAAAGAGGCTATGGCGCTGGGCATGGAGTATGCCAGAAAGTGCAACGCCGACCTGCTGCTGGCGACTGACCCCGACTGTGACCGTGTGGGCATCGCCGTCAAGAACAAGGCAGGGGAGTACGAGCTGCTGACCGGCAACCAGACGGGTATGCTGCTGCTGGACTACATCTGCAGCCAGCGCCTCAAGCACGGTAGGATGCCCGCCGACCCGGTCATGGTCAAGACCATCGTCACCATGGACATGGGCGAGCAGATCGCTACCCATTACGGACTGCGCACCATCAACGTGCTGACCGGCTTCAAGTTCATCGGGGAGCAGATCGGCAAGCTGGAACAGCAGGGTAAGGCAGACAGCTATGTGTTCGGCTTTGAGGAAAGCTATGGCTACCTGACCGGTTCCTACGTCCGCGACAAGGATGGCGTGGACGGTGCGTATATGATCTGCGAGATGTTCAGCTACTATGCCACCAAGGGCATCAGCCTGCTGGACAAGCTGGAGGAGCTGTACAAGACCTACGGCTACTGCCTGAACACCCTGCACAGCTATGAGTTCGATGGCAGCGCCGGTTTTGCCAAGATGCAGAACATCATGCAGGCGTTCCGGGGCGACATCAAGGAGTTTGGCGGCAGGAAGGTCGTGAAGCTGCTGGACTACGCACCGGGTCTGGACGACCTGCCCAAGTCTGATGTGCTCAAGTTCCTGCTGGAAGACAACTGCTCCATCGTGGTGCGCCCCTCGGGCACCGAGCCGAAGCTCAAGACCTATATCTCCGTCAGCGCAGAGAATAAGGAAGCTGCCGAGAAGGTGGAGGCAGAGATCTCCAAGAGCGCGGAAGCATACCTGAAATAAAATCGGCGGTACGGCGCAAAGACTTGTACCCCGACAGACAGCAGCACCCCGGCCTCCCTTAAAAAGGGAAAGCCGGGGTGCTGTTGTATCGGCCCGGTCAGCCGTCCATCCGGCGCTCGACGAAATCATCCACCATCTTGTCCAGCTGGCTCACGGCGTGCTCGGCGCCCTTCGCCAGCTTGCGGGCGGTGCGGCGCATCTGGCGCTGGCTGGTGTTGGTGGCCATGACGCCGGCAGCACCCAGTGCGGCCCCGGCGGCCATGCCGAGCAGGAGCGGGGCGGTGGAGCTTGCGTGTTCGTTTTTCATGGAAGAAACTCCTTTCGAATCGGAAATTTTGGGCGGTGAGGCTAGTATTTCCGCCAAAGGATTCACTATACGCTTTTTTTGTGCAGGAAAATGTGGTATACTGTATCATATTCTGATAAACTGGGCTGGCTGTGGGCTGGCCCGGCTTATGGGAAAAGGCATATCCTGCGAAGGAGGTTTCTTTTTTGCTGAAGATAACAGAACCGAAAAAAGTTCTCTGTATCCACGACCTTTCCGGCGTGGGGCGCTGTAGTCTGGCGGTCATCCTGCCGGTGCTCAGCGTCATGGGCATCCAGCCGGTGGCCCTGCCCACGGTGATGCTCTCCACCCACACCGGCGGCTTTGGCGCTCCGGCTCGTCTGGACGGCTGCGCCTACGGGGAGGCCGCGCTGGAGCACTACCGGGAGCTGGGGCTGAGCTTTGACTGCATCTACACCGGCTACCTCGGGGGCGAGGCGCAGGCCGCGCTGGCCGAGAAAGCCTTCGACCTCTGGCCCTCGGCCTACAAGGTGGTAGACCCCGTGATGGGGGATAACGGCAGGGCCTACACCACCGTCACCCCGGCCTTCATCGACCGGATGCGGCAGCTCTGCCGCCGGGCCGACCTTATCCTGCCCAACGCCACCGAGGCCGGGCTGCTGCTGGAAAAGCCCCTGCCCGACCCGCTGGACGAGGCGGGCGCGCAGGCGCTGGCCGACGAGCTGGCGGCGGCGCTGGCCCCCAACGTGGTGGTCACGGGCTTACAGCTGGACAAGTACATTGCCTGCGCCGGTGCGGGCCGCGAACGCTTCGTGGTCAAAAAGCTGCACATCGCCCGCAATTTCCCCGGCACGGGCGACCTCTACGGCGCGGTGCTCATCGGCTCGCTCATTCAGGGCAACGCCCTGAGCGCGGCGGCAGACAATGCAGCGGAATTTGTGGCGCTGGCCATCCAGAAGACGCCCTATGACCAGGACACCCGCTTTGGCGTCTGGTTCGAGCCTCTGCTGCCCCGGCTGTGCCCGCTGCGGGAAGAGTGAGGCGGCGGATATGAGCGAAAAACCGACCCTGAACATCGTGCTGGTGGAGCCGCGCATCCCGCAGAACACCGGCAACGTGGCCCGCACCTGCGCCTGCACGGCCTGCCGCCTCCATCTGGTGGGGCCGATGGGCTTTGCCATCGACG
>OIZB01000441.1_pt1 | contig 32907 bp, 26 predicted proteins | sample 1588401 | NCBI WGS metagenome assembly OIZB01 (sample SAMN03283270) | human gut metagenome | biome: human-associated habitat; material: feces | host: Homo sapiens | place: USA | collected 2013
TTTAAACAAGGGGGCTGCTTTTTGCATACCACAGGGCCTTGCCCCTGATGACCTGCCCGCCGGGCTTCATTGCTCCGTCGCCGGGTGAATCGCGCAGATACCATAAATCCCAGCGGGTTTCGGCGTCGCCGCTGTACGGTCCGTAGCCGTCGATAAGCGCAGCTTCGCAGTGAGTAAGCACGTTCCCGCGGTCGATAGGGATATTGAGCCCCTGCGCCAGCTTGGCAACTAATTTACCTGCGGCATCGATCTGGCGGGGAGTGGGCGGAAACTTGCCGAACTCAGTATCTCTGCCGTTATGGGGCAGCGCGCCGCAGGCGCAGCAGAGAGCGATACCGATAGCGCCGGTATTGCGCTGCCACGTATGGCTTTTAAGCTCGGTGAGCTGCGTGCAGGTATGGTAAATACTGCCGTCGGCGTCGATGTTGAAATGGTAGTCGTCGTAAAGCTGGCCGTAATGTCCTGCGGTCCAGTGCAGATAGATCTGCGAGATGCGGTTGTGTCCCAGGGCGACAAGTTCGGCGAGTTTGGCTGCTGTCAGCAGCGGTGCTGATGATATTTGCATTTGCATAGTAGAGATGCTCCTTTCCTGTGAGTTTGGAGAGCAGGCCATTATTTTAACGTACTCCGTTCAGCATTTTGATGTGCTGTGGCACCCTCTCACTCTTATATGGCTTTTTAGGCCCTGTTTTTTAACCTGCCGGCAAGAAAAATTTAAAAAGTGTAAAATTTGCTCTTCCAAGCAGCGGATAAAAAATATTTATGTAAAGGGGGTTAAAAATGACCTTGTAAAAAGCCATATAAGAGTAGGGGATATTATTACTGACGCAGTAAGCATACCGAATCTTTTAAATCTTAAAGACCTTTAGCATCTCTTAAAGCTTTTAAATCATTAAAATCTGTAAATCCTTCATACATACTTATGATTTTGACTTGGAAGTTTTAAGTGTTAATAATGGTTTTGTATTACTGATCTGCGTTAGTATTGATACTTACACCCTAAATTCAGCGAAAGCAGGTAAAAAAACATGAATGATTCTTTAGCTTCACAACAAAAATCTAAAAAGACGGGCGGCGATGTGCTGAGTGCCCGTCTTTTGTATTTGGCGCTGAAATGCCCCTTACTGCAGGGAAAACACTGCCAGACAGAGACTGTACGGCCAGTTGAGCCGCAGTCTGCCAGAACGGTGAAACCGCCGAGAAAGGACGATGCTTTAGTAGAGCTGCGTATCGTTTTGCCTTATGGTCTGCGCAAGCAGGCACAGGACGAGCATATCAACTGCAGCGCTTTGTTCCGCAGGGCGCTTAAGCGCAGTTTAACGTCACGCCGCAGTTCAGGCGCAAGGTGTGACTAGTGGATCATTTTACAGCGATCGAAAATGCGTGGCTGGAACCTCCGCAGAGCCTGGCGGAAGCCGTGTACAGCTGTGAATTGTGTAATGAGGCTGTTGGCGCCGGTGATTTGTATATCGAGCTGGATGGGCTCATTATTTGTATAGACTGTCTGGACAGCCTGACGGCGCGGGAGCTGGCAGTAGAGGTGTTGAATAATAAGATCACCGCAGCAGGGTGAAATAAGGGGATGTATTGATGACAGTTACTTGCACAGAAACAGCGGAGTGTGATAAATGGGCCGAAATAGTGGCTTTAGCGCAGCAGGGCAATAAAAAGATGCTGGGGGTGATTTTGCAGGCTTTTGATATCAAACTGCGTAAAATAGCACATACCAGCGCATACAAAGGTTTTGCCGAGGATGGCGAACAGATCGAAAGGATTGCCGTAGTAAAGGCGCTGGAAAAGTGGGGACAGCGGCAGGATTTCGAGAAGCTGCCGGCTTTTATCGTCAGTAAGTCGTATACGGCGATCAGTAGTGAATGGAAACGCCGGCATAAGGATGAAGAAATGACCTGCCCTTATGAAATAGAAAGCGGCTGTGAATTTGCAGAGGAAGTGCTGACGGCAGATGCGGCGCAGACGACGCGTACTTATTTTGAACAGCAGCAACTGCAGCAGGATTTTGCGGAAGTGCGGGAACTGCTGGTACAGCTTTCGCCCAAACAGGAAGAATTGATCGAACTGCATTTTTTAGAAGGCTGGAGCAACGGCGAACTGGCACAGAGATTTGGCGTCAGTCCTGCGGCGATCAGCAAAACGATCAAAAAAGGGCTTACTAAGCTGCGGCAGCTGCTGCTTGCAGCGCATCAGGCCGAAAAACAGCGGGAAGCGGAAGAACTGATGATGTAGATAAGCTGGAATATGGATCATCAGGCGCAGGCCGGCAGGCTGTTATGGCACTGCCAGCCAGGGTGATCTGCCTGGGAAATGCGTTTGCTGCTGTCTGGACAGAGAAACCCGTAAGTGCGCCTGACCATATAAGCCAATCAAAGGCTGAAAATATTGCGAAGGATGTGCTGAAAAATGGAGAGACCTTATGAACAGATACGGCGGATGATAAAACTGTTTGAATATAACAGACTAAAGCTGCGGTTTAGAAACGAAGATGAACGGGCCAGATTTATTGATGGCTGGGCAGAATGCTTCTGCGAGACGGACGATGCCGAATGGAATATTGCGGTGACTATTATGACTGCCCGCCGCCGCGAACCGAACTTCTATAATATGGAAAAAGCCCTGCGCGAAGCGCAGGGCATAAGGAGGGAGAGGATATTAGATAAAGAACGAAGAGAAAACGATCAAGCGAATACCACAAATGCACAAAAAAGAGCCTTGCAAAAGCAAGGCTCTTATAATTTGAAAGCTACACCGAAAACACCCGAAGAAATAGCGCAGGAAGCACTGCTGCGGTATGAGAGGAAGGGGAGAGGTTAAAATTGGATATAGTTAATTAATTATTAAGGTACTTTTTATTAAATGTTCAATTACAAATCCTAACATGATAACTTGATTTAAAGTAGTCTATCATAGTATCGATATTTGAAGTGATAATATCTTCATATGTAAAGTTATTTCTTAATTTAATCAAAGAATTTAAATTCTCTGGTGGGGCGTTTTTGAGGTTAGTATAAAAAACATCCGTTAAAGTATTATCTAATGTTTTTAACATACAATAGCTCAGTTTTTGTTTCCCTTAAAATTCGTATATGATCATTATTTATAGTCAATTCCATAGAAGATTTTTGTGGGTGTATTTATATTTCTTTTAATATTTTATGTAATAGTGATGAATATTTAAGAGCTTTTATTTGTTTTGATACTATAAAACAAAATTAAATAATTCTATATAGAGAAAGAAATCAATCATTAAATTGTAAAATATAAAATATAAATGATATAATATAATTATATCATTATGGAAGGAAGAATGTTCATGTGTAATAAGCTAGAGAGGGATATAAAAATAGCATATAAAAAATTGAAAGCTAATATATATTTTGATAAAACGCAGCTTCCTTTGAGAAATAAAATTGTCGATTTCGAATTGAATGATTTTGAAAAAAATATAAAAGAAATGAATGATGCCTTATTGGGAAATGATAAAGTATGGAATAAGTACCAAGAAAAAATTTTAAAATCTATAGATGTATTATTATTGCCAAAGAAACTATCTAAAGAAGATTTGCCAGAAGTAATTTTTAATACTAATGAAAATGATATAGTTATTGATAAGCCGCAATTTTTTATAGATCTTGATGTTACCGGACATATATTGGGGGTATTGTGGATTTTATTCATTGGTCGCTTCTTAGATGATGATATGTATGAATATTCATATGGTAATAGATTAAGAAGAACTTTAGTAAATAATGAACTAATGAATGAAGAAAATAATATAACTTTTTCTCCCTCTTTATTTCAACCGTATTTTTCACAATATGAAGATTGGCGAGATAAAGGTCTGAAATTAGCTAAAAATTGTTTAATTGAAAAGCAAGATGCATTAATATTGACTTTGGATTTTAAAAGTTTTTTTTATAATATAGAAATTACAAGTGAAGAATTTGATGCTTTTTATGATGGTAATGAAGAATGGAAAAGAAGGGTAAATTTATTCGTATTTAAAGTTATAAAACAATATTCGAAGTTAGTGAACAAAATTACAGATATGTATGTAGTAGATGGAGCAGAGGCATCTATATTACCAATAGGATTTTTACCATCAAATATATTGTCTAACTGGAGATTAAATCAATTCGATAGGCAGATAATAGATCGGTGGAATCCTGTTTATTATGGACGATATGTTGATGATATTATTATTGTTGATAAAGTAGAAAAAAATAGCTCCTTATTGAAAGAACAACTATCTAAAACAGATATAATAAAATATTATTTTTGCGGATGTAATGCGACGAAAAGTAGAGATAAAATTTGTCCAAATGATAATGAACTTTTTATCTGTAAAGATGAAAAAAATGTGTATTCTGTCAATAGGAAGTTTTTAAACAATACAAAGTCACATATTTCTGTTCAAAATGATAAGGTAAAAGTATTTTATTTTAAGCAAGGTGCAACAGAAGCTTTATTGACATGCTTTCAAACACAAATTGCACATAATGTTAGTGAATTTAGATTTTTACCTGATATAGAGTCAGGTTTAATTGGTAATGACTATAGTGAAATTTTTGATTTAAATAATAGTGGAAGTATAAATAAATTAAGGGACGTAAATGAAATAACTTTAAACAAATTTGAACTGTCAAAATTTTTAGGTAAATATCTACGTGTTGGTGCAGTAATAGAAGACAAAAAAGAAAGCAAATTTGACAAAGATTTGTTAAATATTTTTGATAAAAGAATGTTAATAGAAAATTATGCATCTTGGGAAAAACTGTTCGAGATATTGGTTGTGAATAATAGAGTCAAAGATATTAAAAATTTAGTGAAGAAAATTTCAGAAGCCATTGGCAATGTAAAATTAAAAGATGAAAATATAAAATTAAATGAATATAGAAAGGGATTATATACAATTCTATATTCTTCTTTAAGTAGAGCCCTGGCTCTTTGTTGGGGAACTCATATTAAAGAGTTATTGACTGATCTTGAGCTTAATAAAATAATAAATTATAAAGCGAAAGAAATTACATGTTTAAGAAAATCTTATTGCTTAACTAGAATGGTAAATAAATATACTACGCCGTTACCAGTCGATTGTATCAAAGAAGAAGCATTTTGTGATTCTAGGAATGATAATTTTTATTTATATAAGCTTGATAGTATGATGAAAAATATTAAAGAGTCAAATTTTTGGGGAATTTTATCAGAAACTAATATTTTGAATAATTATATTTATTACCCATATATAGTGGCTCCACAAGAAATATCTTTTTCTTTAATTTGCAAAAAAATTGCTAAAAATAATAATATAGACAAACATGATGAATTATTGAAAAAAACAAATGATTTATATTTTTATTTAAATTATTTGCACCCAAAAGATTTAGATAGACCTATTATGACTAATGAAATTGAAGTTAAGAAAATAGAGAAGATAAAAAATGAAAGAGAAGACATTTTTGGAATTTTTGTAAATAGTACCAAAAGAAGTAAATTAAGAGCAGCTATTGGAAATGCCATTTTGAAAGAATCAGATGTAATATCGGCACTTTGTAATAAACCTAATCGTACATATGATAGATATAAAGAAGTCTCAAAATTGTTGAGTGACGCTATAAAAGAGGGGGCAGAATTACTAGTATTACCAGAGAATTATTTGCCATTTGAGTGGCTCCCGATACTTACAAGATTTTGTGCTCGAAATCAAATGTCGATAATTACTGGAATTGAGCATGTAGTTTCTTTAAATAATAACAATATTAATAGAGGTGTTGTTTATAATCTTACTGCAGTGATACTTCCTTATAGGCAAGAAGAATATAAGTATGCTCATGTTACATATCATCAAAAAGTTCATTTTTCTCCAAATGAATTAAGATTAATTAAGGGTTATAATTATAGGCCAATGGAAGGAAATGTTTATTGCTTATTTAAATGGGGGGATATATGGTTTTCATTATATTGTTGTTTTGAATTATCATCAATTAAAGCCAGGTCATTATTCCAATCTTATGCTGATTTATGTATCGTAGTTGAATGGAATCGGGATATAAATTATTATAGTAGTATAATGGAATCTTTTTGTAGAGACTTACATTGTTATTGCATTCAAGTTAATTCATCTGATTATGGTGATAGTAGAATTGTGCAACCTTCGAAAACTGAGATATTGAATATAATCAGAACAAAAGGAGGGAAAAATCGTTCAATATTAGTAGAAGATATAGATATAGATGTTATGAGAAATTTTCAAATTAAGGAATATGAATTGCAAAAAGACGATAGCATATTTAAGCCAACTCCACCTCAATTTGATAAAGAAATTTTGAAAATGAAAATGGAAAGAACTTTAAAGGATTATTTATGGAAATAATCCTTTAAAGTTCTAACACAAAAGCCGCTGAATATTGAACCGCCCCAGAGTTAATAGACACAAAATATAAAAGCCAATCATAGAATATCATTGATTTACTCCGTCTGACTCCGTTTTTACCTTTTGTTTAAAAGTATCAATGTAATGTATTGAAAGAATCTTGTTTTGACAGACATACAAAAGCTTTCAGTCGCAATTTATATTCTAAGATTGAAGACTTTTTATTTCAATGTCTATTTTTCAGACTTCTGCTCAATATTCAGAGCGGCTTTTCTAATTTTTAATATACGCTGGAGACAAAGAGGGCAGAACTATTAATATTATTTGTGTAAGTCTTATATTATAAATGAGGCCAGTCAGACAAAACGTATTGAATATATAATAGTTTAAATTATGTAATTGGAAGTGGAGTATTAATTTATAAAATAAACCTAGTATAATGGCGCTGGTATGGTATTATATGATATATATTGATGTTGACTAGTTATTTTGGAAAAACTATTTGTTGATATTTTTCGTTAAGAATATTTTCTATAGCGGATGTTCCTTTAAGTGGAAATTCAGAAAGAGCCCTATTTAAATCAATATCAGTGATAGGGATAATTAATCCTCTACCATCATTTAAAGTATCTGAGCAACGTTTCATAAAAGAATTACTTTCATCTAATGCTCTACATGTGAGAATACCAACGCGACCACGCCTTGGACTAAAACGTCCAGATAGTTGATCTAGTTCTGGGTTTTTTACTTCTCCCACATAGTTTTTACATTCAATAAAAATAAAAGGACAGTTTAAAGAAGAATCTTTTGTTGGTAAGTTAAAGAAGAATCCATTTGAAGAAGAGTTATTAAAAGTAATATCAATTCTTTTTCTGCCTTCATGAATAGGCGTTTCTTTTTTTGGTGTTGATAAATTTGGATAGAACAATAACTCTAGAATTCCTATTATTAAATTATGATAATTAGATGCTTCTGATGAGCCAGGGGAAAGAGTGGATAATTTATCTGAAAGATATTTGCAAATAGAAGTAATATCTAATGGGTTAGTTACATATCCGTCAATAGGCTGTAATTTGGTTGATGTTTGTTCTTTAAAATTTTTGAATATCTCTGGGTGCTGTTTGGTGAATTTAGCAAGATAATCTTTATCCATTGTTTCTTCGCTGTCTATGACACTTTTCTTTGTAACATATTTGGATTTATCTTTGCGTGTTCGCATTAATGCGGTTTGAAGGCGAAGATGTTCATTTTGAAGATAGTTTAAGACGAAGTGTTGTCGATATTCAGTAGGAGTATATTTATCAGAATATGAGACTATACGTTTAGGTACTAGTAATATTGGTTTATTATTTAGGATGAGTCGTTCTGTGTAATTGTTGTCCCAGAGCTTTTTGTCTTTTGATTCCAATACATTCCTGAAGGAATATTTGGGGTTAGTGGAATATTATGTAAAAAACATTGTTCTTTTGTATATTCAAGTAAATGAATTTTAATAATATTAGCAGTCATGTCAGACACTTTATCTTTATCAACATTCGGAACGAATATACGAAAGTCTTCAATATCTTCCATTACTCCAGTTTTTATTGCATTACTTTGCAAAAGCTGTTGGAATATCAAACTTGTATCTTTCGGCCCCATACCATGACCATTTGGTTTACCACGAGACATACCAAAACAAATATCATTATTTTCTCCTAAATATGAGAATAATTCTTCTGCTTCTTTCACGTCATTATTTCTTAAAAGTGCCAAAAGGAATTCAAAATATGATCTAATAGAGCTATCTGCTGTTATTGCAAAATCAAAATCGCATTTTGAAATATAGTATGGGTCTAAAAAGAGAGGTGTGTCTATTTCTGGATCTATATCAACAAAATCTAGCTCGTATTGAGTTTTATTCAATTTATAAATTTGGCTTATTTTCATGACCAAGACACCTCTCTAATATAATTATTTATTAAACATTATACCATGAAATATTTAAACAAACAAAAAGCCGCTGAATATTCAGCGGCTTCTTTACTTTCAATATAATGGTGGAGACGAAGAGGATCGAACTCTCGACCTTACGGATGCGAACCGTACGCTCTCCCAGCTGAGCTACGTCCCCACTACATAAAATATCTTACTCCTGCCGGCGCAAAATTACAAGTATATTTTTAGCTGCAGTGCTTGCCGCTATGTATACACGCGCGCTTATTGACAACTTTTGCCGCTGGTGCTACACTTTAAAGTAATTTCATAAGTATTTGATCGATGATGAGGATTAGTAGCTTTGCCAAGCGGACCTCAGCGAGCCGGTGACAGTGCAAGTCCGGCGTTTGGCGGCAGGGTGAATGGACCTTTAAGATACGGCTTGAGCCCGCAAGGGGGTAGACGCCGTCGGGATGCTTCGCCCGTTACCAGGGAAGGGGATATCGGCCATGGCCCGTATCTTAGCGAGCGGACCTTAATCGGTCAAGCAGGGTGGTACCGCGAAAGTTGCGTCTTTCGTCCCTACATAGGGATGAAGGGCTTTTTTTATTGCCCGATTTGAAGGAGGCTTATATTATGGATAAAGAAAAAAATACCAGGCTGCCGTTGGTGGACCTGATCGAAGTTAAACCAATGCAGGACGGCTACCGCTGGGTAGCGATCACGGCGATGCTGTTTGCTATCGGTATCATCCTGCATACGGTCAGCCCTAATGTGGGCGGCGTGACGCCGAACTGGACGATCGCCATGTATTCTATCGTTATCAATCTGACGAATCCGACGCTGTCGCAGGCTGTGGGCATTGGTTTTATTGCGGGCATCACGCTGGTGCCGTCGTCGAAGTCGGCTTTTCCGCTGGGCAATATCGCCAGCGAGCTTTCGGGGGCGATCACCTGCTGCATCCTGGTCAAGGCGATGCTGCGCTGCGGTTTGGGCAAGTGGAAGCTGCGCCCCCTGGTGACGGGATTTTTGGCAACTATGGCCAGCGGCGGTGTGTTTACTTTCATTTTAAAGATCGTTCTGGGCTTGCCGCTGCATGTCTGGCTGTATGCCATGCTGCCGGTGGTGGCGATTGTGGGCGCGCTGAACGGCATGATCACCTTTTTGCTGTTCGGGCCGGTGCGGAAGCTGTTTTTTGTGCAGGAGGACGATGAATGATGGAGAGCGTTATCAGGCTGGAAAATTTTTATTTTGCTTATAATAAATCGGAGCTGGTGCTGCAGGATATCGACCTGGAGATCAAAAAGGGTTCGTTCACTGTGGTGGCCGGCCCCAGCGGCGCGGGCAAAACTACTTTGTGCAAGGCGATGACGGGCATCGTGCCTTTTTATATGGGCGGGCGTTACAGCGGCGATGTGCAGGTGTTGGGCGAATCGACTAAAGGCCGCCGGGTGTCGGATATCGCGATGCGCGTGGGGCTGATGCTGGAGGATTACGAAAGCCAGCTGGTTTCGCTGACCGCGGGCGAGGAAGTTGCTTTCAGTTTGCTGAATCACGGTTTTGCGCCGGAGGAGGTGGCGGAGCGTACCCGTAAGGCTTTGGAGGACGTGGGGCTGCCGGGGCGCGAAAGCTATCAGCTGGACGAGTTGTCGGGCGGGCAGCGCCAGCGTTTGCTGCTGGCGGCTACTTTGGCGGTGCATCCCGAGATCATTGTGCTGGATGAGCCGGTATCGGCGATGGACCCGGACGGGGCCCATTCGCTGTATGAGCTGTTATATGCGATCCATCAGCGTTACGGCACGACGATCATCGTAGTTGAGCATCGAGTGGACTATCTGCTGCCTTATGTGACGGACATGGTAGTGCTGAAGGAGGGGCAGCTGGTAACGGCTGATACCTTTGCTGCTGCGGCGCGGACGATGTATGAGGACGAGGAGCTGCGTCCGCTGGTGCCTGCGCTATGGCAGGTGAAGCTGGGCGTCGAGCGCCGTTTCGGCATCACTTTGGGCGAGTGGCGGACTGAGGCAGAGGCGGCTGCGGAATTACAGCTGCTTGGTTTTGAAGGGGGGAACGCCTGATGCTGGAGGCTAAAGAGGTCAATTTTGCTTACCGCAGGGGTCTGCCGGTACTGAACGATATCGCCTGCACGATCGGTGACGGCGAGTTTGTGGCGCTTTTGGGCCATAACGGCAGCGGCAAGACGACGCTGAGCCGTTTGTTCATGGCGCTTCTGCATCCCCGCAGCGGGCAGGTGCTGGTAGACGGCGAGGATATCGTCAATTATGAGCCGGCCGACCTGGCTGACAAGATCGGTTATGTATTCCAGAACCCGGATCTGCAGATTTTGGAAGATACGGTTTTTGATGAGGTGGCGTATGGGCCGAGGGCTAAAAAGCTGACGGCAGAGACGATCAAAAAGCAGGTGGAGGCAGCTTTGGCGGCTACGGGGCTGGCCGAGCTGGCGGGCGCGTATCCGCGTCTGCTGTCCTTTGGGCAGAAGCGGCGTTTGGGTGTGGCGTCGGCGCTGGCGCTCAATCCGCGTACTTTGATCTTAGACGAGATCACCAACGGTCAGGATGCGATCGAGAAAGAGCGGATGATGCAGTATTTGCAGACGCTGAACGAAGAAAAGGGGATCACGATTGTATTGATCTCGCATGATATGGACGTGGTGCGCCGTTATGCGAAGCGGGCCATTGTCCTGAAGGACGGCGACCTGGTGTATGACGGTACGCCGACGGAGCTGTTCGGCGGTGCGTATGCTGTGGAGGAATGGGGCCTGCGCCGGCCGCCGGCGGCTGCTTTGGCGGGCAGTCTGGGTTTTACGGCGGCGACACCCGAGGAGTTCTGCCGCCTGTTGGTGCGGAAAGGAGCTGAGGACTGATGCGGATCAGTGCGTTTACTCAAATCATTGTCACTGTCGCTGTGACGGCGTGGGTCTTTATCCTGCCGGTCAAGGCGGTGGCGACGATCCTGGTTTTTGAGCTGGCTTTACTGCTGTCGATCAAGCGCGACCGCATGACGATGGCGGCGATCGGCGGTTTGGCGGTGTTCACCGGGCTGATGATCCTGTTCCAGCTGCTGTTCGGTTCGCCGCTGGAGGTGGCGCTGACGGGCGGTCTGCGGATGCTGGTCATGACGATGGCGTTTTTGTGTATGCTGGCGGCGACGCGTATCCAGGATATTGCCCAGACACTGGTGGACTGTTTCCACCTGCCCTGTGAATATGCTTTTATGCTGACGACGGCGTTGCGTTTCGTGCCTAATTTTCTGGCTGACAGCGAGATCACGCTGGATGCTCAGTCCTGCCGCGGTTATTCCAACCGGGGCAACTGCGTGAAACGCCTGCTTTCGTATGTCGTGGTCATCAGACCGCTGGTCATGCGGGCGGTGGCCAAGTCCGAAACGCTGGCGCTGAGTATGGAGCTGAAGGGCTTCGGCAGCAATACTTATAAAAATATGCCGCGCGAGCCGCTGGGAGCCGCCGATTTTATCGTGCTGGGGCTGGTCGTGGTTCTGAGCACCTATCCGTTCTGGAAATGATGCCCGGCTGAAAATTTAAAATCATCCTGCAAGCAGCTGCTGCCTTAGAAAGGGAGCGGCTGCTTTTTTTGAGTAATATAATAATTTTATTGCCTAAAAGAATATAAATTACAGTTGATAAAAATAATAAATATGATAGAATAAAATCAGCAAAGTATATAATAATATCGAACTATTTTAAATGTATGGATAGAAGGTGGCTGTAATGGTACAATCGGGTGATACTCTCGTTTTATCTCTAGCTGAATTACTGGGCGGCAAGCAGGTGGATACCGGAGTCATCGACAGGGCTCTGGCGGAGCTCTGTTCTGCTTTTGATTTTGACGGCGGGCTGATCTATGAATTGGACCAGTACAACCATCTGCATCTGAAAGAACGCTGTCTGCGTAAGGAACTGCCTTTGCGGGGCAGCTTTCCGATCGACGCGGTCGACGCTGCTTACCGCAGCTATCTGGCTCAGGAAACCTTTGTCTGGCTGGAGGGTGGACAAAAGAACAGTGCGGCTGAGAATGCTTTGCTGGAGCTGTTTGCGGCGCAGTCGCTGGTAGTGGCTTCAGTAGTCGATGAAACGCTGCAGATCTACGGGCTGCTGGTATTTGTACAGCAGTCGGCCCGGCCGGTGCCGCCGGCAGGCACGCAGCAGCTGCTGAAGACAGTGCTGTCGATGTTTGGCCGGTATATAGGGGTGCGGGTCTATCAGAACAAGCTGACTTTTGCCAAAAATTCGCTGGAAAGCATTTTGGATAATACGGGTATAGATATTTATGTCAACGATTTCCATACCCATGATATTTTATATGCCAATCGTTCTATGGCGGCCCCGTACGGCGGTATTTCGCAGTTTTTGGGGCGCAAGTGCTGGGAGGTGCTGTTCCCTGGTCAAAACGGGCCTTGTGCTTTCTGCCCGCAGCAAAAGCTGATCGATGAGAACGGTGAACCGACTAAGATCTATTCCTGGGATTATCAGCGGCCTTTCGACGGTTCCTGGTTCAGGGTGTTCAGCGCGGCGTTCCGCTGGGTGGACGGCAGACTGGCCCATGTGGTGAGCAGTGCCGATATCACTGACAATAAGCGCAACGAAGCTTTGGTCGAGTATCTGGCCAATTATGATTCGCTGACGAACCTGCCGAACCGCCGGATGCTGGTGAAGGAGTGCGAGCGCCGGATCGACAAAACGCAGGAGGGCGGCGAAGGTTATCTGCTGTTTTTTGACATCGACGGTTTTAAAAAGATCAACGATACCTTTGGTCACGAAGCGGGGGACGAGTTCTTAGTGCAGCTGGGACAGTTCTTTTCCGGTATCCCGCTGCTGCATGACGCTATTTACCGCAACGGCGGCGATGAGTTCATCGCGATCATCGACGGGGATAAAACGGAAGCCAATATCCGGAATCTGGCCAGCTTTATCCATCGGCGGTTTGCCCAGCCCTGGCGGCTGAAAAGGGGCGAGGTGTTCTGCAATGTCAGTATCGGCGTGGCGCGTTATCCCGAGGACGGGAGGACGGCGGAGGAGCTGCTTCTCAAAGCTGATCAGGCCATGTACAAGGTGAAAAAAGCCGGCGGTAAGGGTGTCCTGTTTGGGTACGAGCTGTAAATCGTAATAATAAAAGCCTTTATGACTTTGTCATAAAGGCTTTTTTATGCGCAGATCCTGATGATCAGTGGCGGTCAGTCTTGGCTGCCGCCAGGTAAAAGTCCAAAAACAGCTGGGCGGTGGCGCTTAACCGGTCTTTTTTGGACCAGAACAGCGTCTGCTCAAAATACAGTTCATCATCAGCCAGCAGCTGCTGCTGTAACCCTTGGGGGAAGTCGTCCCTGCCGCCGGCGGAAACGATGGCGATGCCGCTGCCGTCCTGCACGAAAGCGAGTGCGGCAGTATTGGTGGTGGCGATAAAGCGGATCTTGGGCATGAAGCCTTGCTTGAGGCAGGCTTTGCGCAGCAGGCTGTAGCAGCCGAAGTTACAGCAGACAGGGATATTCTGTAATTGTTTCGGCGTCAGCGGCTGCTGTGGATCAAGGCCGCAGTTTGCCTGCGGACTGTAAACGGCGAAAAAATATTCTTTCTGCGTTTTGTGGGCGGCAAACAGCTGCGGTGACGGCAGCGGCGCGTTGGCAAAGGCAAAATCACTGCTGTTTTCCGCAATATGTCTGGTCTGGGCGCTGACGGCTTCTTCCCGGAACTGGAAGCAGATTTCGGGATAGGCGGCCGCAAAGGGACGCAGATAGGTGTTGATGAAAAAGGTGCTTTTGGCAGGCGAAACGCTGAAGCGCAGTGTGCCGGAAGCTTTTTTATTGAAGCTCTGCATATCTAAAAGGATGGTTTCTTCGGTGCGGCAGATCTGGCGGGCCTTGCCCAGAAAGGCTTCCCCGGCTTCGGTCAGGGTCAGCTGGCGTTTGCCGCGCGCAGTCTGGATCAGCTTGGCGCCGTAATAGTGCTCCAGTGTTTTGATCTGGGCGCTGAGGGCCGGCTGGGCCAGGGCCAGTTTTTTGGAAGCTGTGGTCAGGTTGCCTGTTTCGGCGACGGTGATAAAATTACGGTAAAATTCAAAATCCATAGCTCACCTCTAAAAAATATAAGAAATTCTTATTATAATAACAAAGAAATAGTATTTTACTTTTTTATACCACCATTCTACAATAAAAATAGTTTGAGAGCAAGAAGGGGATGGGGTTATGTACGGAAGTAAACGCAAGCGCCGCCTGCACAGCGTAGCGGTATTGCTGGGGCCGCTCAGCTTCGGCTTGACGATACTGCTGCTGGAATGGTTCTTTGGCTTCAAAGCGGCTGCGGCGCTGGGGACGACGGTCTGGATGGCGCTGTGGTGGATATTGCGGCCGGTCAATATTTCGGTGACGGCGTTCGTGCCGATCGGTGTCAACGCATTGTTTGACCTGATCCCGATGCAGCACGTTATCAGTCAGTATTTTTCTGAGATCATCGTGCTGCTGTTCGGCGCTGATCTGGTCTGCCTGACCTGGGCGACGACGGGGCTCGACAAGCGGCTGGCGATCAAGACCCTGTGCTGTATCGGCACGTCGCTGCGGCAGCAGATAGCAGTCTGGCTGCTGGTAGCGACGGTACTGTCCATCTTTCTGCCGAATGTGGTCGTCTGTACGATCCTGGTACCGGTAGCGGTATCCATGCTGCAGTTTATTGGCGAGGAAAACATCAAAAACAGTAAGCTGGCAGTGCCGATCCTGCTGGCGATCGTCTGGGGCGCGGGCATCGGCGGCTTCGGCTCGCCTTTGGGCGGGGCGGCGAACCTGGTGGCGATCAGCTATCTGGAAAAGCTGACAGGACAGGAATTTATGTATATCGACTGGGTGGTGCGTTTTCTGCCGCTTTTGGTACTGGTCCTGCTGCTGAATCTGTTTTTCCTGTTCCATTTGCCGGTGCCGGTAAAGCGCTTGGCTGGTACCAGCGAATATTTTAAGGAAATGTACGCGCAGCTGGGCACGATACGGCTGGGCGAAAAAATCAGCCTGGTGCTGTTTGTCGCGGCGACACTGCTGGCTTTTATCCGGCCGCTGTACGCCGGGTGGCTGCCGGCGCTGAAGCCTGCGTATGTCTTTCTGATCATGGGGCTGCTGGCCTTCACCTTCGAGGATGAGGACGGCAAGGCCCTGCTGACCTGGGAATTTGCGGAAAAGGGCGTTATGTGGGGCATGCTGTTTTTATTTGCCGGCGGCCTGGCTTTGGGCAGTCTGGTGACGGAAACCGGCGCGGCCCTGAAAATGGCTGAGGCGATCACGCTGCTGCCGCTGACTGGCGGTCTGGAAACGGTGTTTGCTTTTACGCTGTTTTCGACGGTGCTGACCGAGATTTCCAGCAATACGGCGGCCGCCGCCATTGCCGTGCCTGTAGTGCAGAGTATTGCGCAGGCGCTGGGGCTGAACCCGATCCCGTATTTGTTCGTGGCGATCGTCGCCTTCAACAGCGCCTATGTGCTGCCGGTATCGATCAGGGCTATCCCGGTCAGCTATGGGCTGGACCCGGCCGAGCTGTTTAAAAACGGGCTGCTGCTGTCGCTGTGCAGCGTACTGCTGATCACAGTCGTTGGTTATTTGTTCATCAGGTACTGGCCGTTGTTCTCTACGGTCTGAAAAGGGTCTGTCGCTCCCACTGCTGCATGGCGGTGGGATTTTTTTGTGCGGGCGCTGGCGGCACAAGGTTTGGGAAAGTATGAGCCGTAAAAAGCGTTCACCAAAAACAAGTATTTATTTAATATTACAATTTAAAGATTGCCAGTAAAAATCTTTTAGAATATAATAAAAATAGTAACTTAATATAATGATTGTATTTATTATAGATAATAACGGAAAATAGAAGGCAGCTGGCAATGAAAAATAATATCTTATTAAAAACTAATTTACTCGTCAGTGTGATTTTGCTGGTTGGTTTCGCCCTGATCGCGACTTTGAGCTACCGCGCTAATTATAATGCTTCACTGGTGAAGATCAAACAGGTCTCCTCGCTGGCCTCGGAAGGTATTTATTACCGTTTGTCGACGATGCTGACCAAGCCGGTGAATATCTCGCAGACGATGGCGCATGACAGCCTGCTGATCAAGCTGCTGGAGGAAGAGGGCAGCCGTTATCAGGAGGCCGGTTACCAGGAAACGATCAGGAAGTATCTGGATACCTATAAAAATAAGTATGCCTATGATTCGGTGTTCCTGGTTTCGGCGTCCACCAATAATTATTATAATTTCAACGGTCTGGACCGCAATCTTGCCCGGGGCGAGGATGAAAACGTCTGGTATTATAATTTTCTGCAAAGCGGCGAAGAATACAGCCTTAATATCGATAATGATGAAGTTGCTGGTGCGGCCAATAAGATCACTCTGTTTGTAAACTGCAGGATCAGGGATGCGTTCGGCCGGGTGATCGGTGTAGTGGGCGTCGGCGTGAATGTCGATTATATCAAAGGCCTGCTGCAGGAATATGAAAAGGAATACGACGTTGCGACATATCTGATCAATGAAAAAGGCGAGATCGAAGTTTCCAGCCTTTATAACGGTCATCAGACGGCGGACTGGTTCAAGGTCAATGACAGCGAAGATATCCGCAGCGAGATCCTGGAATGGAAAAACGGCAGGACCAACTGGGATATCTGGATGCCGGGCGATGTGCAGAATAACGAAAAAAGCTATCTGGTCGTCCGCTATATCCCCGATCTGTCGTGGTATCTGCTGGTAAAGCAGGATACCGGCGCCTTACTGGCCGAGCTGAATGAAAAGATGCTGGAAACGGTAGTTTTGATTTCTGTGGTGATCCTGCTGATCATTCTGACTATCACTTCGGTGATCAGAAAGTTCAACGTGCGGATGACGAAGCTGCTGGAAGAACGGCAGGAGCTGTTCAAGGAAGCGACCGAGCAGATCTACGATAATATTTATGAATTGAACATCACTAAAAACAGGGCAGCCAGCAAAAAGACCGAGCTGTATTTTGAGGCGATGGGAGCTAAAGACCTGCCCTATGAGGAATTTCTGCAGGCTGTGGCCGACAGGCAGCTGCTGGAAGAATACCGGGCCGGCTATGTGGCGACGTTCAGTATCGAAAACGTGATGCGGCACTTTAAGGCCGGCAATAATTATCTGCAGTATGAATTTATGATCACAGAAAACGGCAGCGATTATTTCTGGATGCGGATCGACGCTTATATTTTTTATTCGGAAGCTGATAAGTCAGTGCATATGTTTACTTACCGTAAAAATATCGACGAGGAGAAACGCAAGGAGCTGGAAACACAAAGAAAGGCTTCCACAGATGAGATGACCGGCGTTTATACGAAAAAGGCGACGGAAAGGATCATCGACGGGGTTTTGTGCGGCAAGCTGCAGGGCAGCTACAGCTTTTTTATCATCGATATTGATAATTTTAAGCAGGCCAATGATCTGCACGGCCATATTTTCGGCGATTATTGTATCCGGGAGTTCGTGGAACGGCTGAAAAAATTCTGCCGTGAGGACGATATCATCGGCCGTATCGGCGGTGACGAGTTCGTGGTTTTCGGGACGATATCGGATGAGGAAGGCGCCCGCCGCAAAGCGGCCCGCCTGTGCCAGAAGCTTGACACTATCTGTGAGGACAGCGGCAGCTGCTGGAAAATGTCTGTCAGCGTAGGGATAGCTTTAGCGCCGCAGCATGGCAGAAGCTTTGCCAAGCTGTATGCAAAAGCAGATAAGGCTTTGTATCAGACAAAGGACAAAGGCAAGAACGGCTATACGATCTATGAGGAAAAGGAATAAAGCGGAATATAGATAAAAAGCCTGCGTTTCATTGGCTTAACAGTGATAAGGAACTAAATCACTTATCAACTGTTAGCTGACGGTTTTCGGGTGCATACGAAACTCCCGTCTGATTCCTAACAGGAATTAGGCGGGAGTTTTTCTTGTTAACAGAGCCAATATTGGAGGATAGCATTATGAAAACATTACTTTCCTGTGAATTTAACATGGATACCGGCTGCGTTGAACTAAGATATTCTGACAGCAGCATGATTTCCATTAACTGTACCGCTGTTGAGGATGAGGTGGCAAATAGCCGTTTCCAGCGGTCTGAACTGGACTGGCTCATCTACAACGATCCGCTGTCCTATGCAGAATTGATTTTGAATGGTGACCCAGAAGAATACTTGCGAACCGTAACGAATAATCCGCAGTTGGATTTCGATTGATAATCAAATCTGCCAGCGATACATTGAAATACTTCCTCTATGACTGGCAGCAAGATAAAACACTGTTAGTCACAAAAACTTCCGTTTGACTCTTAGTGGGATGGGGCGGGAGTTTTTTGTTTTAAGAAATAATCTGTAGATTTTTATGGATGCGTATACCCTTTAATACTCATAGCACATCCTAGTTAAATGCTCTTATCCAGCTCGGAGAGATGCTGAAGGAAGTCATTGCCGCTGTATCGCAATTCGTTTTGCAGAAGAACTGCACCACGATCCAAGTGCGCTTTTACGGCTCCGGGGAAATATTCTTCATCAGACATATGGCGATGGACACACACTTCAAACAAGCACTTATACAATGCATCTGCATCACCGGTAATCGTCTGTCGATTCAATTCTCGCCCCAAATTGTTCGTCTTAAAATCCTCTTCCTGTAAAGGCCCCTTGCGCAATGACAACGCCAATGAAAGTTTAATAAGTGTTGCATATGGAATATTGGTGCTGCTTTCAATTTGAGTCAGAATTTCCTCAGTCTTTTTTGATGTTTTCAATTTAAATGCCATAGTTACACCTCAAAATACTGATTATTCATGATATGTGTACATTTATCATCACCATATTCCAACAAGAAAATATTAGAAGTCTGATCTTGCAACGCCAACATGTGCTTCGAACTGATTTCTTCGTTAGTGGACAGAACAAAAAGCTGGCCAGGAAGACGCTTGAAAAACTGCTCCACTATATTAGCTCTATGCTCCGTGTCAATACGGGCAAATGGAGTATCAATAATAAAGGGAAGTTCACACTTGCATTGTTGCATCATCGCCCAATAAAGTGACATGACAAATACTTGGGTTTCACCTTTAGACAAAGTATCTTTGTCTATTTCCATCATAAGCTCAAATTCGTTAAGATGACAAGACTCCAATTCTTTGCCAAAATTTCTTTCGTCAGGATTTCCGATCAATTCACTTAACTGAGAAAATGCATATTTGCGCAGACTTCTTTGAATACCTGCAATGCCGGATCGACGACAGATTTTAATAAGATCCTTTTTTTCCACAATCTGCTTCCGCAACAAATGTACTCGAAACTCGTTATCGATCTGAATGTCGTCAATAAATTTCCTTTTGCGAATCAAACGATAAAATTCAGTTAGAGTATCTTCACGAACCTCTCGAATCAGCCTATCAAATATTATGACTTGCAAGTCTTCCAGTAACAGTAACACCTTACTGGAAATAGCCGATACAGAACGACGCTTAATATCCATTTCCAACTTTTTATATGCTGTTTCTAGTTCTTTTTCAGCGGCAATAATATCTTCCTCGCAAGCCGTTAACTCTGTTTGTTTACTCTGAGACTGTAGGGAAAGGTCATAAATTTCTTTTGTAATTTTAGATATAGCATCCGTATATTCCTGGTAATTCTCAACAGAACTATTTTGAAGTTTTTCTCTAATTTCCTGAGATTTTTTTAGAGACTTATCTAAGCGTTTCCGATAACCAGCAATTTTTTTTATTTCGAATTGCGATACACGATTTAAAACAGCCTGAACCCTCATTTCATCATCGTCTGAAAGTCCAAAAAGAGGAACAAAATCTGCCCATCCATTTGCAGGAAGTAAGAACTTTATAATATCATCGTATAGAATGGAACCCAGCCGTTCTGCATCAGGAGCACCAGCTTTATCTACAGAGGAAACAACAGCATTTTTGAATCTATCTGTTTGGATAGATTCTGAAATTGCCTTCCATGTTTTAAATTCATGTTCTTTGGCAATCTGAGGACGAACCTGATCCAGCAGCGGCCCAACAATAATAAACGGAAGTATTTCTGCTGCTGTGGACTTTCGCTCCCAGTTGATGCGCTCTCTACGCTCTTCCTCTTCCTTAAGCTGTGTATTTAATGTTTTCCATTCATCCAGAGAAATACCGCCTTGGTCTGAATATTCCTTTTTGAGTCGTTCAATATCAGCGTTTTTCTCATCTTGCTGGGCTTGAAGCTCTGCAATTTCATCTGCCAGACGATCTCTCGTTTGTCTTAGTCTTTTTAGTGTAGACTTACTCTGGAGATATTCTCTGGTTATGTCGTCCTCCTCAGAACTGCTGGATGTTAAAACCTTTCTAACATTGGAATACATAATGTCGAAGGTGTCGTTGCCACTTAAAACCATGAGAGCATCTCGCACATTGTTTTTTTGGTCGTCCAACAGATACTCAGCTATTCGTTCACCATCAAAAAAGCACAATTTCAGAAGTGCTGGTGGTATCAAGTGAAGCAAGAAAGTTTGAAAGTCAGCCAGATCTTGATCGGCTAAGTGATGTCCATTCTTTACCACTTGGAAATCTTCTTTCGGTTCACCCTTTTTCCACGACCACGAACGGACAATGCGGTACTGGTCCAAATCTCCGTTTGTGCTGTCAGAGAATTCAATCGCAACATATGCATTTTCATCCTCGTCCATCTTGGCCTGATCATTGATGTAGGTCATAATTTTCTTGGTGTATCGTTTCCCGGAATTCTTATATCCAAAGCAGTAATGACCATACAATGCAAGTTCAACTGCCACAAATAAAGTTGTTTTACCCGCTCCGTTTTTGCCTCCGATAATTACGATTTTCTTACCCGGATCGGAGGTGTTTAAATTAAAGGCATTGTAATCCTTATAAGAGCCGAAATTATTCAATTCAATCTTCTGTAATATCATTCTCTAATTCCTCTCTTATACGGTCAAAATGAAGCCATCCTTGATTTAAGACCTTTTCTACTTCCTTGGCAGTTTCACTTGAACGAGTGTACAACTTGCTATTATCTACTGCCGACATTAGTCGAGACATCAGGTCAAAAGGAACGTCATGTTTCTCACATAGATCATGGATTGTCCCCAAGGTTTCATGGTCATATTTAGCCTTTTTATACTGATCCCACGGTAGCCTTTCTCCCATAACTTCAAAGTAAATATCGACAACTGCTCTGCAGGTCAAATCACCTTCCTGCTCCCATACTTTATCGATAAACTTGAGTTCTTCTTCGGAAATCAGTTCAAATCCTGAACTTTTCTGCAGCTGAAGAAGTCGACGAAGCATTTCCTTACGGGTTTCTAGCGTGAACGGCCCACGACCAAATTCTCCATTTTTCATAAGATATACCGCACCATTTCTCCGTCGGTAATCTCGTGCTTCAGGAGTCCTTCTCAATTCAACAAGCCAGTTACGATATTCACGCAGGGGAATCAGTTCTGTAGACCCATGATCGATAAAATTCTTCAGAGACTTATCTTCCTTGACCATAGTACAGCACCAGCAACCAAATCTAGAATTACCGGTGATTGCAATTTTATCTTTGTTTACCTCGCCTACTACACTTTGCTCTTCGCCCATTTCCTCCCCCTGATAGAGGGAAAAGAGATATCGATTGTCCGTTCCCCAAGCGCTTTGTCCATCGTTTTTCAAAAGATATTCCCATACATCCTTATTTTCGATTTCAGACAAAGGGCTATATATATATGCTTTCGAAATCGAGTCATGAGGAGTCAGGATTTTTCCTTCGATTTCTCTTGACGTGATACTTTTTGAGCGAGTGGAACTTTCAGCCTTACGAACACCTAACAGAATTACAATTTCTCCGTCTTTCCGGATTACATTGTAGGTAAAAGCGTTAGAAGGAAGAATCTTTAATCGATCCGTACACCACCGAAAGCCCGGAGCTTCTGGGGTTGGATAGCCCAAACCTATCACTAAACTCCAGAATCTATTTTTAACTTCTGGACAGATGATATGGGACTCTATATTCAGTTGTTTTTTGATGCTTGCTGCGTTGATTGCAGCGCTCATGTTATGCATATATCGCCTTACAACGGGGTTTTCAACCATTGTATCCGATGTTACGATATACACTTTCTTTTTACGCTCCTCTGGAGCAAGCGATTCAAGCATTTCAAAGGTTAGTTGGCAAAGGAGCGTCGAATCCTTACCCCCGCTATAACCAATCATCCATGGACGAGAATCATGCTTATAGACAAGAGCCATTTGTTCAATAATTGCTTTGAACTGCTTTTGTGCTTCTTCGTTCATCTTGTTCATCCTTGCTGGTCATTCTGAGCCTGTAATTCAAGAAACAGCTCCCAGAATGCTTTATCTTTAATATAAATAGGTTTTGGGCGATTACCCATTTTGACAATGCTATAATGCTTTTGCAGTTTCTTCACATCGCCAAACAATTTTGTTTCTTCTGCGCTGTTAGCTTCTGTGTTAAAAACAAATCGTATGTCCGTGTTTTTTAAATCTGCAACATTATGGACAACCCAAGTCAAAATGTATTTGGAGAAATCATCATCGCCGCTGCCGAAATGTTTCAGAAATTGCGTGGATAAAATAGTTCCTACACCAAATTCACGACCCTCTTTTAGAATCTTTTTTAACGAAGGAAATCCCTCATGAAGGAAATTATCTGCTTCATCCACCAGAATCATTTTTGTAAGTTGTCTATGTTTGCCTAAGAGTTTACTAGATCCTCTGGCTTGCATTTGTGCATAAAATAGATCCAGTGTTATGGCAATAATTAAGTTTTGCAGATCTGTGTCATAACCAGAAATATCAATTACAACAACCCCCGTCAAAAGATCGAAGAGGGATTCTGTATTGCGGCTGTCAGCCTCAAACACCTCAAAATCTGCTAATGTACGAAGTGCCGCCTCCAGAGAATCGCCTTTCTTAATGTCATCATCCCCCATATAAAGGGAATAAACATTCTGGAATGTTGGAGCAGGCAAAGTCCAAGTTTTTGGATCATTAGGAATAATACCCCTGGACACATATGCACTCTTGATGCAATTTAGCAAAGTGCTACTTTGCTTTGGACCTAAGTGATAGACACGAGAAAGAGTATCGTTAAATGTATTTGCTACATGAATGGGTAAGAGAGGCTTAAACACACGGGGCTGCGTAAGAGCAAGCGGATTGTAGGGAAGATGGTATGGTTTTAGGACCTTTGCATTTGTGGCCTTCACAAAATTTTCTTTGCTCTCGTTGTAGTCACCCTTATAATCGAAGATTAAAATACCAATGTCAGAGCTTTCTACATTATTTACTCTTTCTCTATATAGCTGAGCAACCAATGATTGAGTAAATTGCGTTTTTCCGGTACCCATTGTTCCGATGATACCTGTGTTCGTATGGAATACTTCATCCGTATTTCCAGGATGCCAAAATAAGGGCATACCAGTATTTTGATCTTGCCCAAAGAGAACACTAATTTCCCGATCATCGTCCGCTTTCTCTTTGAGAGGCTCTGGAGTAACCAAGGTCAAGTTTTCTGAACATTCAACAGATCCTTTATCGGTTTCTTTCTCTTGAGGTTCTGTTTTGTCTTCCTGGCTTTCATCTTGAATCTCTCTCATTGCTTCCTTATGAGCTTCTTTTTGCTGCTCATATTCTTTTACTGCTTCAGCGTGATCCGATGTATAAAACCTCGAAAGTTTCGGAGGAAGAAATTTAGACAATTCTATATCACAAGCAACTTCAGCAACAGTTTTTACCAAGTACTCGTAGCCCTCATGCTCAGGCAGTTGAAGAATGGCAATATTATTTTCAGAATCGATTACACCGGAAATAAGGCTTTCACTTTGCTTAAAGGAAATAATGGTCCCAATACCGATGTATTCATTTACTGCCTCGGAAATTTCATAGTTTTCATTTAACAAATCTTCCCGGCATTCATCAAGGACAAGCTGCCATGTTTCCTCCGGATAAATATCATACAGCTTCATCTTTTCACAACTCAGAATTGCAAGCTGCATAACAAAGTTTCTAACAACTTTCCGTTCAATAGTATTTCGTTCTTCTCCATCCGGCCACAACGCATGAAGCAGACCATTATGGGTATTGATTATCTGACCTTTGGCCTTCTCGATAACCCCTGCATCATTCAGCCCGATTTTAACTTCGATAGGATGAAAGTGCACATAAATTCCCTGCTCCGATTTTTCAATACCAATCAACAGCAAATCGTCACAGGTAGCACCGTGATCAAAAGACAGATTTTTAGCTGAAAGCAACCCATTATTTTGAGAAAGGCCTGTATTTCCAGATACTCTAAGTAACTCTTCAAGGGACACTGGTACCCAAACAATATTATCGTGGGTATAGTACGCCATTGCAAATTTAACAGCAGAAATGATGCTCATTTTCTCTCTGCTGAACGTACTGTCAAGCGCTTTCTTCGAAGAGATCAGTCGAAGCAGCCAGCGGCCATTGACCGCATTGAAGAAATCAATAATACGTTTTGCTGCGGTTGAATCGGCTTTGACATTTTTCTTTGCCAGCTCTTGGGTAATGATGCGCTCATATTGCTCGGCTTTGCGTGTTACTGTAATAGCATTATAGCCACTTGCAGAGGAATTCTGGTCGCCATAATGGATGATCAGCAAATCTTTGGATTGCTCATCCTGATAGAAAAAGCTTAGATCTACTTTAGGGTCAACAAATACCACCCAATTGGCGGCAGAATAAACCTTGTTAAGCTGAATGCTGGATTTTTTATGTACTTCAGTTGTGATGCAATGATCCGGAGTATAGGTGCTACTTGAATAGGCAACACGGTAAATTGAATTCAGTAGTGCAGCAAAATCATTTAGTGGAGTCTTTGGGGCGTATTTAGTTCCAAACCCAGTTTTGTACCAACCCTCATCTAAGACCGACGGCACACCGGAAATAATTCCATTCAACGACGTACCCGTTGTCAGCCGGGAAATCTGGCTATCTCCACATTTATCGCTGGATAACATTTCATAAAATGCAATGTGGGAATATCGATACGTATCATCTGTTTCCTTATGAATATAGTATTGTATTTTGCTGACGAGCATAGCTGACAAGTCGGAGTTGTGCTCATATTTTCCATCGATATCGCAGAGATATTCTTTTGTACGCTTTAAATTTGACAAAACAGAGAAGTCATTATAGTGTGATATAGCGTCCCTGTCGCTGTAAATATTGACTTCAAAATTCAGAATCTCATCAGGTATACAGTTATCAGCAATTTGTCGCTTGAAATATCGAATTATGCCTAAAAAGATTTCTCTGCAATCGCCCAAATTATGTAGGCTCAAAATCATACGGTGATCGCCGATATCTTTGAACAGAAATCTAAAATGGGCATAATACTCCTCAATTTTTTCCGCAACTAACTTAGGCACAAAATCCCGAATTTCATTATATCGGTCCCCATCAATAGCGGTATAATATTTCCACTCCGGCGACTCATCCTGCTCAACAATTTCATAAATTGTCTGCTGATCACCCTTGATATACGGAAGAAGATTCGCAGATGTCAGACGATTGACAATATCATCACGCAAACTACCAAGCCCCAGTTCCTGACGGATCTGAAGCTGATACATAACATTCAAAGGATGAACAGGCGAAAACGCAATAGAGTTTCGGGATGGATCATACACCATTCCTAATTTGAGCGTATTATTGTGCTCTGGACTTAGAATGTCACCTTCTTTGACCCGACTCAAAAATTTCTGATAGGTTATAACATAATCTTCAGCCGCTTTACATAAATCTTCGTCGTAATAAGCCAGACTAGGTAACTGTCTGCGATTTTTAAAAATGGAAAGAAAATTTATATATGCATCTCTTACATCCTCAGGAATTTCAATTTCCTGTGAATTGTATTCGCCATTGAGATTTTTGACTACGTATAGCGCTTGTTTTTCAACAATAAAGGATTCACATTTTAGATTTTCTTCAAAACCACCAACTGCATAATAGGGGGGGTTACCCATAATGATTTTTCCGCTCCTGTATTCAAACCCACGTTGCCGCTCATTTTTTTGCTTAAATGCTTTTACACCAGTCAATTTGGACGGCTTTACCGTATCATCAGAAATGCCCAAAGGGATCTGTATAGATCCGCAGGAAAGATTAAAAAGAACTTTGCCATTATCCGGAGAAACACTATTTTCATCTAATACCAATGTCAATGTTGTATCAAAATTACACGAATAAATCTCTTGTTCTGCTACAACTGCACTGATCTGATTTGATGCCCCTGGATTGATGATTAGGCACTCTTTAATACCCTCTGCAATAATGCGGCGTTTTTTACCACTACCTTCGATTTTATAGCATGTCTGAAGATCTTCCAAATAAGAAGGATTCAGGTCTAAAATACAGATTTTGAGATGGAATACTGCCGTATCACTGCTGGGATCACGTATATCCACATTAGTAAATACGCAACCATCTGCTTGAATCTGTAACCGTAATTCTTTAGACTCCCCTAAATTTGTCGCTATATTGGAGTCTTTTACCATAATTAAGTCTTTACGAACAGCTATATTGAAAGGGACAGCAATCGTAACGGTTTCCTTCTTTTCAGGATTATAAATCAGGATATGTTTCTCACGTTGCTTTGCTTTCGTGGTACCGCCATCTCGAATAAAAAGTTTCTGATCTTGCTGAAATTCGTACTCTATCGGGCTACCACAATAAGCAACAATGGAATCATTATCGATTATAAGAGGTGTATTCTGCTTTTTTTCCTTTTTAGCCTTTGAACGCATTACATCTGCGTAGGTAAGATTCTCAAACCAGTTGATTCCTTGACGCTTTTTATTTTCCAACTCACTGATAAAGCTACTGTCAAAACTACTATCAAGTCCATCACGTAAATTGCCAAATTTGAAAATCTTATCGATCATTTCAAAATCGCGGTGATTTTCATCGATCTGTTGTTCCTGCTTTTTGGGATCAGATTTCAAAGCTAGTCCATTTGCATCCGGAAGCAAACGGAAATCAATCCAACTCTCCTCGCTTACTCTTCCAGTGCACACAGATGTTAACAGACCTTTATATTCAAACAGTGACTTTCGATCCGCAAAACGATCAGACTTTTTTCGCTTTAATTCGTGCATCAGCAATACATGGTCGGCTGCAGACAGTTGAGCTTCTTCTATGTTTTGTTCGATGGTCTTGAGCAACTCATCCGCACAGAAAGGCATTCCTTTTGCTGAAAGATCACGAGTAGCACTAGAAATTGTGTCTATTGGTGCACAGGTAATCATCAAAATGGGATTTTTGTTAATGGACAAAGGAATATTTCGCAGCGTAGCAAAGAAGTCATCTGTCATTCCATTGATCTGCGCAGCAATAATAATTTCCTTATTTGTAAGTTTTACAGTAAATGTATGATATTTTTCTTGATAAGAAAATGTGCCCTGAATATCCTTTTTAAGCGTAATATCATATAATGCAGCATTTACCTGTTCTACCAATTCCCCATTATCAAGCTTGAAGCAAAACCGGTCACCGTCATGTAAATTATCGCATTCCTGCTCAAAATAGCTGATAATGCGTGTTGCTATGTAATTAAAGAATTCTTCGTACATATTGCGCATCCCCACTATCGCTCTTCTTTTCTATCAAATTTAGCTTGGTATAAAACTGGACAACTTCATCTTTAGATGGTTGATCCAGAAAAACGCCTCTTAACTCAAACTGGCGAAACACTTCATTCAAACTCAATTTTTCTTCATCATGAATAGCAAGTTTCGTCAGGAAGATTAAAAATTCTTCCGTGATATTCAGCATCAATCCACTGGCACCTCGTGATTTCAGAAATCGATCGTGGCAAAATGTTTCAAAATGCTTTACATAGCCATCACTGACTCTACCACGTCCTGTATTTCTAAATTGAGTTCTAACGCTTTCGTATAAGTAGTTGACTTCAGAAAAAACAGTTCCTAATTGCTCATTTTTCTGAAGATCATTTAACTCACTGCAGTCCGAAATAGCATTTCGATACAAGTCGCAGACACAGCGAATCTGAGCCGCCACCTCTTCTTCCATACCTGTTTTCTGAACATAGTCTCTTAATGCGATATAATCGAACTGCTCACCTGTCGGATTCTGATTTAGAATCTCCAAAGTAACTGCATGATAAAACTGCTGCTTGATTGCGGGCAGAAGTTGCTGCCAACCTGATCTATAGCATTCTCTTGCTTTGTTTGTCCGTTCCCAATCCAGACTAAAATAAAGCGGAACTATTTCGTACCTATCACCATGTTCAAATCTTGATAATGCCAAACAAGTTTGACTTGTATAGAAAAAATTGTAAAACTCCAGCAAATCCACAAGGTATTCTTTCGTCCTTGCTGTATTTTTAAGGATAAATTTCAGATCTTTCATAAAAATCTTTTGAGGAGCAAGATGTACAATATAGTAAGGGTCAATTGGAGCTAGCGGCTCAATTTTTGCTTGAAGAGCTTCAAATACAGCTTTCTCCAAAACATTGACTTCCTTGATAGCGTGCTCTGCTGCTTGATTTACAACTTTGCTTAGGTTTTCATTATCGGCCAATACACTATAAAGATACTGCGCCGTCTTCAGAGCAGTCTGGTCATCGCAGGGAATATAGCACATAGCCGTAATGCTTTTGGGTCTAAGAGAATGCTTCTCGTCATCATCCCAATAGATGCTCCGAGCTATCTGTAATAATTGCTCTTTTTCATAGGCTCCAATATCATCCATCGAATCTGCGAGTTTGCTTAAAGTTGCCTCCATAGATTCCGGTACTTTGTTCTGATTGCAAGCAAGGCGAAGCCATTCGCCAATTACAGCAGAAAACGATGTAATAATAGTAGCCGTGTTATTAGCTGTAAATGGGAATAGTTTAATGTGTTGTGCAGACTTGTGTGTAAAATTTGTGCCGTTTTCACCCATAAGAAATGTCTTTTTCATCATTTCTGGATCTAATATAAACACAGAATTACACCTCCTTAAAACTATACCCAAAGTCGCTTTCTTCAAGCAGGAATTTTATATTGCTTGTTTTTCTCTTTGAGACGATATAAACTCTCGATTTCTTTGTGCCAAATTCAGACAATGCCATAATTCCACTGGAAAAGTCAGCGTGTACATTCCGATCTTGAGATGTAGGACAGTAACCATCCTTCATTGCCATAATCACTCTATAGAGGCTATAGTCAATCGAAAAAGAAACCTGCTCAGTTTTAGTTTCATTGCTAAAACGTACCATAATCACAGGTGCAAATTGCAATACTTCATCGTCGCCGCTTCCTTGGGCCACATCATACTTAATATTTAGCTGCTCTAAAATGCTGTAATCATCGCTGGAATCATCTATGCAAATCAAATCGGTTCCATAAGTACCATTCCACGAATAGATACTATGCTTAACAGAACTATAAAGATTTTTCAAATGCTTAATATTTCCAGCATAAGCATGGTATAAGTCTTGGACAAAAGACAGATATAGTCGATCAGCTTTTAGTTCTTGACCATCTGTCAACTTTTTATAATTCCGCAGAAATTTATAAACATATTTTTTGAGGGGATCTCTGCCGTTATCAATAGCTGAAAGACCAATACTATGCAAAATATCTGAATACTCTGAACCGTTCAGCTCCGACAAAACGATAGGGGTAATATCGTCTGCGGCGTAAAAATCAAGTACATCACAATCACGTTTTTCGATATTATCACTGGTTGCTGCATTTTCTGTCATGCAGTCAATTAAACTTGACGTTCCTCTATTTTCAAAGATCAACATTGGCGTCGTGTAAGAAATGTATGTTTCTAAAAACTTGGCAGGGTTGCTAAGAAGATTCCAAAGTTTTTTCTCATCAAAATCTGGGGAAACCACTGCATCAAAAATAAAGTTCAAAATATCTCTTGAAGTAATAACAAGCTTATCTTTAATGCACACTTCAATGATGCGCTGAATCAAAAGCTTTCTCACGCCTTCTTTCATCAGGAACTCAAAGTTGTGTCGAACTGGGCACTGCGTGTGATGAGGGCAAGTTGATCCCTGGTTTATATATGTGTTGTAAAAAGGATTGCACGTGTTATTGCCAAAAACTTTTTCAAATAATTCGGTCAAATAATCAGATCTCGCACCATCAGCCGTCAATGTATACAGTTGATAATTTGAAAAGTCAATATGGTGGAAAACCTCATCCTTATTGAACGGTAACGGCTGGGCAACACTAAAAATATTGTTGTTTAAAACATATTGTTTCAGTTTGCCGAAATATTTACCCTGTTCAGAATCAATGAAATTATTCAGCATACCGAGATTGATCGCAAGCACTACCTTTTCACGACCACCATCGTTCAAACGATCATCACGAAATGCTGCGATTCTCTCAGCTAAAGTTTCAATAGCCGTCTGGTTTGGTGCATCGCTTTCTGTTGCATCGTTGATAATTGTGTACGAATCCAGAATTCGATCCTGATCGCTGTATTTAAGATACGACAGAAGATGAGATTTTCCATCTCCTGCACTGCCACACACCAAAACGAGCTGTTTATGATTAACTTCTGCAATTTTCAGCAGCAGTTGTTTAAAATCAATTTCAGTATGACGGGTAATATGCATATATTTTTTTAGCGGATCAAAGTGGTCAAGATTTTGCACCGCTTCGGCTGAAAGTTTGCTAAGTCTTCTCAATTCAGAGATAAATTCACAACTCATATTTGCCCCCTGCCTCCCCAAAGAAACAGTTTTTTTAATTAGATACCGCAGCCCACATTATCTAAAGAGATACATATATTACAGATCTACGACTTCCATAATATCGCCAATATCACAGTGTAATGCAGAACAGATTTTCACCAAAGAATCTGTTGATACATTTTCATTGCGACCTAACTTTGCTATTAGTGCAGAACTCACTCCGGCAGCTTGTTGTAAGTCTTTCTTTTTCATATCCAAATCGATCAGGAGTTTCCATAGTTTTTTATAACTAACTGCCATTTATATATTCCTCCGTGATAAGTCAAAATGTATCTTATGATATTATAACTTTGTTTCTTTTTCTTCGTCAATAAAAGTGCACGATTCTAAAGTTTTTCAGCTCACTTTGAAGGATCTTCCACAGTTTAATATAACTATCTTTTTACATATCACTTATTAGTAATATGTTTGAAATGTGATTTTCTTCATGTTCAATAATATGATGAATCGCTTTTTGCGCAAATGCCTTGCTAATCATAGTGTCCCACTCTGCCAACTGGACAATCTCCGCTGTTCCAGCCTCAAAATCAAACGAAATCTCACCCCATTCGCCGTCGTTGTCCACCTGGTAGAGGTAGACAGCGGCGGCGATTTTCTTTTTGCGTTTGGTCTGGGATTTGCGTTTCAGGCGAATCATGTGAAGTACCCCGGCGTCTATCAGCAAACAGGCTAAATGCTCCACGGCTTTGCGGTAGGCCCGTTCTGCGCCGCTGGCTGTGCTACCCTCAAAGAGGACTGCCAGTTCTTCAAAGGTCAGCCGGGTGCTGAGTGGACTGACCCGCCCACAGGTCATACAGATGGCGTTTCGTTTCTCCAAAAGGATTTGCTCACGATAATTCAGCTTTTCAAATGCTTCCCGGACAGCTTTAGCCTGGATGCCGTTCCATAGAATCTCCGCATAGTCCCAATGGTCATCCCGGCTGATATCCTCGCCGGTTTCTTCGCTGTCCTCATCCTGTACGGTCTGATAAAATGGAACACGGCTTCGGTTTAGCTTGGCCAATGCTAAAAACTTTGCTGCGGTTTCCTCGGTACAACCGTTTTTCTGGGCATATTTCTGGATTGCCGCCTGTTCAGACTGACCGGATTGATTATAGAGCCAAGCAATCCCACGCACAGCTTTGTACTCATCCACATTTTCAAAGGAACCGGTCTCCTCCTGCATCCGGCAGGTCAAAAGGGCGTTCCCGATAAAATGGTGGGCATAGGTCAGAAAATCTGCCCCTTGTGCGGGATCGTATTCCCACAGACAATCCAGCATGGCAAGTACACAGCCCATTTTATAGTCCAAAAAGCGTTCCGGGTCATAGCGATCCAGCCCCTCCCGCAGCAGGAAACGGCGAACACGGCCATTGAGCCGGTTTTCATAGCGGTGAAGGAAAAAGGAAAACCAGCGCTGTTCACGGTTCTGCACAGCCTCCATGATGTAATCATTCAGGCTTTCCCGAACAGGCGGTTCCGGGTCAAGCTGAAAGATGCGTTCCGCTTCCCGCATGGTCAAGCCCTTGGTTTCAGTCAAAAAGCTGTATTTGGCACAGTAGCCGGGCAGTTCCCATGTCCACGCTGTATCCATTTTCCCTCACCGCCTTTCTGATGTTTTGCCGCTATTTCTTTTGTATGGCCTTCAAAAGTGCATCCTGGGTCATTTCCCGCTCATAGACAGTGCTGGCATAACGCTGATCTGAAAGCGCACGGAGCATCTTATCCTTTGCCAGCTTTTTCATAGCTGCTGCCGTCTCTTCATCCAACTTTCCCCGGCGGGTGCTTTGCAGGATGGTGTTCATACGGCGGGTATAAATCGCCTTAATGGGATGATCGTCTGCAAGCT
>OIZB01000443.1_pt1 | contig 32874 bp, 27 predicted proteins | sample 1588401 | NCBI WGS metagenome assembly OIZB01 (sample SAMN03283270) | human gut metagenome | biome: human-associated habitat; material: feces | host: Homo sapiens | place: USA | collected 2013
TCGTCGAATGTCTGCCCATGCAAGCATGGCATTCATTCTCCTCGTCGCCATGACAAAAAATCTCCGGCGGACGACTGTGCATCCACCGGAGCTTCCCTGTTTCTGTTTCTATTACAGATTGCAAGATCCTGTATTTTTATTTCTTTACTTTGATCTTCTTCACTGCAGATTCAATCTTCATATCTGCTTTCAGCTCGTTTGTACCTTCAGCCACTACTTTGTAATAGTATGTTTTCTTCTTTACTGCTTTACCTGTATAGCTTAAGGACTTTTTGTTCTTGTTCTTCTTGGTTACCTTGACCGTTGCAACCTTTGTATACTTGCCGCCCTTCTTCATGGAACGATAAACTGTATACTTCTTTGCGCCCGGTACCGTGTTGAAGGTTACTGTTACTTTGCCTTTCTTGCTGTTTTTCAGCGTAACGGTGTTGATACCGTCTGCTGTTACCTTGGCAGCCTTGGAAGACATAACCGAATATACGTTGGAATCCGTTCCGGCCATCGGTGTTTCTCCATAAGCCTTGACTGTGTAATAATAGGTCACACCTGCAGGAACATCCTCATAATCATAAGCGGTAGTACCAACAACAGAACCTGTCACACCGTTATATTCTTCATAGCTTTCATAGCTGCTGCTGTCTCTGTAGCCATCCGTTCTCAGAGAAGAAGTAGTAAAGTAGAAATCATCATTTCCGTCCTTCTTGATCAAGGAACCTGATGGCAGATAATACATTTTCTTATCTTTGTCATAAGTGCCTTCATAGACAGAACGGTATACTTTGTAGTATTTTGCTCCCTTTACTGCTTTCCATGTGATCTTGACACCATTGACCGTCTTGCCGTCAGAGGTCTTCTTTGTCACAGCAGACGCCTTAATACCTTTGACCGGTGCAAGACTGTTCATGGAGGACGACCAGTTGGAAGCCGATGTCCATCTTCCGTATACGTTTCCTTTTCCTACCGCACGGATACGAACTGATACTGTTTCTCCTGCGCCAAGTCCCTTGATAGTATAAGTGTTTTTCTTTGTAGAAGCCTTGAGCGGTGTTGTATTCTTTGCATATCCGTTGATATCGAACATGGTGTATTCCAGCTCATATTTCGCAGCAAATGTATCCTTGTCCCATGTGATCTTTGCATTGGAACCGTTTACTTCACCATATATATTTTTGACAGTCGTATCCAGTGCCATCAATGCAGAACCGCCGCCGGATACATATTCCGTCTTACCGCCTGCCTTATAATAAGCAATAACAACATAGCTGTATTTCTGACCTGCTGCCAGCTTCTTATCCGTCAGACTTGTTTTGGATTTTCCAAGTGTTTTGATCAGCTCATAGCGGTTATCTGACAGATAATCTTTCCTGCCGGACGCACTGAATTTCTTGGAAATCGTCTTTGGATCCGTATTTTCAGAACTGGAACGATAAATTTCATATTTTACGGCATTCGGTACCTTCGTCCACTTGATCTTTGCAGAAGACTTGGATGCCTTTGTAACGGAAACAGAAATATTGGCTGCATCTGCTGCCTTTACTGTGACCACTCTGTAATCGCTGTAATATTTCTCTTTCGTATCACGGTTGTAATAATAGCCACGAACCTTATACGTATAAGATACGCCGTTTTTCAGACCTGTGTCCGTATAAACATCATCTGTCATAGTCGCAATCTTTTTAAACTTCTTACCGCTCTTGCGATAGATTTCATAACCTGTGTTATATCCGCCGACAGTCAGCTTTACACTGTTCTTTGTTGCATAAGTGGAAACAGTCGGCTTGTCCGGCTTTGCATATTTATAGCTTACCATATTAGACGGTGCACTGATCGGTATGTAAGAATCATAACTGTAAGTAACCGGTGTCGTCTTTTCTACACCGTTTACCTTTATTTTCTTTGTCGTCTTATAAGTGATCGGTGTCTGACCACCGGTCTGCAGACTCTTATCATAGGTATATGCGACAAAATAATAAGTTCTGCCCGGTACCAGATTCATATCACTCATTGCCGTGCTCGCATTATAAGAGCCGGATTCTGTTGTATACTTCACTTTATTTAATGCCAGCCGGTCTGCATCCGAAAGCTGATACTCCATTTTTCCATCTGCAGAACTCGGTTTCTGGAACTTTGTCGTATAATATGCCGGGAACGATGCTGCCTCATATGCAAATACAACTACATTTTTATCTGTTCCGTCCCATACCAGTCTCGGTCCTGTTGTTCCATAAGATCCGTCATTATTGGAATATTTTTCCACATGCAGATTGGTTACAGGTGTCAGTACCTGTGTATTCCGGGCAGCAGTTACACCTGCTACCGCTTTGATCGTATCGAGACTCTGATCATTATAATATTTTTCATAATCGGTCAGGCTTGACGGTACAACCGCAAAATAGTAATAGCTGTAATTTTTATCCGTTGTTAATTCAAGCTCGCCCGTATCACTGGAATAGAAATAATTTACGGCAAAATCAGACGTGCTCAGCCCCAGTTTCTGTAATGTTGCACTATCCTTATAATAAACGTCACTAAAATTAGCTGTTGTCAGACTGATCGCCTTTTTGGAAGCGATTCTGTAAATACGATAATCTTCACAATTTGCCAGTGTTGTGTACGTAATACGGATCTTATTTTTATTGGTTGAATATCCTGATCCGCTTACCTCCGTTGCTACCGGAATATATCTGGCTGTCACAGAAGGAACCGCACCAACCGCCTGTGGTGCTGTATATGTATAAGTATATGGTTCAGACCATTCGCCAAATGCATCGATCACATTGACTGTATTTCCACTCTGTACACCATTTTCTGTGATCACCTTATTTTCCTGATGATAGTACAGACCACGTACACGCAGTCCGACTGACTGACCGTTTGTCAGGTACTTGTCATAAGTAAATCCGGTATAGGAACTCATCCGGTGTGGTGTACCGGATTTTTCATGTGCATTGTATTCGGTATTTAAAAGAGCGCCGTTTACCTCCACTTCATATCCGACTAAAAGCTCCTGTCCGGCGCTGTTTTTCTGGTCGGCTTTTATATGAAGGGTATTCCAGCTGAATGTAACATTTTGCGCATTCAATGCAATCTCCGTATATCCATAGTACTTTTTGATACGTTTTCCGCCTTCATAAACAGAATGGTAGCCTGCATTTTTATAACATTTGCCGCCTACTGCATAATAATCCGGTGAAACGTCATATTTATTCTGCCCCTGCTTCTGATAATAAGCATCTGATTTTGTATAACGGCCATACTGCTTCCTGAAAGCCTGAAGACCTGCTGTATCATCGGAAAAGCTGCCTGTCATCGGCATATTGTTTTCTGCCTTTACATGATAATAAGCACATTCTTTTCCGTTTATGTTAACTGTACCAAGGTCGCTGTAATAGGTTCCGTTAACTTTATATAACCGGGTAGCAGCATCCAGATAAGCTGATTTTGGATTGCCCAGCAATGCAATTTCATTATAGGATCTAAAAGTTGTAACATTCAGATATTTATCATATGATGCATACCTATAAAGTTTTCCGTTATAGCTGTAAAGTCCCGTTGCGGCATTTGCGTCGATTTTTCCCGGTGCTTCCACGCATGTGGTTGCATCCTGGACCGCAACATAACGATATACGACATTCCCATTATCATCCTTAAAGCTACCGTCATAGTCTCTTCCCGACGCCTCCAGTCCGATCACTTTTGAAATGCTTCCATCATATGCCTCATCTGCATCCAGATCCGCATCATTCTCTGAAACAGTGATCTCTGTGTCATTTTCTGAGACGCTTGTCTCCTCTGCTGTCTCTGCCGCAGAACCGTCTTCCGGTGCTGCATCCTCTGCCTCTTCCGTCTCAGGAATCTGTACTTCTGTTTCTACGCTTTCCGGTGCCACAGCTTCTTCTGCTGTCTCTGCTTCCGGTGCCACAGCTTCTTCTGCTGTCTTTGCTTCCGGTGCCTGCTCAGCAACTGTTTCCGTTGCGCAAGTCGCAGAGGCATCTGCCGGTGCAGCCACCACTGCCGATGCTTCTCCCAGCACCAGAGAAAAAGCAAGCACAAACGCCATCACACGCTTTCCGTTTAAACTCTTCTTTCTCATGAAATCTCCCTTCCTTATACAATACTTATTCTATGCCCTATTTATTTTTGCCACTAGCGCATTGAAAATATGACACTATTTTATTATCGATTATTCCCCCTGCTTTTGCAACCGAAAGACAGCTGTTTTTCGCAGACGAAATTCACAAAAATAGAGGCTTTGCTTTGTGCAAAACCTCTTTCCTGTTTTAGGTTCATTTTAAGTTCTGTCTGCAGAGCAGTTTCAGCTGCCGGATCACGCTGTCGTAATCAGCGCATGTACTGCATTTCCGCAGCTGTTTCATAAGCTTATCTGTTTTGGGATTGCTTCCTCCTGCAATCTCATTAAATCCGACCTGCAGATAGCTCCACAGCTCCTTCATCTTAAACAGGACCGGCTTGTCGCCCTGCAGATAATCCCTGTAGCCTTCGTAGATCCGGTCGTGGAATATCCACAGCTTATCACTGTCCATGGCTTTTCCCGTTTTCCGGCTTTCAGATTCTGTTATTTCTCCCGGCTGATTCCCGGATTGCCCCGCTAGCTTTTCCGTAAACCCAGGCCGCATCAAAAAGCCTCTGCCGATCATCACAGCGGGCATCTTTGGGTAAGCATCTGCTAACTTCTGTATCTGTTCTTTTCTTACAATATCTCCATTGTAACACAGCTGCACCGCAGGCTGTTCGTGCTCCGTGCAGATTTTTCTGTAAGCCTTTGCAAATGCTTCTTCACGGATTCTTCCCTGATAGTAATCTTCCCGCAGGCGCGGATGAATGATCAGCTCTGAAACAGGAAAAGCTTCATACAGAGAAAGCAGCTTCTCCCATTCCGCTTCCTCCGCCATCCCAATCCTTGTTTTAATAGAAAGCCTTATACCTTTTCCCTCGGCCCAGTCATAGCATTCCGTCAGAAACACCTTTAAAAGCTCCGGTTCTGCCAGAAGCCCTGCGCCGCGTTTCTTGGTGACAACAGTTGCCGATGGGCAACCAAAATTCAGATTCAGTTCCCGATAGCCAAACTGCTGCAGCATCTGCGCTGTGGATATAAAATCCTCTCCCTTATTTGCAAGAAGCTGCGGGATCAGACAGATCCCTGTATTGTTTTCAGGCAAAACATCCCTTAAATCACGGGCAGCCAGCTTCTTTCGACAACTGGCTGCGATAAAGGGTGCAAAATATCGATCGATCGTTCCCGGAAAGCAGGATTCATATGCATTTCGCAGAACAAATCCTGTAATGCCTTCCAGTGGTGCAAAATAGATGTTCATAGGTACCCTCTGTTTCTTATTTTAGAAATCCGTTAATGATCTGCTCCTCAGCTTCTTTTTCTGTCAGTCCGAGTGTCATGAGCTTGATCAGTTGTTCTCCGGCAATTTTACCGATTGCCGCTTCGTGGATCAGGTTTGCCTCAATATTGTTGGCAGTAAGCTGCGGGCTTGCAGACACCACACCATTCTCCATAATGATACCGTCACATTCGCTGTGTCCCGCACAGGCAGCATTTCCATTCATTACAGAGAAAAATTCCTGTTTGGAATGCCCTTTGGCAACAGAACGTGAAACCAGATTGCAGCTGCAGCCGTCTCCGTTCATATCCACCACAAAGTCAGTTTTTGCATACTGCCTGCCATGTGTCATGATCTTCTCACGAATCTCCAGTGTTGCATTTTCTGCCATATCCGCACGCGTGATACGCTCTGTGGAATCGATCCCCTTGATCTGGGTTGTCTCCATTTCCATGTAAGAACCTTCCTGCATGTGCACGATCGTCTGCGGATTCATGATATTTTCGCCGTTACCGTCACCTTCTCCGTAGTGGCGTTCAATATAACGGACATGCGCACCCTTTTCCAGATAGAAGGTATGTATCCCTGCATGAAGCGATGTGTCCACGCCGCAGTTGTGGATTCCACAGCCTGCCACGATCGTAACATCTGCGCCTTCCCCTATATAAAAATCATTATAAACACATTCCTGCAGACCACTCTGCGACAGGAGCACCGGAATATGTACACTTTCATTGACCGTTCCCGGCTTTATGATAATATCGATTCCATCCTTGTCTGTCTTAGACACAATATCAATATTGGCGGTTGTGTTTCTTGCCATTTTCTGTCCGTTGGCACGGATATTATAAGCACCTTCCGGAATTTCATGCAGTCCGGCAACCTGCTCGAGTAAATTTTTCTGTATTAAGTCCATGGCTCTACCTCCTACAACTTCTCTGTCAGTGTCTGACACGCCTTTGCCGTTCCGAGAAGCTCAGGCAGTACTTCCTGCTTTGTACCAATCTTTTTTAATTGTCCATCCGCAATCACAATGATCTTCTCCGCAATATCCAGAATACATTCCTGATGGGAAATGATCAGGATCGTTCCATGAATCTCATCCCGCATCTTTTCAAAAACACGGATCAGGCTGTTGAAGCTCCAGAGATCAATACCTGCTTCCGGCTCATCAAAGATGGAAAGCTTTGTTCCTCTTGCCGTGATCATGGCGATCTCAATACGCTTCAGTTCCCCGCCGGAAAGACTGTTATTGATCTCGCGGTCAATATATTCCCGCGCGCAAAGCCCCACTTCCGACAAAATATCGCAGATCTCATTGACACCAAGCTTTTTCCCCGCTGCGATCGTAATAAGATCACGGACTGTCAGTCCTTTAAAATGCACCGGCTGCTGGAATGCAAAGCTGATGCCCTTATTGGCACGCTCTGTGATATTCAATCCTGTGATATCCTCCCCATCCAGCAGAATCTGACCGCTTGTCGGTTTCACAATTCCCGCAATGATCTTTGCAAGCGTTGACTTACCTCCACCGTTCGGACCTGTGATCGCTACAAAATGATCCTCGATCTGCAGGCTGATATCCCGGATGATCTCTTTGTTATCTTCTACTTCATAACATATATTTTTCAGTTCTAACATAAATTATTTCTTCCTTTTTGGTTTCTGATTCTGCCATACGTCAGCTATTATGGTTTACCGTTCCGCACGCATCGGATTGTGCAGGAAGTCTTCATAAGCAAGTCTGATACCGTCCTCCAGCTCTGTTTTATATTTCCAGCCAAGGCTTTCAGCCTTTGAAACATCCAGAAGCTTTCTCGGTGTTCCGTTTGGCTTACTCGTATCCCACTTGATCTCTCCCGTAAATCCTACCACCTTTGCCACAAGCTCTGTCAGCTCTTTGATCGTCAGTTCCTTACCTGTTCCGGCGTTGACTGTCTCATCTCCGCTGTAGTTGTTCATCAGGAACACACAAAGGTTAGCCAGATCATCCACGTATAAGAACTCACGCAGCGGTGAACCATCTCCCCAGCAGGTTACTTCCTTAAGACCTGCCTCTTTTGCCTCATGGAATCTGCGGATCAGCGCCGGCAGTACATGGGAATGTGTCGGATGGTAGTTATCATTCGGTCCGTACAGATTGGTCGGCATTACGGAAATATAATCTGTTCCATACTGCTTATTCAGAAATTCACAATATTTCAGACCGGAGATCTTCGCAAGCGCATATGCTTCATTTGTCTTTTCCAGTTCTGAAGTCAAAAGGCAGCTTTCCTTCATCGGCTGTGGTGCCATACGCGGATAAATGCAGGAAGATCCAAGGAATTCCAGCTTCTTACAGCCGTTCTTCCATGCACTGTGGATCGCATTCATCTCCAGGATCATATTATCATACATAAAGTCAGCCAGTGCATTCTGGTTTGCCACGATTCCGCCTACCTTAGCTGCTGCCAGGAACACATATTCCGGTTTTTCCTTCGCAAAAAATTCCTCTACAGCATCCTGCCTTGTCAGATCCAGTTCCTTATGGGTTCTTGTCACAATATTGTGATAGCCCTGTCTTTCCAGTTCTCTTACGATCGCAGAGCCAACCATCCCTCTGTGGCCTGCCACATATATTTTTGCGTCTTTTTCCATCATTTGCTCTTCTTCCTTCTTCCCTTTTTCAAAAATTACGTCTATTTTACAACGCCTTTTTCCAGGTATTCTTCCAAATTCATCTTAATGTGTTCTTCCGCACGCTCTACCGCAACTTTTTCCATATCATGCTTTGTCATAAGGGCAACCAGCTCTTCAAAGCTTGTCTTGGTCGGATTCCAGCCAAGCTCTGTCTTCGCCTTGGTCGGATCTCCCCACAGATTTACTACATCAGTCGGGCGGTAGAAATCAGGGCTGACTTCAACGATCACTTTGCCATTGGCTTTATTAATACCCTTTTCGTCCATTCCGCTTCCCTGCCATTCCACTTCAATACCTGCATGATGGAAAGCAAGTGTTGCGAACTCTCTGACGGAATGCTGTACACCTGTTGCGATCACGAAATCTTCCGGCTTATCATGTTGCAGGATCAGCCACATACATTCCACATAATCCTTTGCATATCCCCAGTCACGCAGACTGTCAAGGTTACCTAAATACAACTTATCCTGTTTACCCTGTGCAATTCTCGCCGCAGCCAATGTGATCTTTCTTGTTACAAAAGTCTCACCACGGCGTTCGCTTTCATGGTTAAATAAAATACCGGAGCAGCAGAACATATCATAGGCTTCTCTGTACTCTTTTACGATCCAGTAGCCATACTGCTTTGCAACTGCATATGGAGAATACGGATGGAACGGTGTTGTCTCTTTCTGCGGAACCTCTTCTACTTTTCCGTAAAGCTCTGAAGTGGAAGCCTGATAAATACGGCAGGTCTTTTCGAGACCGCAGACACGGACTGCTTCAAGTACTCTGAGGACACCTGTTGCTACCACATCGGCTGTATATTCCGGAACATCGAAGCTGACCTGCACATGGGACTGTGCTGCCAGATTGTAGATTTCATCCGGTCTGATCTCTCCGATCAGCTTTACAAGGCTGATGGAATCTCCAAGATCTCCAAATTTCAAATGAAAATGCGGTGTTCCTTCCAGATGGGCAATACGTTCCCTGAAATCCACGGAAGATCTGCGGATCATACCGTATACTTCATAACCCTTTTCCAATAAAAACTCTGCTAAATAAGAGCCATCCTGTCCGGTCACACCTGTGATAAGTGCCTTTTTTGCCATAGTTCCTTCTCCTTTTTTATTAATAATCTGTTCTCATAACAGAAACAGTGAATAATCATATTACTATCTAAAAAATCTCTCATTCATCAAAAGATTCTTTTTCTTTTAGATTCGTTGCTCCAGCAATAATTGATCCGCTTCGATCCACTCTTTCAGCAGCTTCAATAACCACAATATCTGCATCATACGCATCAATAATTGATTTTATATCACCTAGATAATCCCCCCAAATCAAAATAACTTCATGAAAGCTTTCTGCTATATCATCTACTATAAATGAATTAAAATAACTATCTCCAATAATCAAAAGTCGTGTATTGTTATCAACACAATTATTTGTACGATAACTATGACTTGGTTCCTCTCCGTACAACTCTAATTTATAATTTGTTAAAACAGAATTAGGATGTTTTATCTCAAAATTCTCTTCAAAATCTTTTTTGTGAATACAACCAAATAAGGTTTTCCCTTGGTCTTCCATTGTTATATTATAATCTGATTCCTGCAATACTCTATATGATGTTTTTGTTTCAGCAGCATTAATTGCATCCATCAACTCTTGATATCCCATATAGGCCCCTCGTTGCGTCCAATGCGTAGGATCCCCCCAAACACTATACGTTGCATAATTTGTTTTTGCTTCTATTAATAATTGTTTTGGAGATACTACATTTACATCCGAATATTGTTCCAATGCTCTAACTAATCCATCTGTTTTTGATTCAGACGGTTTTTGGACTACCGTTTTAGGAAACTGTTCAGGATATATAGAATGTTTATCCCAGCATTGATAATAAAAAAAGGTTGCTCCTCTTTTTTTTACATAATCACTTATATCCTGCATACTATTTGCAAAGAGTTTTAAATAATCTTCGCTATATAAATTATCATGTTGATAATCTTTCAGCATTTCTGGCGTAGCATAATTTAGCTCATCACGAGGTCCTAGATACATGTCTGTATTATTTGCAATTACATGGAATAATTTGTATTGCAATACGGCATTTGCCATCACAAATTTTGAACGCAATCCAATATTATCATTAATCCAAGTCTCAAAATCAGTTGTAAAATTACTATTCCAAGATCCATCTTGATTGGTCAACATAGCCATTGCTGTTAATCTTCGATTTTCTGATACAGATATTTCTCCTTGCTTCAAGTTTGTTGTTATTAGAGGAACTCCTAACATTGTCAAAAAACATATAACAAATATAATTCGCATCAATTTGTTTTGCATTACTTATTGCCTTTCTAAAATTGAAAATAAATGAATGGATTATAGGTTCCAGATACGATCCGCAATAATGACAAGTAAAACAATACTAATAAAAGTATGTATTTTATTACGCATAAAATATCTTTAGAAATTTTGGCTTTTATAATTTCTTTTATTCTCATTGGAACAGCAGACGCAAACAATACTCCGATTACCATTATGGTGATTGTCCATCTATCCAGATACCATAACACAGTATATCCAACACTCTCAGGTCTGATTACTCCAAACATTGTCGCAATATAATTAAATGCATCAGATGTATGTGGAGCTCTAAATATTACCCATCCAATATTTACAATAAATAATGTATAAATTTTTGATATGCCCCGTCCAAGCATGCCATATTTTTGATAATCTCTCTTCTTATCTAATTTTAATTTTCTTTCAATTAAAATGAATGCCCCATTCCATACTCCCCACGCTACATAATGCCATGATGCACCATGCCAAATACCAGTAAGTAAAAACACAATTAAAAGATTAAAATATACATGTCTTTTATTTCCACCCAACGGAATATAGACATAATCCCTAAACCAAGAGGATAAAGAAATATGCCATCTTCTCCAAAATTCTGTTATGCTCTTCGATATATAAGGAAGATTAAAATTCTCATTAAAGTGAAATCCCAACATTCTTCCTAAGCCAATAGCCATGTCGCTGTAACCTGAAAAATCATAATAAATCTGCAATGTATATGCTATACTTCCTATCCATACAATAATCCATGAACTCCCTGTAGCATAATTATTCCATATCGCATCCGCCGTTGCTGCCATCGTGTTTGCAATGATAGCCTTTTTCCCAATCCCTATAATAAATCTTTCAATACCACTGCCAAAATCTTCCAAGCTACTTTTTCTGTTATCAATCTCATTTGCAATATCTGTATACCTGACTATCGGTCCAGCTATTAACTGTGGGAAAAGGACAATGTATAACCCCACTTTAAAAATATTCTTCTGTGCAGGTACTTCTTTACGATATACATCAATTACATATGACAAACCCTGAAAAGTAAAAAAAGAAATACCAATTGGTAATACAATGTTTTTTAATTCAAAATTACTTCCTACTAATCTATTGATGGAGTCCAATATAAAATCAAAATACTTGAAGTAAAATAATAAAGTAAAATTAGCAATAACAGCAACAAACAAAGCCTCTTTTCGAAAACTTTTTAAATGATCAATCAGTATTGCACATAAATAATTCACCCCAATGTTTACCAATATAATCCACAAATAATTCGGTTGAGACCATCCAAAGAATATCAGACTTACAAATAACAACCAATAATTACGTAATTTCCCCTTTAATATATAATATATCAGTAGTGTTATTGGTAAAAATACAAATAAAAAAAGTGTTGAGCTAAAGACCATCTATCCTCTCCTAATCATGTATTGCATACATAAGATGCTAGAAATACCTCATATATATCTCTATAAATTACCCTCCCTTTCATATGTATCATATGTATGGTGCGTGTGTCTTTGGTTTTCTGGCAATGGAGTCATATAATCTCCATATCCCATAGTTAGAATCTTATCGTAATTTTTAGGTATATAAAATATGCCATCTTCAAACTGTGCCTCTATTGGCTCAAACCATTCTTTATCATAAATATTTTTGTTTTCTTTCTTTTTTTCACGCCATGGTTGTGCAACCCCGGAAACATATCTACTTTCGCTATATGAATAGCGCAAACATAATTTTTTCGACTTATTACAATAATGTTCATTTCCCATTATTCTTGCCCATATATACGCTGGGATTTTTGCTAGCAAACGCAACTTTGTGGCCGTATTATCAACCCCAAATTTTTTACGGCTTGTTAAAAAGCACAAGGAGGCATTTCTATAGCTAGCATGTACTAATGCACGTGCCTTTCCAATATCATTTCCTACCCCATCCAGTGGATATATATCTACAAACAAACCAATGCCATAATCTTTTTCATTCTCGAACACTATATGATATCTCATATCGCTCATTCTAGCAATTGGATGTGGATAATCAGGAACCAGTGTTTTTTCAAACAGCTTGAATGGACTTATGATTTCTTGATTTTTTTTACAATAATCCATAAATCTATCATAATCAGGTCTTGGCATCATAACATCAATATCATCGTCCCATGGAATAATTCCTTTATCTCGTATTGCTCCAATAAGCGATCCGTACATGAGAAAATATTGAATTCCCTGCTCCCTACAAACCCTATCTATAAATTTTAAAATTTCATATGCACCTAATTGTGTCTCTCTAAATGATAATTTTTTCATATCAGATTCCTCACTAATACATAAATTTACATCAACTATCATGACTCATTATATAAGAATAAAAGGTTCCCATTTTTGTTTTCTGCTCATCAGTAAACTTATAGCTCAATTTGTGAAAAGGTGTTTGCTGTATTGTACTTTTATACATTTGCTCATCATATGTCTCAAACAGATTTAGCAATAAAATATGTGGGGTTGCATTGTCCCTAGGAACAATTTTATTCCATTCTTCCTCTTGATGTTCCAGAACCATACACATAAAAATATGAAGCAGAAAATAGTCAGCAAGACAATTGTTTTTTAACCAATATGAATATAACAATTCTCTTGTTATCCATAATATCTTATTATTGGAACACGCAGACATATACCAGGAAGATATAAACATTGACTCTCCATCTCTCCCCGGTTTTAATGCTTGATACATAAATAAATCTGAATCAAAAAAATAAGCAGGAATTTGTTCGCTAGGACTTGTACATAAAACAGTTGCATCAATCCAAGTACCACCATATTTTAATAATAGCTCAAGCCTCATTAAATCAGTCATATGTGTATCTGTTATATTTCCGGCTTTCCATTTTTCAACAATGTATTTCGGAAACTCAACATAATTTTTATAGTTTTTTTCCGTAATTATAATTACTTCTCTATCATATAGATTATGAATAACTGAATCTACACATTTTCTTACTATAGCGGGGGCATTTTCAATTCCTTGAAACCAGCAAATCCATACCTTTTTTGACTGTTCTCTTTTTATATTAGGATCATAGCTTTTCTCTACTTCATTTAATCTATTTTTATATTTTTTTTCAATTTTCTTTTTTGTCTTATATTCAACAGCCAATCGTAATATTTCTAATGCTTTCTTATCTTTTCCTAAAATTGCCAGTTCAGAGATAGCAGTTAATAAAACACCATTGTGTAAATACCTTTCAATTAACTTTATACCGCCCTGTTTAGTAAATACATCCAACAAATTCATCTTTTCTCCACTATATTGCAAAAATAATCTAAACTCTTACTTTTACAACCACTTTCTTTATCTTTTTGGGCTCTTCAACCGCAATTGAAGGCATATGAGCATTTTCTGGATAAAGGATAATATAGCTACCTTCATTTAATACAACTTGTTGCATTCTATCTGGTGTCAAATAGTAAGTAACATCTTTCTCTTCATCGTAATTTTGGATAATTCCTAAATAGTCCCTTGAACAGGTGCATATTTTCTCTGCGCCGCAAACAATCCATTGAATATCTATGTACTTCTCGTGTGATTCCAGTTTACAATCACTTATTGGTTTCGTTACGTATTCCTGTACCATATAATATATATCATCATCTATAATATATTTTCCAACCGGAACCTCCTTTAAATCTATTTTATTTAGATATGTTATTGCTTTTTGCAGTCGTACCTCTACGATATTCACATTAAAACTACTCTCTTGAATATGTATCAAGTATTCAATAAATTCCCTTACAGCACCTTTCCCCCCGTTTTCACGTGTTACATAATCTGCAATAGACCTTATCTGCTCAATTGCGTCTTGGGGGCACCCTAGTATTCCTCCAGCGTTCTTTATTGGAATCATACATTTCAAATCAAGTAAGTCATCACCAATATAAGCACAATTCTCTAAAGAAAAGCATGTATTATTGCTATCATTATATTTCTGAATGATTTTTTTTAATCGATCGCATTTATCCCTAACCCCTTGATGAAGTTCCTTAATATTAAGCTCATCACAGCGTTTCTTTAACAACTTGCTTTCACGAGCAGTGATAATAATTGGCACAATACCATATTGAGGCAATAAATCCTTTATCCCACATCCATCCTTAATATCAAAGGCTTTAAAAAGCTCACCTTCATTCCCCATATATATCTTACCATCTGTTAATGTTCCATCTACATCCATTGCTAAAAACTTTATCATAACAATTACTCCATCACATAAGTTCATTCAGCTAACTATTGTATATGCTTATCAAATCTTGATGCTGTTATAAATTTAATCGGATTGTTTCTTACTCTTGTCGCAAAGTAATCATCCAACATATTACTTATTTGTTCATTCAGCTTCATAGGGTTTTCACTCACATTAGATAATTCCATATCAGGTTGCGCATAATTTTCGCAATTATCATATCCATCAAATCCTGCTATTGCGATGGATTTGACATCAAACATATCTAATAGCCTAAGCACAAGCATTGTTGAATTATCCACATACTCAAACCCACATTTTATCAACTTATTAAACGACACAATAATCTCCTTGTCATCTTGTGCCTTTTGTTTTAAATTAGAGGCTATAATTTTTTTGTTTTGAATAAATTGAGGCTTATTCTTCCAGTAAGAATAACGTCTACTATTGCTCATATAGATAAAGTCTGTCGGGATTGAATCATGTACAAAATTAATACCTATTACAATAGCATCATTTTCTGCAATATATTCTTTGATACATTCCGTTTCCGTAGTTACACTTTTTCCAGGAACAAGAAGTACCACATTTTTCCCTTTAAATTCTTTTTCCAACCGCTTCATAGCCTCAGTGTCATCAATATCAGACTGTAGATATTCAAAGTAAGTTTTTTCCAAAAGATCATAATCATATCTTTTTCTCGGAACAGCACCAATTTTGTTTAAAATATACCGTATATCTTTTGATCTAATACTGTTTTTCTTTGTCAAATAAGCGATATTATTTACATGAGCACTATAACACCCTGCTATAAAATAAGGTGTTGAATACCCCCATGAACATCGGCTCTTTATATTATCCATATAATCATCTATCACATCTAATATGGCATCAATATCATAGTTATAACCCCTTTGTGATACCATATATTGCGCAATAAGTTCTATTGGTGTATTACCAGCTCCTCTGCCCATTCCAGAAACAGTTCCATCTACTATTACTTCTCTCCTACCATAGGTCATTCTCACAAATTCCTGTGAAAGCGCATTTGACATCTGCATATTATTATGCGAATGGAATCCCACTTTACATGTTGGGATCAAATTATGATTGATTAATTCAAATACCCTATGGAGATCATCTTGATACATAGATCCAAAGGTATCAACGATAGAAAAACAATATGGCTCAACCTCATTTATTTGCTCTATCAATTCAATCAGCTCTGTATCACTATATCCCAGTATATCAACCGGCTGAACAAAACATTTATATCCTTTCGACTTGATTACTTTGCAATTCTCTATTGCCTCGAATCGCTCTGCCTTAAAAAAGCATTCACGTACTGCATCAATTGATGTTCCATCACATTCATCCAAATTACTAACAGAATATCTGCTACAATCAGCAAGGACAGTAAAAATTGATCCTTCTTTATCCTTTGGTATATATTTTTTTGCGTCAGCAGAATTTCTATAAACGGTTTTTCCTTCACCAAAACCTTCATTTTGGAAAAACCCTATCTCAATACAATCAATTTTGGCCTTCATTAAGCCTTTGATAATACCATATATATTATTTTCGCCAAATTTTTTATCTACTAGATAAGCTCCGTCTCTCAATGTACAATCAAGCAGCATTGCATGATGATTCATTATACCCATTCCTCTTTTCCTTTAATTAAAGACATATATAATGCATTTGCTATTTCAAAATCCTCTGGATAATCAATATCTCTACTTTCCAGTTCTGATACCTCATGAATATAGGGATGCATCCCTACTCTCCTGCCATATTTTTCAAATGTTCCTTTTGAAAAAACATATGCACCAGGAGCCTCTGAATAAATCGGGACAAGATCCTGTGTCCTCGGAAAATGCTGAATATCAAAATTCATAGCAGTTCCGTTTTGCCACAAAAATTCCTGCATTTTTTTTGCAAGAAAAGCTGAATCATATTGCCCAGAAGCCACAGCATCTACACATGCATCAATACTACTTGCTTTTGTAAAAGGTCCGGTTGCATGTGTTTCCACATATATTTCGGCAGGAACTGTTTGTATAAACTCTCGAATAATATCATTACTGTTTGCCTGATCTCCGTCAAGATATTCTGGTCTTTTCAAAAATTTCACACCAGGTATAATATAATCTTGTACCTCTGGATTGCTGCAATAGACATATACTTCATCTACTTTTTTTGTTTTTAAACAAGTCTCCTGAATCAATTGCATAAGTGGAGTTCCATCGGAGAACTTTTTTATATTTTTTCCAGGAACACGTTGATTATTCAATTTGATTGGTAATAAAACTACTGTTTTCATCTCTAACCTCTCCTTTTTATTAAAATTGCTATTTTATTTATTACTTTTTTACAGAACTGCAAGATACGATATTTTTCAAAATATATTCTACTTTTTAGTGTAATAAATTTATCAAATTCCCCACAGGTCCATAGCATTGCAAAATACTGACTTACATACTGTTTTAAATACATCTTTTCTTCATAAATTTTCATTCCTGTAATGCGCATTTCTTTCTGACCGCTCTTATAATCTAAATTTAAGGCTTTATGAACAATTTCGTGTATAGGCATTTCATAAGAATCAAGTCTGAAATCCATTAATTCGGATATTGAAAAAGAGTCATCAAGTAATTTCTTCAATACTTCTTGCGCATAATATTTAATCAATGCATTTGTCGGATGATTTGGATCATAAAATAATTGCATCTGCTTCGTATTTTTCAAAATAAAATCGCTTACTTTTATATCCCATTCCTGTTCCCTCTTTTTAACTTTATCAATAAAATTGTGATAGTCCTCTATTATAGACTTTTCATCAAACACATAATTGTGATATGTATTGACAATTTCTTTTATATGTTTACCATTCTTAACTGCCTCATCAATGATTTTATCCCTAAAAAAATATGTCCTGCCATTGTATAATAATTCTTTTTCTTCTGTATACTGCGGATAAAAACATGTAGGCAAATGATAAACATTCGGTATTGCAATAATTTGACATGTTGGTTTTAATTTTGCAATAATATTGGCCGAAGAATACTCTTTTCCATATCGGTTATTCTCTCTTATACTTTGATGAATAAAAACATCACAGTTTTTTATTTCCTTCATTTCAAAATATGTCGGATCCTTTACATCCTGTATAGGTTTAATAGGAAATATTGTATATTTTGAATTAAACTCCTCACATAATGTAAGATACTTCGAAAAAGCAATCGTATGACAGTTACCATATATTATTACAACCTTTTTTTTCATCTAATCCACCTTAACACTTTTGATTTTATTTTTAATAATTGAAATCATTTCACTAAAATACTGATTTTTATGGAATAATATATAATAACAAATATTGGGTATAAAAATACAAACCAAACATTTGAACATAAAACCTAACAATAAATCTCCACACTTTATATATTGACACATGACATAAGTCAATCCGCCAACCACTGTAGCCGCCATAAAATATTTTATATACCCCCCCATATAATTTCCATAATGCTCTTTTCCAAAATAATCTCTAAACAAATAATAAGTTGTCCATGGTATACTAACCAATACTATGTCAACTACCGTTGCAGCAATAATACCATAGGCCCCAAATTTTATTCCCAAAACATAATTTAATGCTGTATTAACAAATATATCTGCGATGCTTAAATAACGTAACGTCCACCACATTCCTAACGCTTGCGTGTAAATACTCCGTATTAGTCCAATACAATTCACAAATAAATACATTGCACATAAATAAACCATTGCATCTTTAAACATTAATGTCTTTCCCATCCAGATTTCCATAAATGGTTGTTCTAGACATAAAATACAAATTGCACACCATCCAACAACCCATTGAATTAAAAAGGTAAATTTATTGCAATCATGATAATTTTTTTGTATAGATTCAGTAGCAATACTATCTCCTACACCTGCTATTACTGAAGCTTCAACAATTTGTATCACGCCAACAATTGCCGTAACAATATAGAAATAATTTGAATACATTGCCACAGCTGTAAGTCCAAGAAACATTGATATAAACATGCTGTCTATTGAACTTCTTATTGTTGCTGATATTTTACCTAACATAAGCCCTAATACTCGTTCTTTAACTTCCCCTTTTTTTTCATTCGGTAATCTGCCTCTACAAACATATTGTGGATATAATTTCTTCACATAACATGCTGTTATAATATTTGTTGTTATTGTTATAAAGGGAATAACGATAACATAACAGTAATAATTTTTAAAAAATACCACTAATACAATTTGAACGATATTCTGTACAATAAGCAAAACTGTTTGTATCTTACTATTTATATCATTTCTTTGATGCGCTACTAATAAACAATTTTTATATGCAAATAAAAAATAACTAATTGATGTATTGGCCAAGTAAATCAAATATAAAACATAAATATTGACCCCAATCGGCAAATCTCCCTTAATGAATCTATCTAAAAAAGGAGTTATCGATATACCTAAAAGCGCTATCAAAATACCGATAACATGATACGCTTTTCTATATAAGTTCATCAGCGCACAAATAGTTTCTTCATCTCCCTCTGCAATCGGCTTATACATTGTACTAATTATTGCGTTTGAAACCCCCAATTCGGTCAGACTCAGCAAACTTAAAACTGATGTAAACAAACCACTTAATCCCAAGTAATCTGCACCCAAGCTTTTTATTAGAACAGTTCTCGTTATAAATGGAAGTAATAACGTAACAATCTTTTGTACTATTCCCCAACTAATATTTCTAACCGCATTATATGTTCTACTCATATCTTGATCATTCCATTTTCTATTGATATATGTCTTTAAATAGCCCCTTCAGACCAATTGGGTTTATAGAAATGATTTCTGTGTCCGGATAATTTGTCTCGGCAAATTCTTTGATTTCCTTCCACCTTCTAAGAATAATTTCCATATCTCTCTTCCATTCTAATTCCATAAGTGCTGCCTGCTTGGCTATTTCTTCCCCTGTTTGATTTCCTGTTGCAAAATGATTTCCCGACAAATCACATCCCACAATATAGATTCTTCTAGGATTCATATATAATGCTAACTGCATGACAGATTGCCCAACATTCATCATATTACATAATGGCATATTTTCAATATCAACAGTTATGTTTCCGCTTGTTCCATCACCCGGCATATACCAATCAGTATCAAATTTTTTTGCTGCAGCCCTTATTCTAAGCGATTCTGGTATTTCCTTTTTTGAACCACCTTGTGTTCCTAAAAATTTAACACAAGAACTACTATAATTCACTAACTCATTCTGAACCATCTTTATTCCATCAAAGTCTTGAGCAAATATAAAATCAAATTTCACTTTGTCAAATAAGAATGACCGATTAACTGCGATATGGATTGCTCCTTCAATTGGTTCATACTTATTTAACGAAGGTCCCGCAGCACAAACTACTATGTCTTTTTCTCCTCTACAATAATTCTTATATGGTCCAAATGTTTCCTTGTGCAAGCAGGCTGTATTAATCAGATGAGAATTTATAAATGCCATCTTTTCACTCACATAATAAGCGTCTTTTTGAATTATTTTCATCATCAACTTTTTCATATAAAAACCCCTTTATTTATCATTTTTCTCTGCAATATTCTTGTATATTTTTATCAGCTCATCCGTATTTTTTACATAATCATGTGTTTGTCTCGCTCTTCTTTGAGCATTTTCTCCTAACATTTTGGCATAATTTCTATCTTGAAATATTCTTATAATACAATATGCCAGCATATAATATGCATCAGCCTGATATAGCAAGCCTTCTTTTTCGTGCAACATAAAGCTCTTTATTCCACCTACGTCAGAAGCAACCACCGGAACCCCAAGAATCATTGCTTCTGCAATTGAATTTGATGAATTCTCAATAGTAGAGGCTGATACAAATACATTTGCGTTCAAATAATGCGCTATCATTTTCTTTTCATCACATTGTCCTATCCATTCTACATTATCATATAAATCATTATCTACAATCAATCTTTTAAGATATTCTCTATATGTGTTTCTTTTTACAAAAGTATACTTCTCATCAAATATGGAACTTCCCACTATACTCAGCTTAACTTGTGGATAAAACTTCTTTATTATTGACATAGCCTGTAAAATAATATGAAGCCCTTTAATAGAATAATGGGCCTGGCTAAATGCTATTTTATACTTTTCACAGTTCTCGTATTTCCATGAATTCTTATAAAATCCTTCTCGTAATATCTCGTTACAACAATAATATCTAATTTGCGGATTTATTTCTTTGACGCAGGCATAATCCCACTCTGTACGCCCAATACAATTTATTGCTTTCGAATATGTTTGCTTTTCATTTTCTCCATTTTCCCACATTTTTCTTTTCTGATCTAGTAAAGAATTTTTCCTCAATCTTTCATATATCGACCTGTGATGAATTACTTCATATGGGATCCCCAATAAATAATGTTCATGATACACCGATACCAATCCTTGAATTGAAACAATCGTCTGGGGTAAGTAATGAAGTTTCGCAGCAGCCAATATGCATTTCAAAGAATGTACATATTCCGATCCCCATATATGCAAAACATCTGGTTGGATTTCATTCAATGCATTATTTATCACTTTGTCCACATTCTCAGTAGTAAATGAATGATATGCTATGTTTCCAATTAACAGTCCTTCATATGCTGCATTGGTCAAGCTAAATATCTGCAATTCTATGTCAGTTCTTTCGGCTAATAATTGGGATGAGAAATCCATCCAACCACCAACCACTGTATCTTCACCTCTGTATTTTGTCACAGCAGGCAATTCAACATTTGTTATCCACATTATCTTCATTATTTATTCCTCTTATCCTTCTAGCTGGATTTCCAGCCCATATCTCATCCGCTGGAATTGTTCCTGAGACAATAGAACCTGCTCCTATAATACTTCTACTACCTATTGTTGTTCCTTTAAGAATCGTTGTTCCCGCACCAATAAACACATCGTCTTGTATTATTACTGGTTTTGCCCTTCTATCATTATCTGAAAAAATGTTTCTTCTTTTCTCCCAATTAACCGAATGAAAATCTGTATCATATATTTTCACTCCACCACCTAATAACACATTATCCCCTATACTAACCTGGTCTAATGAACATATAGAACAATTTGACAAGCCACAATTATTTCCTATATTTATTTTTCCATTACCTATGATCCAAAAAGAGGTTCTTTGTGGGTATCCTATCGGTATATCATATTTTCCCGAGTGAATCGTAACATTATCGCCTATAGATATTGATCCCTTATCTTTTTTAATAGTCAAAATCCCCGTAACAATCAAATTATATCCGTATGCAATTCTATGAGATTTCAATTTAAATTTATTGTATATGCAACATATTTTTATACGTATTCTTCTTATATAAGAAAACATTTTTCTTCTCCATATTTATTAAAGTCTTACCACTTTTGCCCCGCACCGGTCTATATTCACCAAGATTAATAAACAGCATTGCAACCAGTCCCGGATAAAAGATATCTGTTTGCGCCATAGTTGCATTAATATATAAGAAAACAACTAATAAAAACTGAATTACGTTTCTTCTATTTCTAAATGCCATCACAAATATCCCCAAATACATTGTCAACATTTGAGGAGTCCCTAAATATGCAAAGACTTTCAGACATTCTACCCCAACTAATTCGCTTAAATATCCTCCCTTCATTTCAATATACTTGTTATAATTATCATAGCCAGCTCCCCAAAAATATTGTTTTATAACATCCTTAACATATGCTATAGTCCGAATTCTATATTTCCCATTACCAACTGACAGATTCAAACCATTAGCATCGAACATCTTATCAATAAAATAAACACGTACAATACTATTCTCTCCTTTTAGAACCATTTCAGCAACTAAAAGTATAAGCATAAGCGAAGCCAGGCATAGCATTTTTTGCTGCATAGGGATATTTGTCATTAAAAAAGCACAGAACACAATTGCTATAGTGGCAACGTATGCAGAAGTTGATTTTGTAGAAAGAACCGTTAATAAAATAGTTCCTAGGTACAAGCCCCACTTCTTTTTACTAATTCCAATCTTCTGTCGGAATAGTAGCAAAAAAAATACTGCAGTATTTAATGGTATCTGATATAAACCTGGTTCTGTAAAGACACCTACGTTCCTTCCCAAATGATCTATCGAATTACTTGATACATATAAAAACGAGAACCCACTGTATTGCATAGATGAATTAAAATGCAAAGGCATCTTTGCACACCATAGTTCAGGATTGATTTTCCAAATGAAAGTACCCACTAATGACAGCAGTGAAAATATAAATATAACTTTTACATAGTTTTCAAAAAAGTTTATTTTATCTATTGCATATGCACACATTATCGCTACAATTTCAATAAACCAGTGTAACCATATTGTAATTCCAATTCCCCCACTGATATACCTCACAAAAATAATATCAAGTAACAAATATACTAATACGATTACAGCCTCAATTGAAAAAGATCTCTGTACATACATCAATCCCATTATGCATATAACAATCGAAACAATATTAAATAACGTTTTATTTTCTACATACAGAACCGAATTATGGCTAAAATAGGCTACTAACAACAGTAGATATGTTAAAATCCTTGAATATTTCACGCGCATATCCATTTTCTATACCCCTCTTGCTTTTCTAATAACAGCTATTATTTTACTTTGAAAAGGGAAAAATTTCTTTTTTGCATCCAGAATTTCTATCTGGCTAATCTTCCTAGCTTCTTCAGTCGATGAAAATCCATCGTAATTATATTCCGCAATATCCAAATCAATATATTTAAACTGTGCACCTTTAGAATAAACTTCCATAATCCATGCCTGATCAGCCACATATTTATATTGTGTCCTAAACGGATATTGCTTTAACAATTCTCTTTTAGCAAAAATTGCTTGATGGCATATTGGGCGATAGACAAAAGATGTAAAAAAATTCATTTTTCGTTTTATTATTTCATGGCTATTCTTAATAGAAACAAATCCATATAATACATCTGCTGCTTTTTTTTCTCCATATACACTCCGAAGTACATCTTTATCTTTCAGTGTATCCCCTGCTCCTAGGAAAATAACCATTTCTCCGTTTGCCATATGCACGCCCTTATTCATCGCATCGTATATTCCGCCATCTCTTTCAGAAATATAACGAAGATTAATATTCTTTTCTTTCTCCCAACGTTTGATAATTAAATTTGTATTATCTGTTGATTTTCCGTCCACAATTATGCACTCATAATTTGCATAAGTTTGTGCTTCTAAAGATAGCAAGGAACTTTCCAACTCAACTTCACAATTATATGTTGGAATAATGACAGAAAAATAAGGCTGACATGATTTATTTATTTTCATACTATTACTCATTTCCAAACCTTCATATACGATTAAATTTCTTACAATAGAATTCTTTATCTATTACCCAATAAAACAGCCAATCTTAATGTGATTGCCTGATTTAAATTAGCACAACGTATGTCTTTGCTAAATGCTAATTTACAACGAGACATAAAATTTTCTCTATAAGTTGAAACTTTTTTAAGCCACGCAAAATTTTCCTTACATATATAATCCCCATACAAATCCGCTAATTCCCCAGACTGGTCTGCGATACTTACTTTCACTTGCTTTGTTATGGTACAAACTCTGTCTTTTATTTTGGCTAATAAATTATACGATACTCCCACTTCATTATTACCATGTTGCCTATATAATAACGTGGGTTCACCGTCATATATTATCTTGCCACCTACCAGTGCACATAATTGTGCTATATAAAAGTCATGCATTATTACTTTTTTTTGATTTTGACGCTTTTTAATTAATTGCATCATTTCTTTATTTATAAACATTGTACATCCCAGCAAGCCACCTATAACCGTAAGCGATTTTACTTCTAAAATTGGTAACCCCTTATATACATTTCGTCCAACTTGCTGTAAACTCGAATCTACAACTTTTGCATTAGAACAATATAAACCCGGTTCTCCTATATACGCTATATGACTTTGCGCCCTTTGTAGCTTACTCGGTAACCAGTAATCATCCTGATCACAAAATGCATAATAATCATACTCACCACATTTTTCAATCAAGTCCATAAAACTATGCGCCGCGCCAAGATTTTCACCTTGATACCAACTCATATTCATTTTCTTTTCATATTTTTTCAAAATATTTATTGTACCGTCTGTCGATCCGTCATCTCTAACTAGTATTTCTACTTTGCTATCTATTATTTGATCTTTGATCGAATCTAACTGTGCTTCTAAATATTTTTCACCATTATATGTTGACATCAAAACCAGTATTTTCATTATCAAACCTCATGTTAATAATATTCATAAATTTCATATCTATTTAATATTATCTATTACGTATATTTTCTTATAACTGGCTCCACGCCGCATATCTCTTTCTAGATCAAAGCTCTATATCTGAAATATTTCTTCGTATTTCTGCGAAATAGATTTCCACGAATACGCATTTAAAATTCTTGCTCTTGCTTTTTCTCCCCAACATGCAATGTCTTCCTCGCTAAATTGATCCACCATATTGATTAATCTACTCAAGCTATTTTTTTCTTTTCTCCAATATAATGCCGCATCTTCTGCAACCTCTTTATTAAAGCCAACATCATACAATAAATTTAGTTTTGTGCTTCCAAGGGCCTCTAACAAAGAAGGATTTGTCCCACCTACCTCATGTCCATGAAAATATCCATATGCATTCTCTCGTATCTTTTTTAGTAATCCAGAATCATACACTGAACCAACAAACTTTATTCTTTTATCGCTCTCAAAATGAAGCTTTTTATTCAATTTCTTCAAGTATTTATCATTTCGTGTGGTAATAATTGCGAAGTCTTTAGTTGAATTACTTAACATAAATTCTCGTATCATGATTTCAAAATTGTTTTCTGGCACAAATCTTCCTACACTAATATAAAACTGACCATTTTTCAGGTTATGCTCCTTTAACCATAAATTATACTTTTGTGAATCCTCTGGTGTAGATGGAACGACATCTGAACCATACGCAATAAACACTGTTTGGGGATTATATTTTTTATACTCTTGTTGTATATATTTTTCAATATTTAAACTATCGCAAACTGCTAAATCACAATTTTTTATCATTAGCCTTTCTGAAAACTTCCAATACTTCCGAATAATCCAGTTCCATTTTCTACGCCAATCTTCATGTCCATCGGGATTTTGATATATTTTCCCTCCAACCCTATGAATTTTTCCAACAAATTTCTTTTCAAACGGTCCTATGCGCGATGCTAATATATATACGATCGGATTATTAATATTATTTAATTCGATATCCTTGCAGCACCAATTTAATGCTGCAACATCATAATATATAGCCTGTGCCGGTCCTAATTTTTGTGGAATTTTTATTAAATGGCATAAGGCGTTGCAATATTCAAACTCTGTTTCGCTAATTTTATTCACATTATCAAGTTTTGAAATATCCATATAACCATCGCCATTAGCTTTACATGCAACATGATATCTAATGTCTTTTTTTTCTCTTTGATATTCCAATAACTTTTTTACAAACGTTTCAAAACCACCATATTGTCCAATAGATTTACTACCTATAATATAAACATGCTGCATAATAATACCTCTAAAACTGACTAATAACCAATCATTTTATTCAATTACAACCGAGCCAATAATCGGTATCTGATTAAGAATACACATATCAATTTCTTTCTTTATATTTATATACCTTGAGGAATCAATTTTTTCAACTAATACTATTCCATCTGATTCTGACATTTTTTGTAAAGATTCCGGGTCATATACAATTGACATTCCACAATTTACATTTTCAAAATCATTTGATAATTTTTCGCAAATAATATTGTAAATCCTCTTTGCATCTTCACTATAGCTGCTACCAGTAATATATACATTTTTAACATCATTTTTCTGAGCTATTATTTTAATGTTGGCACAAATAATACGTATTTGATCTTCAGTCGATAGAATATCGTTTCTCTGAAACAGACCCAACACCATTTTATCGATTTTTCCCTTCTTTTCCTTTCGCAATGTGCCTAAATTACACAACTCAAAAACTTCTTCAATATCTGAATCTGTCCTCAAACAACCTGTGACAATATATTTAATACAAACCCAAACACATACAACTAAGATGCCAAAAATAATTCCCACCAAGCACATTTTAATATTGATCCATTCCACTGTGCCTGTTTTATCGAAATTATCTTGTTCTATTTCATCTTCTTCTAAAGTTTCAAAATCCCCATTAACTAAAGAATTGTATTTTAATAAGGCAGTATAATAATTTTTCTGACCGTCATTCATTCCCGTCATTAAATTGCTAATTGCACTTCTGACATTATTAATATTTCCTATGATTTGTGTCTGTTCATTTAACAAACTATTATCCGCAACCTCACCAAAATCATCACTTAATAATACTAAATCAAACTCTCCAAATTCCCCCTGCAGTTCAGTACCAGCATTTTCAATGATATCTTTAATAATTTTTGATAACGCTTCACTGTCTTTTGAAGTCGGTGCCATAATTTCGACATCAAAAGTATTTAGTTCCTTGTTCACAGTTATCAATTCCTTCATATAATTGACATCTGTTGGATTCTCCAATGCATTTGCCAGCTTATTATATGCATCATCGGACTCTACCACACTACATAAAGAATCTACAATAGTTGATGTATAATCCTTTTTAGCAATTGTTGGATATTCTACTTCATAGTGAGTATCCACTGCATACTTCACCATCGTCATAGGTATTTTACTAGAGTCAAGCTGCATCTTTATGGAGTTTTGGTAATACTCCATATTACTACGATACTGTTTATTTAAATTTCCATATGTTTCAACAGCTCTATCAACATCTGCGATTTCTCGTTCTTTCAGTGTTTTTCTTATTTGCTCTGTTTCCTTCAACGCATTTGCTAATTGTGCTTCTTCACTTACATTTTCATTTGCAACATCTTTTTGATTTTGTATTTCTCGGTAATCTTTAATTATGCCAATACCATTGAATACAACAGCAAAAATCACTGCACAAACAAATATAACTCGCCATTTATAGCAAATTCTCATGAGCAGATCCTTAATACTGATTGTCATTTCTCTTTTTTCTGAATGATTATATATTGTTTCCATTTTACTTCCTTTCATTAAACAATTTTACTTCGCACCTTTTCCAAACAGTACAACCCCCACTGTCTGCAACATGATCTTAAAATCTAGTGACAGTGACCACTTATCAATATACTCCAGATCCAGCTTCACCACATCTTCAAACTCTGTGACTACACCACGACCCTTGACCTGCCACATACCGGTCAGCCCCGGTGTGATGCTCATACGCCTGCGGTAGTAATTATTATACTGCTCAAATTCGTCCTCTGTCGGTGGTCTGGTACCCACCAGGCTCATGTCGCCCTTCAGGACGTTAAAAAACTGTGGAAATTCATCAATGCTTGTTTTACGGAGGAATTTACCGACCTTCGTGATCCGGGGATCATGCTCCATTTTGAACATGAGGTTGTCCCCCATCTCATTTTGTGCCTGCAGTTCTTTTTTCCGTTCTTCCGCATCAATATACATGGAGCGGAATTTGTAGATTTTAAAACGTCTTCCGTTTTTACCGATTCTGGTCTGTTCAAAAAAGACCGGCCCTTTGGATTCCAATTTAATGGCAAGTGCCACAAAAGGCGTCAGCACAAGTGTGATCAGGCTGCCCACAAGACCGCCGAGCATGTCGATCGCACGCTTTACGAAAACCCTGCGGTAATCAAGATACTGCAAAGAAAATGTCATAACTGCGAATCCCGCGAATCTTCCCGCAGTCTTTCCTTCCAGATCCAGTTCCTTTACTTCTACATTATAATGCGTGGTTACACCCATTGTCTCAAAGTCAGTAATATAGGCACGGATCTGCTTCGCCGGAATACCGGGCAGATACATGAACACCTGATCAAGTGGCATCTGGCGGGATACATCAAACAGGTTGTACTGATTTGCCACAACCGGAATACCCGCAATCTCTTCTCCGACCATATCACTGTTCATAATGGCAATGGAAGTTACCTCATAGTCCCAAGCCTTTGCTTCCTTGATCTTCTTAATGATTTCCTCCGCATATTCCGCTTCTGTCACGATCATGAGTTTATCGCTGTTATTACTCTTGGAATAGTAATCAAGCATAAATACCTTAAAGACACAATGCAATGCAAACGTGTAAATAGCATTTGCCACGGCAAAATACCCAAAGATCAAACGGGAATAATCCCCTGCAATATGTGTCAGATACATGATGACCACGATTGCGATCATCATGACCACATCGTATTTCAAGACAGCAATTCCCTCTACAAAAAAACCTCTTCGGAAAAAGCCTCTGTTCCAGTCAGACATAACACCATAAAGCACGCAAAACAGCATCATATAAATACCAACGGTATAATTCAGCTGCATGCTGATCGCCTGATGGACATTTCCAAACCTTAAAAGCAACGCCGTCATGTATGCACCCAGAACGGCGATTAAATCTATCAATATTAAACTATACGTCTCAACAAGTCTGCCTTTTCTGTTGATGGTCTGCATAATTTTCCCCTATTTCTAAGCCCTTACTAATTTTTACATCATTTTATCATATCATCTATTCTGTTTTTTGTCTATTTTCCGGAAAAGAGTTTTTACAAAAAATGCTTTGGGGAAAGTATAGCACTTCTCCAAAGCATTCTCAAGTAAACATATTCTCATGTTGTTACCCCAGATACATTACAGGCATTTGCAACAAAACTTACCGATTTGCCACCCTTGCATCAATGTACTGGATCAGCATCTGCACGCTCTTGTCCACGCCAAGCTTGCTGCTGTTGATCACGAGCTCGTAGTTACGGGAATCGCCCCATTTGCTGTCGCAGTTGATGTTGTGATACATCTTACGTGCTCTGTCCTTCTTCTTCATCAGATCTGCCGCCTGGCTTTCTGACAGCTCATACTTCTTGGATACACGGGCAACCTTCTGATCCTTGTCGCCGTTTACGAAGATGGCGATCAGGTCTTTGTTGTCCTTCAGCACTGTTTCAGAGCATCTGCCGACTACAACAAAAGATTCGCCTGCATTTGCTTTTTCCTTTAAATAGTCAAACTGCAACTGTGCAACATGCTCTGTCATAGAGCTGCTCATACCGCGGACGCGTCTGTGGAATACACCGTCCTGTACTTCATCGTATGACTTTAATTCTTCGCTGTTCAGGTTTCTCTCTTCAGCGATTTTGTCTAAAAGATTGTGATCGTAGAGGGGCATGTCATAATGCTTTGCAAGTTTTTCAGCGATCTCATGACCACCACTACCAAATTCACGTCCGATTGAAATAATTAACTGTCCCATACATGATTCCTCCCTTTTCTATATTGAATGAATATTTTCATCCGCTTGTTTTTAATAGACTCGCAAATCATGTGCTTCGCACATGTTACCTTCTGCTTCGCAGAAGCATTTGCTCGTTAACAAATGCAGAAAAACAAATGCCAGCTTCGCTGTCGCTTGTTTTTCTTTGCATTTGTTACATTTTACCACAAAAGGAGCCTTTTTGCTAGGCTCCTTTAGTAAAGATTTATAAATTATTTATTAATGTACGTAACGTACGCAGATCATAATGGTTGCAATGATCATAACGATAACTGTTGCAGGAACCATTGCTTTGCAGTATCTGCCCCATTTGATGATATGTCCGGATTTTGCTGCTGTCGCCACACCAACTACGTTTGCAGAAGCACCGATCGGTGTTGCGCTACCTCCGATATCCGTACCCATTGCAAGAGACCATGCAAGGATGGAAAGATCTACGCCCTGCGAAGCTGCAAGACTGTTGATAACAGGGATCATTGTTGCTGCAAACGGGATATTATCAATAAATGCACTTGCTACAGCAGATACCCAGACGATGATCGCGATCATCAGATACAGGTTACCTCCACAGATCTTACCGATCAGGTTAGCCAAGAGTACCAAAACACCTGTCTGCTCCAGACCACCGACTACAACGAATAATCCAATAAAGAATAATAATGTATGATAATCAATCTTCTTGATCAGTGTCAGTGCATTCTTACCGGATGTGATCAGTGTAATGATCGCAATAAAAGTACCGATGCAGGATACAGTAAGTCCGGTGCTGGCATGTGACACAAGAAGTACAACTGCAAGCAGGAAGATCACTGTACTTACGATGAAGCCCTTTTTGCTGACGATCGCTGATTCCGGTGATGGCAGAGAAGCTGTATCAATGCTGTCTGCGCCATTATCTGAAAGCTCTTTCTTAAAGATCAGATAGAAGTATACAAGGATCACAAGCAGGCAAACAATAGCGATCACACCTGTATGTCCCAGGAAATCCGAGAATGAGTAACCCAGTGATGTACCGATGATGATGTTTGGCGGATCTCCGCACATTGTTGCACTACCGCCAAGGTTAGCGCAGAATACTTCTGACAGGATCATAGGTACCGGATTAAATTTCAAAAGCTGTGACAATTCAACCGTAACGGCTGCAAGGAACAGGATAACTGTAATGCTATCAATGAACATTGCAAGTACAAATGACAGAATCATAAAGGTAAGGAAAATGGAAATTACCTTATATTTAACCAGTTTTGCAATTCTCATGCAAAGCCATCTGAAAAATCCAACGTGAGCCATTCCTTCTACCATGATCATCATGCCTGCAAGGAATACGATCGTCTCCCAGTTGATACCGCTTGAAGTCTCGGAAGCCTGACCGCCTGTGTACCAGAACCCCTGTGTAAAAATACTTTTAACATTTAATGTCTCAATAACCGCATCCATACTGTGCATACCCACACCAAACACAAGGATCAGTGTCAGGAGCGCGCAGCCAAGTGTGACATACTGTTTCGGCCATTTATCCATGATGATCAGAATAAACATGGCTAAGAAAATGATGATAGCAAATGCCTGTGCCATTTTTATCTCCTTTCGCTCTTTAGAGCCTGTAATATATGTATTTCTTTTACCAAGCCCTTATTATAACACAATATTTGCCGGTGGCAAGTTAATTTTTCTTTACCGGTTTGAGTTTTTTTCGTACATTTTTACTATATTGCTGGTTTTAGAGACAGAGACGAGATACGCTCTGCGAATCTCGCTCTGATTAGCGGTCGTCAAATACAACGCATAAATGCGTGCATTTTCCTCGGCGCCATAACAAAAAATAACGCCCACGTTTTCTGTGAGCGTTATCGCCAAAATATTGATTTCAGATACAAAATGCAGCATAGAGCGGAACTATTTTTTTATTGTCCTCAAAGCCGAAGTTTTTAGCAGAAAACTTGATAGCATAAGCAGGCTTGTAAGTGTTCATATAGACCTTCAAGCTCTTGGCTCTGGTGTTGTCGGCAGACTTGACCTCAATGGGAATGAGCTGCCCATCACGCTGAATGATAAAATCAATTTCAGCCCCTCGCTCGGACTCCCAATAGTAGGTGTGGTAGCCATTAATGGAGAGCTGCACATTGACATAGTTCTCCGCCATACCGCCCTTGAAGTCATTTATTTCCTCAACCATATAGAGAATGTCATTGGCAGCTAAATCCTTCTTGGCACAAAGCAACCCTAAATCGGACACATAAATCTTGAACGCATCAATATCACGGTAGTTTTCAAGCGGCTTTTTGATTTGCTCGACCTTGTAGACTTGTGACACGATACCGGACAGGCAAAGCCATTCAATCGCATTTTCAAACTCAGAAGCCCGTCCGCCTTTCTTAATCAACTTATATTGGAAACGGGTATTCTTCTTTGAGAGCTGAACGGTAATGTTATCGTAGGCAAGTCTGGTTTTTTTGATTTCATTCAAGTTGTTATACATGCTCATATCATTGAGATAGCTTGCAAGTATCGTGTCCTGCGTATGGCGGACAAGGATATAATCCTTTGTTTCGGCAAACTGCATCACGCACTCCGGCATACCGCCGACCATAAGATACTGACGGTAAAGCTGCATTGCGGCATCGTGTAAGGCAGACGGCAGGGGCGTATCGGTTTGGAAGCACTTTTTAATCTGCTCTACCAAATCGTCCTCACCGAGCGCCAACATAAATTCCTCCA
>OIZB01000454.1_pt1 | contig 32401 bp, 36 predicted proteins | sample 1588401 | NCBI WGS metagenome assembly OIZB01 (sample SAMN03283270) | human gut metagenome | biome: human-associated habitat; material: feces | host: Homo sapiens | place: USA | collected 2013
TTTTTCTTATAAGGAATTCTCATTTTGACTTGTACTATTTATATTCTAGCACCAGTTGCGCTAAAACACAATATGGAAACGCGGAAGTTCCGTCCGGTAAAGATTGAACAGCGGGCGCGTATTGATGGCTTCGTTTCCGTGATTGACGCTATGACGGTACGGCAGAAGTATTATAACGAGATCGGCGAAATGCTGAAAAATGCGGGGTGATAAAAACTATGGGAATTTTTGAAACGATTTTCCGGAAGCCACGTTCGGATATTCAAGCGGAAGGATACTTCAAGATGCTTAACGGGTATTCGCCCGTTTTCACGAACGCGCCGGAAAGCCTTTACGAAATGGAGCTTACGCGGGCGGCTATTCATTCGTTCGCGAATTTCTGTTCAAAACTGAAACCGGAGATCAGCGGGACAGCGTACAAGAACCTTGAAAGGGTATTGCAGTTCCGCCCTAATCCATTTATGGACACGTCGAAATTTATTTACAGGATCGCAACGATCCTTTCGGTGAATAATACGGCGTTTATTGTTCCGATCGAAGATGAATACGGAGGAATAGCGGGCTATTATCCCCTACTTCCCCAGCGTTGTGAGGTTGTAGAATACAAGGGCGCGCCATTCTTGCGGTACACCTTCGCAAACGGGCAGAAAGCGGCAATCGAGTTCGAGCGCGTCGGCGTGTTGACGCAATTTCAGTACAAGGACGACTTCTTCGGAGAGAGCAACGCCGCGCTTCGCCCTACAATGCAGTTGATCCATACACAAAATCAAGGCATTATCAACGGCGTTAAAAATTCGGCTTCCGTCCGGTTCTTGGCGAAGGTTGCGAATATGCTAAAACCGGAAGATATTACGAAAGAGCGAAAACGCTTCACGGCGGATAACCTTTCGGCGGATAATCAATCCGGTATGGTGATCTACGATAGCAAATTCGCGGACGTGAAACCGATTGAAAGCAAGCCGTTCACCGTGAACGCGGCGCAGATGGCGCAGATCAACGAAAATGTTTTTAACTACTTCGGGACAAACGCGAAAATTATTCAGAACAGCTATAACGAGGACGAATGGAACGCTTATTACGAAGGCAAGATCGAGCCTTTCGCAATTCAGCTTTCGCTGGTTATGTCGAATATGACCTATACACAGCGGGAATTGTCCTTCGGGAACGCGATCACGTTTACCGCGAACAGGCTTCAATACGCAAGCAATAATACAAAGCTGAATATCAGCACACAACTATTTGACCGCGGCTTGCTCAACCGCAACGGCGTTATGGATATTTGGAATATGTCGCACGTCGAAGGTGGGGACAAGTATTATATTCGCAAGGAATACGCGGAAGTATCAGAATTGGGAAAGGAGGTTGTACCGAATGCCAGTAGTGAAGGGGCGGGAATACCGTCAAATGTTCCAGCCGTTGATGATCCCACAGGGGACGGAGAACAAGAGGTTTGATACAGATTTCTACGTCGAAGGCTTCGCAACGACGTTTGATAAGCCGTATGTTATGTACGAATACGGCGGGATCAAATATTGCGAGGTAATCGACCGCAACGCCCTTGTGGGCGCTGACCTGTCCGACGTGATTATGCAGTTCGACCATTCCGGAATGGTATTCGCCCGAAACAAGATGGCAAAGAATAAGCCGCCTTCCCTGCTTTTGGAACCGCAGGACGGCGGCTTGTTTATTGCCGCAAATTTGAGCCTTACGGAAGAGGCGAAGCGACTTTATGCAAGCATTGACGCGGGGCTTATTTGCAAAATGTCGTGGGCGTTCACCGTGTCAGAGGACGCATATAACAAAGACACGCACACAAGAACAATCTTGAAGATCAAGAAGGTTTACGACGTTTCGGCGGTATCTTATCCGGCGAACGGCGATACCGATATTTCGGCGCGTTCTTATTTCGACGGAGTGATCGAGAGAGAACAGCAGGAGCGGCTGGAGCGCCGGAAGCAAATTCTAAAAATCAAACTTATGATGGAGGTTTAACACAATGAGAATTAAAGAGATTGAAGCCCGCCTTGCGGCTATCAAGAAGGAGATCGAAGAGCGCGGCGACGCTATGAAAGCCGAGGAAATCGACGCGCTGGAGAAGGAAACAAAAGAGCTTACCGAAGAGCGCGCCGGACTGATTGCCGCCGCAGAGAAGCGCAACGGCATTCTGGACAATATCGCAAAGGGCGCGGGCATTGTTTCCCGCACCTTCGAGCAGAAACAGGACAACGCCGATCCGGACGATCCCTTCGGTACGCCCGAATACCGTTCCGCGTGGCTGAAAAACCTTCGCCGCCTTCCTCTTACCGACGCAGAGAAGCGCGCATACGCGAATGCCAGCGGCACGGGCGCGGAGGTTGTGCCGACACAGACCGCGAACGAGATTATCAGCAAGGTAAAGAAACTTGCACCGATGCTGAACGAAGTTACCCTTCTGCACGTCAAAGGCGCGGTGAAGTTCGCCGTTGAGGGTACGAACAACGATGCGGCGATCCATAAGGAAAACGCAGCTATTACGGCGGCGGCTGATACCCTTACCACCGTAACGCTGACCGGATACGAGATTATCAAGCTGGTTCAGATTTCCGATACCGTTATGACAATGAGCATTGCGGCGTTTGAAAACTGGATCGTTGATATGCTTGCAGAGGCGATCGCCCGCAAGGTTGAAGATTTCTTCATTAACGGAACAGGTTCTTCCCAGCCGAAGGGCATTGACAAGGCAAACACTTGGGGCGCAACGAACAGCGTTACCGTAGCAAAAGCCGGTTCCCTTACCGCCGCAAACGTGCAAACGCTGATCGGGCTTCTGAACGCTGGATACGACCGTAACGCAAAATTCGTTATGAGCAAGAAAACCTTGTTTACGGATTTTATGCCGTTGCAGGACACCAGCAAGAACCATATTGTAACCGTGCAGGGCAACAGCTACTTCGTTTACGGCTATCCGGTTCTTCTGTCCGACTACGTGAAGGAACACGAAGCCTTCTTGGGCGACTTCAAGAAGGTATGCGCAAACCTTGCGGAAGATATTAACGTGAAGAACGCCTATGACATCGATACGAACAGTTACAAATACAGCGGTATTGCGATCTTCGATTGCACGCCCGCGATCGGCGAAGCCTTCGTGAAGCTGGTTAAAGGCGACGCATAATGGAGGGCTGAACGATGATGCTTGACAAGGTAAAGCTGGCTTTGCGGAAAACAGCCGCCGTATTTAACGACGAAATCGAAGATTATATTGCTTCCGGTATCGCTGATCTTCGGCTTGTCGGTATCAACGTTCCGGAAAATGCGGGATCGTCCAGCGAAACGCTGGGCGATCCTCTTTTAGACCGCGCGATTATTCTATACGCGAAATCCGAAGATAACTTCGGCGGCGAAGGCGAAAGGCACAGAAAAGCATACGATTACTTGAAATGCGCCTTGTCGCTGTCCGATGACTATACGGAAGGCGGTGGCGGATAATGGGCTGGAGAGATCAAATAACGCTGATTGCGCTTTCCGAAACTTCGGAGCGGACGAACGAACACGGCTTCCCGATAATGAAGCCGGAAACGGCGACAACGGTTTTCGCCGATAAAAAATCCGTAGGGTATTCAGAATTCTACAAAGCGGAAATGGCTGGACACGTCGCCGAAGTAAAGTTCGACGTTTACGCAATGGAATACAACGGCGAAACGATCGCAGAATATCCCGTTTCGAGCGGGAAGCGTTATCGCATTCTTCGGACGTACATTCATAACGACGGAGAGCTTGTGGAATTGACGCTTTCCAGCTTTCCAGAAGCGCAGAACGGAGCGGAGGAAGGAGGCGGCGGAAATGGCGAAGTTTAACGTTGTAGGGCTTGACGATCTGCAAGAACGAATGCTTCAAAAAGCGCAGATTGCGGAAGAAGCCGTGCCGGAAATGCTGAAAGCTGGCGGCGCGGTAATGCAGGAAGCACAGAAAGCGGAAATCCGGAAAATGTTTCGGAGCCGAAGAAGTACGGGCGATCTTGCCGCATCGGTTATCGTATCCAAAATCAAGGAGCGGGACGACGCAAAGATGGTTGAAGTATATCCGGACGGAAAGGATCGGCACGGGGTACGCAACGCGACAAAAGGCTTTGTCCTGCAATACGGGCGAAAGAATATGCCAGCGCGCCCGTGGTTCACGGCGGCGAACACAAAGGTGGCTGACGCTGTAAATGCAGAAATGCGCCGCGTATGGGAGGCGAAGCAGAATGAACGTTGATACACTTGTGAAAACAACGCTTGAAAAGCTGGGTTGTCCCGTTGAACGACTGAAATACGACGGAAAGGCAAAAACCTTTATCACGTATCAAATTGTCGTGGGACAGGATACGCACTTTTCAGACGATGAAAGCGGCGCGGAAGAATTCACATACAGGGCGGATATTTATTCCCGCGTGGATTATATCGCGCTTATGCGGAGCGCAAAGCGAGCATTGAAGGAAGCGGGGTTCTACGGGATCACGTTTGATCCGGAAGTGTTCGAGGAAAGCACGGGTTATTATCATATCCCCGTGGAATTTAAGTATATGGAGGTATAAGACTATGGCAACAATCGGATTGCGCGATCTTTACCGCGCACCTATTACGATTGGCGACGACGGCGCAGAAGAATACGGAACGCCCGTAAAAATGGCGAAAGCAATTTCGGCGGAGCTTTCCGTGGAAGTTGCGGAAGCGATCCTTTACGCAGACGACGGAGCCGACGAAGTAGTAAAGGAATTCGTATCGGGAGAATTGACACTGAACGTCAACGACCTTCTTCCGGCTGACCTTGCCGCCCTTCTTGGACAGAAGCAGGACGACGACAAGGTGGTTTACGGCGCAGACACAGACGAACCGCCTTATTTCGCAATCGGCTTCCGCGCGAAGAAAGCGGGCGGAACCTATAAGTACATTTGGCTTTACAAGGTGAAGTTTGCAATCCCGTCCGAAAACTACACGACAAAGGGCGATAGTATCGAATTTACTACGCCGGAGATCGTCGGACAGTTTATCAAACGTTCGGACGGGTTGTGGAAGGCGGAACACGTCGCTTTGCCTACGGAGAGCGCAGCGGCGGCGTGGTTTACTACGGTAAGAGAGCCGAACAACGCGGCGGCATAACAAGAAAGGAGGTACAGCGGGGAGCCGGAAACGGCTTCCCGCTTATTATTTTATGAGTGCAATTAAAGACGGACGCTTCCCGATCACGCTTGACAAGGAAAGACACCTTCTTTTCAGTTTGAACGTGATCGACGAAATGCAAGATAAATTCGGCGGCTTCGATCGCCTTGATAAAGCGCTTTCCGGAAAGGACAGCATTAAAAACCTTCGATGGCTTCTTACCCTGCTTCTGAATGAGGGAGCAGAGGACGGCGAAGAAGAGCTTACCGAAAAACAGGTGGGCAAACTCATTCATACAGGGAATTTCCTTGACGTGAAATCCTCTATCTTCAAAGCGTTTTCGATGGGTAATAACGGAACGGAAGAGCCGCCCACCCGCGACGATGAAGAGGAAGAGGACGACGAAGAGGACAACGAAAACGGAAAAAACGCGGCGGCGGGCAAGGAGTAATCGACCTTGCCCGCCTTCTTTATATCGGCGTTACGCTTCTTCGGTGGAGCGAAGCCGAAGTATGGCGAATGACACCGTATAAGATTTTGACGCTTTTTAGAATACACAAACAATTCAATCCGGATCGCTTCAAGCCGGAAGAGCCGGAAGCCGATATTGACGACGTGTTAGGAGGGTTGTAAATGGCGAAGGAAGAACAAATCAAATCGCAAATTATTCTTGAAGGCGAAAAAGAATATCGTTCCGCCTGTAAGGGTATCAACACTTCCCTTCGCGAAATCGGATCGGAAATGAAGCTGGCGACGGCTGAATTCGGCGACAATGCGGAAAGCATAGACGCGCTGACGCGAAAGCAGGATATTCTAAAAAAATCGCTTGAAGAACAGGCAAAAAAGGCAAAAGCCGCAGAAGATGCCTTGAAGAAAATGCGCGACGGCGGGATCGAACCGACAAATCCCGCATATCAAAAAATGCAAACGGCTTTGAATAACACAAAAGCCGATATGGTGAAAATTCAAAAGGAAATCGACGACACTTCCGAAAAACTGAAAAAGTCAAAGATTGATTGGGAGAGCGTTGGCGATACCGTAGGCAAGGTGGGAAAAGCGATCGGCGCAGGGGTTGCCGCAATGGGTGCGGCAATCGGTGCGGCGGCAGGTGCGTTCTTGGGGCTTGCAGAAAGCACCCGCGAAGCCCGCGTAAATATGGGGAAACTGGAAACAGGCTTCACAACGGCGGGGCATTCGGCGGAAGATGCAAAGAAAACATATACGGAGTTGTACGGCGTTCTTGGCGACGACGGACAGGCGACCGAAGCCGCCGCCCACCTTGCAAAACTGACGAAAAACGAAAAAGAGCTTGCAACGTGGACGGATATAGCAACGGGCGTATATGCGACCTTCGGCGACAGCTTGCCTATTGAAAACTTGACCGAAGCCGCAAACGAAACCGCGAAAACGGGCGCGATTACGGGCGGGCTTGCTGACGCTTTGAATTGGGCGGGCGTTTCGGAAGATGAATTTCAAGCCAGTCTTGACAAGTGCAGTACAGAACAAGAACGGCAAGCGCTGATTACAAAAACGCTGAACGGGCTATATTCCGACGCGGCGGAGAAATACAGAGAGGTAAACGGCGATATTATCGACGCACAAAAGGCGACGGCTTCCCTTAATAGCGCTATGGCAGAATTGGGAGCGATCGCTGAACCGATCGTTACAAAGCTAAAACAGCTTGCGGCGGAGCTTCTGCAACAGATAACGCCGTTTGTCGAGCTTATCGGGAACGGTTTGGTGGGAGCGCTGACGGGCGCAGAAGGTGCGGCACAGCAGTTTACAGACGGCTTGCTGGGAATGGTGACGTTTGCGATCCAAAAGCTAACCGAAATGCTACCGACCTTTATAAACTTTGCTTTTCAGATGATCGCGAATATCGCGACGGGAATAGCGCAAGCGTTGCCGACGCTTGTTCCTTCGTTGGTTCAGCTTGTAGCCGATATTGTGCAAGTGCTGATCGACAATATCCCGTTGCTGATAGATGCCGCATTACAGCTTGTTACAGGGCTGGCGCAGGGTATCATAAACGCGATCCCCGTTCTTGTAGCGGCGCTTCCTACGCTGATTACAAGCCTTATTGACGGGTTGCTTTCGTCGATCCCGCAGATCATTCAAGCGGGTATCGACCTTCTAACTTCCCTTATTACCGCCCTTCCGGAAATCATAGCAACGATTGTGGCGGCTATTCCGGAGATCATAAACGGGATTATTACGGCGCTTCTTGAAAATATACCGCTTATCATTCAAGCGGGTATCGACCTTCTTGTGGCGCTGATACAAGCACTTCCGCAGATTATAACGACGATCGTACAGGCAATCCCGCAGATTATCAGCGGGATTGTAAACGCACTTGTGAAGAATATCCCACAAATTATTCAAGCTGGCGTTCAGCTTTTCGTGGCACTCATTCAGAATTTGCCGACAATTATAGCCGAAATTGTCAAAGCGGTTCCGCAAATCGTTAGCGGGATCGTTTCGGCGTTCGGTTCCCTTGTCGGTGAAATGGTGAAGGCGGGTGCGAACCTTCTTCACGGCTTGTGGGAAGGTATTTCAAGCGCGGCGGGCTGGCTATGGGAAAAGGTATCCGGCTGGGCTTCTTCCCTTGTAGACGGAATTAAAAACTTCTTCGGTATTCACTCCCCTTCTACCGTATTCGCCGAAATCGGTACGAATATGGGTGAAGGCGTGGGCGTAGGCTTCGGCGAGAGTATGAACGGCGTTTCGTCTGATATGACCGCCGCAATGGGCGGAGCAGGACAACTTACCGCCGCCGAAGCGGTGCGCGCCGTGAACGATGGCATTATAGCAAACATTGAAGGACTTTCCGGAGCAGTGAACGCGATTGTCGAGCGGGTTATAAGTGGACTGACCGCACAGGCGCAAAAACTCAATCAAGCCGGACAGGACTTCGACAGGCATATTTCTTCCGGTATGATAACCGCGATCCCGCAAATTACCGCAAAGATACCGCAGATCACGCAAAGCATTATTACCGCCTTCAACGCGCAAAATCAGAAATTCATTGAAGCAGGCATTACGATTGACAAGAATATTGCTTCCGGAATGGTGCAGGGTATCCCGCAGATCACGAGCAAGGTGGCGCAAATCGTACAGCCTATTTTGACGGAGCTTCGTTCCTTCGTGTCGGAATTCACAGCGGCGGGCGAAGATATGGTGCGCGGAATTTGGCAGGGCTTTCAAAATATGTCCGGCTGGCTGGAAAGCCGCGTGCGTGCAATGATGCGCGAAATTGTCGCGGCGGTTGAAGATGAAATGCAGATCGCTTCCCCGTCGAAAGTATTTGCGGGTATCGGCGCGTATATGGCGCAAGGGCTTGGCGAAGGCTTCGGGCGGGAAATGCGCGGCGTTGAAAAATCAATCCGAAAGGCAACGGACAACGCCGTTCCCGATAACGACGATCCACGCCCGCGCAAGGGCGGCAGACCGGAAACACGTTTCGAGGTGGTGCAAAACATCTACGCGAACGAAACTTCCTACGCCCAGCAACAGCGCGAGGCGGCGCGGCAGTTTAGAATGATCGCGCGGGAGGTAATGACCTAATGAAAATACAAGAGAAATTGACCTATACAAACGAGCGGGGGGAAAGCATTGTCTTTTCCCCTGCTTCTTCTTATCACGTAAACTTCAAGGACGTTTCCGGCTTGTCCGACGTACAGAACGCTATTTACTCAACAAACAGTATGGGGCAGGACGGCGACACCTATTTAGGATACCGCATTGAAAGCCGCGATATTGACATCGTAGGGCATATCAAGGAGCGGGACAAGATCGCAATACAGGAATTGCGCCGCAATCTGAACCGGATACTAAATCCGCAGTATTCGGCGACGCTTACTTACGAATTGGGCGACTTCAAGCGGGTTATCGATTGCACGATCAACAACGCGCCTATTTTTAAGCGCGGAACGATTTTCGAGCAATTTACGATCCAGCTTTCGTGCCTTAATCCGTTTTGGCGTGAAGAGGCGGAAACGCGCGAGGATATAGCAACGTGGATCGGTGGCTTTGAATTCCCTGTTCCGGACGGGCTGGAGATAACGCCGGATTGGGAAATCGGCTACCGCCAGCCGTCGCTGATCGTGAACGTATTTAATTCCGGCGACGTGAAAAGCGGTATCCGTATCGAGTTCCGCGCGCTGGGAGCGCTGACAAATCCACAGCTTTTGAACGTCAATACACAGGAGTTCATAAAAGCGAATATTTCGCTTGAAGCGGGCGACGTGCTGACCGTATCAACGGGATATGGTGAAAAATCGGTGAAGCTGTTAAGCGGCGGCGTTGAAAGTGACGCTTTCCGTTATTTGGACGTTGACAGTTCATATTTACAGCTTGCCGTGGGTGATAACCTTTTTCGGTATTCAGCGGACACGAACGCGGAAAATCTCGAAGTATCTATTTATCACAATAACTTGTATTTGGGGGTGTAGCGGTATGGAATTATACGTTTATTCTTCCGATATGGTACTTCAAGGGATTGTCGAAAAGATCGCTTCGCTGATCTGGACGCGGCGCTATTGGACGTGCGGAGAATTCAAGCTTCTTGTTCCCTTCACCGAAGAGCATTCCCGAATGCTTGTGAAAAACAATATCATTATGAAGCGCGGCGACGATGAAGCGGCGCAAATCCGATATGTTCATATCACGAAGAATTCGCAGGGGCTGGAGGAAATCGAGGTTCAAGGGAAGTTCCTTATTGCTTGGATCGGGAAACGGATCGTTAAGAAGCAGATTATCACGAAGGACACCACGCAAAGTATTCTTTACCGCATTGTACGGGAGAACATAACAAGCCCGAACGACAGCGCGCGAAAAATTCCGAACGTTTCGATCGCGACCGACGACGGCGACACAGGAAGCGGACGGATCGACTATACTTCGGAGCAGTACACGAACGCACAGCTTGCGGCGGAAACAGCGGCAAAGGCTGCAAAGTTGGGAATACGAATGCGGACAGACGCACGGACGGGCGCGCACGTCTTTTCCGTCTATAAGGGGCGCGACCTTACAGCGGGCAATACCGCAGGGAATGCGCCTTGTATCTTCTCACAAGAATTTGATAATATCGTTGAGCAGGAATACACGAACAGCATTGAAAACCTAAAAACAACGGCGTTCGTCGGCGGTGAAGAGAAAGAAGGCATTGCGCGCAAGGTTGCCGAAGTAGGCGGAACGGCAGCAGGGTTAGAACGTGAAGAGGTATTCATAAACGCCACCGATATTGTGCAGGAATACGAGAAAGAAGGCGGCGAAAAAGTAACGCTGACCGATCCGGAGTATTTAGCGCTTCTATCCGCCAGAGGCGCGGAGGAATTGGAACAGTATGCGGAAACGCTTTCGTTCGGTTCAAAGGTAAACACCTTCGCAAATTTGATCTACCGAACCGATTACGATTTAGGCGACCGCGTTACTTGCGTAAACAAGCGTTGGGGAATTCGCATTGACGTTCGTATAACAGAGATCGCGGAAACCTATCAAAACAACGTCGAAGAGATTGATATTACCTTCGGCGAGAGCTTGCCAGCGCTTTTAACGCAAATACGGCAGATTACAAAATAAAGGGGTGTAAATATGGAAAAATCGAGCTTTTTTAACAGCGTATCCGGCGACCGAAAATATAAAGCCGAAGATTGGGCTTCGTATTTCGCTTCGTTCATCGGAAACGGCGTTTTCCCGCTTCCTTCAACGGGGCTTCAAGTTGTAGCGGGAAACGGAATGCAAGTAACCGTGAAGGCGGGCAAAGCGTGGATCAACGGCTATTTCTATAACAACACAAGCGACCTTTCCTTGACGCTTGCAACGGCTGACGGCGTTTTGAACCGGATTGATCGCGTTGTCGTCCGTTGGGACTTGACGAACCGCCTTATTTCGGTGAAGGTGAAATCCTCTTCCCCTTCCGCCTCCCCTACCGCGCCGAATATCGAGCGGGACGCGGATATTTACGAATTGGCGCTTGCGGATATTTACATCGGTGCGGGTGTTACGTCAATTACAGGATCGAAGATCACGGACAAGCGGCTGGATACTTCCGTTTGCGGCGTTGTTGCCGCCGTTGTCGATCAGATCGACACGGAAGCATTTAACGCACAGCTTGAAGCGTGGTTCGCTGAATATCAAAGCAACAGCGCGGCGGAGTACAATTCCCTTGTTTCGTATATGAATTCCTTGAAATTGCAGGGCAATACACAATACGACGCGCTGGAAGAGTATTTCGCAGACTTCAAGACACAGGCGCAAACCGATTTTGATACTTGGTTCGCGGGCTTGCAGGACGTGCTGGACGAAAACACGGCGGGAAATCTTCTGAATATGATTACGGCGCTTTCCGCCCGCGTCGATCTGATCGAAGCTGTCGTATTCAATGACATAACCGAAAATCCGTTCCTTATCCTGTTTGACGACCTTTCCGGTGTGAATACAACGGGCGTATGGAACGAGAGCTTACAGCGTATCGAATGCTAAAACGGTACGCTTGCACACGGGCGGAATTATCGTGCATTATAGGAAATCTGTTTGTCGAGCTTTCGCCGCCGTGCGAGCATTGCGGCGAAGATACTTTGACAATCACGGGAACGACTGTAACCGGAAGCAAAGCAACGCTTTTCGTTACGGCGGTTGGTTTTGATTTCGAGGGGTGCGCCGACGATACCGTTTTGATCGACCGCATACGAAAAGGACGGTGCATAAATGCAGAGGCAAGAACGAGGAAGAAAGGAACCTTCGGAATTTAACGTAATCGTGAAGTGCAAAGATTTAATCAAGCACACATTCACGATCACAAATTCGACAGAACGCTTCCCGAAGAAATACCGTTTTACCCTTGTGAACAGAATACAGGATAAAACGGTGGATATTTACGAATGTGCGCTGGAGGCAAACGAATTAAACCTTCTGGACGCGCAGGAATTCAAGGAACGGCAGAGGCTTCAAGCGAAGGCGATGACCTATTGCAAGGAGCTTCTATTTTTCATAGAGCTTTCGCACGAACAGGGCTTCATATCAACGAGCAGTTGCGAATATTGGTCTAAACTTGTGCTTGACGTGAAGTATATGTTAGCCGCATGGAAAAAGCGGGATCGTGCGAGAGGGTGAACCGTTTGGGGTACATCTTGTTACGCCTAATTCGTCGAACGCCAACAACGTCCGCAACGTCAATTCCGACGGCACGTTGAACAACAACAACGCTTACAACGGGAACAGGGGCGTTCGCCCGCTTCGGTGGAAAATGAGATCGAGTAGGCGCAAGCCGAAAGCAGAATACCATCATCAAAGGAAGGTGTATCCCGCCGCCGCGATCCACAGCGGGGGCAAATACAGGATCGCCGATGCCGGAGCATTCCGCGCGGCGGAAGGCAAAGGCTACAAACAGCGAGGATATTTTTTATGACAGATTACGAGAAGATATATAACTTCGAGAACCTATACAGAGCCTACCGAAAGGCGCGGCAAGGCAAGAGGTGGAAAGGAGCGGCGGCAAAGTTTGAAGTAAACCTTCTTGAAGCACTGAACCTGTTACGCTACCAGCTACAAACGAAGAAATACACGCTTTCGCCGTACAATACGTTCGAGGTGTACGAGCCAAAGCGCCGCGTGGTTATGTCGAATGCCTATAAAGACAAGGTTATTCAACATTCGCTTTGTGATAACGTGCTTGAACCGATCCTTACAAGATCATTCATCACGGACAACTACGCTTCGCAAGTAGGCAAAGGAACGCATTACGGGTTAGACAGGCTTCAAGAATTCTTGCGGAGGTTTTACCGGAAAAACGGAATTGACGGGTGGATATTGAAGGGTGATATATCAAAATACTTCTATTCCATTAGGCACGACGTGTTAAAAACCTTAATCCGCAGGAAAATAACCGATCCGGACGTTTTGTGGCTTGTTGAAATGATAATCGACAGCACAGAAGGAAACGTCGGAATACCGATCGGAAATCAATCTTCACAGCTTTTCGCCCTTCTCTACCTCAATAATTTAGATCACTTCATCAAGGAAAAGCTGGGCATTAAATACTACGGAAGATATATGGACGATTTCTTCTTGATACACGAAGATAAAGCCTATTTGCAGTATTGCCGCGCGGAGATCGAAAAACACGTTGCCGCGATCGGCTTGTCCTTGAACAATAAAACAAACATTTACCCGCTTCGGAACGGGGTGGATTTCTTGGGATTTCACACTTATTTGACCGAAACAGGCGCAGTTATACGGAAGGTACGCCGCCGAAGCAAAAACAATATGAAGCGCAAATTGAAGAAAATGCGCGGACTTGTGGAGCGGGGAAAGATCACGACGGCGACCGTCGAACAATCCTATCAAAGCTGGCGGGGACACGCCGCAAAGGGAAATTGTTATCACTTGATCCGGCGAACGGATCACTATTACAACAGGCTTTTCAATTCAAAGGAGGCGGAAAAATGTCAAAAGCATTAAGTTCCCTTGCCGTGGGAACAAAAATCGAAGTTCCGGTTCTTTCGGCGTATCAATCGCGCTTCGGTGCGAAGATAGTATTCAAAATTGCAGATAAGAACCATAGCGGGTATCCGGCGAATTCCGTTACGCTGATCGCCGAAAAGATTATCCAGCTTATGTGTTCAGATGCAAAGGAACCGAGTAACAGCAACAGCGACCGGAAGAATTACGGCAACAACAGGCACATTCATTCTAATATTTTGCAATGGCTGAACAGCAACGCAACGGCGGGAAAATGGTACAGCGCAAAGCACGGGCAGGACGCGCCGCCGACGAATGCGAACGTATGGGATAATAAAAACGAGTACGACGCTTGGGCGGGCTTCCTTGCTATGCTTGATCCGAAGTTTGTTGCGGAGCTTTTGAACACAACGCTTACCGTTGTAAAATCTTCAACGGACGGCGGCAGTTATGAAACCTTCACGGCGAAAATGTTTCTTGCGTCCACCACCGAAGTGGGGCTTGCAAACGAAAACGGAATTGCAGAGGGTTCACGCCTTGCCCTATTCAGCAACGACGCTTCCCGCGTCGCCTACCCTACGGCGGAATGCGTAAAAAATTCGGAATACACAAACGGAAGTCTGAACACGTCAAGCGGCTGGTATTGGTGGCTTCGCACGCCTAATTCGTCGAACGCCTACTTCGTCCGCGGCGTCCATTCCGACGGCACGTTGAGCAACTACGGCGGCGCTTACAACGGGAACTGGGGCGTTCGCCCGCTTTGCAATCTGAAATCTTCAATCTTGGTATCTGACAATCCGAATTCAAGCGGGAATTATGAAATTATCTACAATACCGCACCTTCTGCGCCGCCCAGCATTACAGCACCGAAACAATGTTACAGCGGGCAGAATATCGAAATTTCTTGCGCGGCGGCGACCGATCCGGACGGCGACGCGCTGACCTATGTTTTCGAGCGGAGCGCAAACAGCGGATCGTGGACACAGGTTCAGAGTTCTGCCGCGCGCACATTTTCGGAAATGGTATCGACGGCGTGGAACACCCTGCAATACCGCGTGAAGGCGGTTGACACGGCGGGCAATTCTTCCGCGTACACGACAAGCGGAGCGATCGCGGTAATTCACAATCAGCCGCCCGTTATCAGCGGACAGAACGCCGATCTTGGCGTGAAGCGCGAGGGTTTCACCTATGAATATAGCGTTACTGATCCGGATAAGGACGTTGTAAACGTTGTAGAAAAGATCGACGGAAGCCCGTTTAACACACGAAACAATATCACGCTGGGCGCAACGCTTACTCTTTCCGTAAGCGGCGATACCTTTACCGCGCTGACAAACGCCCAGCACACGATCGAGATTGTAGCGACCGACAGCGCCGGAAACAGCGCAACGCGAACACTCACGTTCACAAAGGCGATCAACAGCTTTGTAATTTCCCTTTCGGAGCCGCTGGAGGCAAACAGACAGCCGACGCGGTGCAATATCAAAGTAAACAGGGATATTCCGGCGGGCGGCACGTTTAAGGTTGAAGCGTGCAACAATCCTTACGACGTAGCGCCTATTTGGGAGGATTGCACAAACGCAGTTATCGCAGGACTGGCACACGTATTCAAGAACAAAACCAACACGGCGGTTCAATTTGGCTTGAATATCCGTGTAACCGTGGAGCGCGGCGACGCGCTGACCGCGTGCTGGGTATCGGGGATCGGAGGTAATTTTGAATGAGCGTGAAACATAACAAAGACGGCGGCGGAAACGCGGAAATCAAGAAGGAATTGCAGGAAGTAAAGAAAGAAACACAAGAAGTAAAGACGGCGGGCGAAAGTGCCGCCGCCCTTCTTGCATTGTCGTTCAAGGCACAGATCGCACAGGATCGCGCGGCAAAAACGAACGTCATTTCCGACGCTATGATCCTGCAATCGGCGGAGGTTATCGAATATCCGGAATATGAGGACGCGCACGCCTATAACACTGTGGGCGAAATCATCAAGTACAACGGACGCTATTACGAGATTATAGCGCCGCACACGTCGAACGCCGTTTCTTATCCCGTTGAAACGACCTTCGCTTATTACCGCCTTATAGAGCTTACACACACGGGAACGATTGACGATCCGATCCCCTATCCGGAAACGGCGGGGATCGTCGTAAACGTCCAGAACGGGAAATATTACAGCTACAAAGGAAAAGTCTATCTTGCAAAAGCGGATATGCCAAATTGCGTGTATCCGCCAGATACACCTTCCTTGTGGCAATGGGAAGAAGTAACAGGAAGGGAGGCATAACCGATGGAAGAAGGGATTTTAACCGCCCTTTCCGTAATTAGCGCGGTTTGCGCTATTGTGTTCGGCTATGTCGCATTCGTTCGAAATCGGGATCACGACAAAACGAAGGAGGCAAAGAGCGACGCAACAATCCTTACGGAATTAGGATACATCAAAGGCGGTATCGACGACGTGAAAGCGGAACAGCGAGAACAGCGAAAGACAAATACGGATTTCGTAGGAAGGCTTGTTTCGGTTGAAGCGTCGGCAAAACAGGCGCATAAGCGACTTGACCATATCGAACAACAAATTGATAACAAATGAAAAAAAGAGCGGGAACGGTTTATAAATGAGTCGTTTCCGTCTTTGTGTTTAGGAGGTATCCAGAATGAGCAACAGCACGCTGGCGGGCTATACAAGGATCACGAAGAACAGAACAAGCCCGCGAAATCATAAAATCGACACGATCACAATTCATTGCTACGTCGGACAGGTTACAGCGAAGCAGGGTTGCGATTACTTCGCAACTACCGATCGGGAATGTTCCGCGAATTACGTTGTCGGGAAGGATGGTTCGATCGGAAATTCCGTTAAAGAAAAGGATCGTTCGTGGTGCAGTTCAAACGAAGCAAACGACCAAAGAGCCGTTACAATCGAAGTGGCAAGCGACACAAAACACCCTTACGCCGTTACCGATAAGGCATACGCCGCGCTTCTTGATCTTGTAACGGATATTTGCCGTAGAAACGGGATCAAAAAGCTGGTATGGAGTACAAAGAAAAGCGACCGCGTAAACCACAAGAACGGTTGTAATATGACGGTTCACAGGGATTACGCAAATAAGGCTTGCCCCGGCGATTACCTGTATAACAGGCACGGCGCGATCGCGGCGGAGGTAAATAAGAGGCTGGGCGCTTCGACGGCGGAGCCGGAAAAGCCTTCGACCGGATCGGGTACGCTTTACAAGGTGCAGACGGGTGCGTTCAAGCAGAAATCAAACGCACAGGCGCTGGAAAAGAAATTGAAGGCGGCGGGCTTCGATACCTACGTCGTGAATACGGGCGGCTATTACAAAGTACAGGTGGGAGCATTCAGCAAGAAGGCGAACGCCGAAGCAATGCTTGCAAAGCTGAAAGCGGCGGGATATTCTGACGCTTTTATCACGACCGGAAGCGGCGGGACGGCGGCTTTCGTGAAGGCAGGAAGCAAGGTTCGCTTGAAGCAGGGCGCGAAAACCTACGACGGAAAAAGCCTTGCTTCTTTCGTGTATGACCGCGATCACGTCGTAAAGGAAATCAAGGGAGATCGCGCCGTGATTACCTACGGCGGCGTGGTTGTCGCGGCGGTTAGGTTGTCCGATCTAACACTTGTTTAACACACAGAAACGCACGTGCGCGTTAGCTGATTGCACGCCGTGCGAAGCTGTGCAATAGAAAGGGGAAAATATGAAGCTACATTCAAGACGCGGAAAGCGTCAAAAGAAATTCCTTGCGAATGAACGCTTCGCGACAAAAACGATCGTTGCAATCGGCGTTACGACGGTGATCTTCATTACGGCACAGTATGTTTCTTTTCTCATTACAGAAATAGAGCAAACGACGCTTATTCAATACTACTTTTCCGCCGTCGTGATCGAATGCGGCGCGCTGATGCTGAAACGTGTTTCCGAAGTGATCGTCGCAAGGATAAAGAAAAAAGAACAAATCGAACCGGAAACGGATACAGATGAAAGCGAGGTTTTATAAATGATTGATCTTACTCCCATTATGGAAGCTATTATTGCCCTTGTCGTAGCGGTGATTACTGCATTTGTGATCCCGTGGCTGAAAGGCAAAATCGACGCAGACAAGCTGGAGCAAATCAAATTGTGGGTAACGGTTGCCGTTGAAGCCGCTGAACAGCTTTACAACGGAACCGGACGCGGCGAAGAGAAAAAAGCCTACGTTGTGAAATTCCTGCAAGAAAAGGGCTTTACCCTTGATCCGGACAGCTTGGACAAACTGATCGAAGCCGCCGTTTTCAATCTTCCAGAATATATCGGACTGATTGAAACCGAAGGCAAACCGGATATAGACTAACACCGACAGCGCCGCCCGCGTTCCCCTTTCCACGTCGCGGCTTTCGGCGGCGGGGCTTCCCGCTGATACAAAAATTCCCCGCGAGGGCTTCACGCCTTCGCGGGGCTTTTTTTGTTGGTATTATTGTTTCAGATCAACGGAAGTTTCCGTTTCCGCCGTGCTGGTTTTGCCTTTGATAAGGTAAAACAGCTTTTTACAGCCTACCGCAATCCCCTTAAACAGATAATAATAAATCTTATAGATCGCCAAAAGCATAAAGTATAGAAGCCAGCCAGCGCCGATAATCATATACCATATAAGATAAAACATTCCGGCGAAAAGCATAGCGCAACACCATAGCGGCGCGTTGCGCTTATTTACACGGACACCGAAGCCAAGCCGAAAGCCGGACATTCGTTTCAACGTTTTTGTAAAGCTGACAAACATAGAGCAAATCCCCCTTCAAATTATAAATTTTCAAGGCAGAATTCACCCATTCTGACCTTTAACACAATTATACGGCTTCCGCGCGATAAAATCAAGAATAAAGCGGAATATTTACACACCGTTTGCAAATAATCAGAATGAAGAGGGATCGCACAAGATATGAAAATATACGATTACAATGGGAAAAAGAACATTTGCGGCGACCGATTGCGGGAAGCGCGGGTTGTCCAGCGGCTACGGCAAGAGGATTTAGCCGCGAAAATACAGACGATGGGCGTTAATATGGAGCGGGACAGCATAAGCCGAATAGAGATCGGAACGCGGTTCGTATCTGATTTTGAATTGAAGGTATTTGCAAAGGCGCTGGGCGTTTCGGTTGATTGGCTTTTAGGAAACGAATAAAGGCGGCGGGTTTTCCCGTCGCCTTGTTTTTTCTTGTTTATTTTTCAAAATCTATTGACATATACGCACGTATATATTATAATAAATACAGAAAGGAGGTTAAGACGTTGAGCGAAAAACGCAAAAAGAAAAGCGGCAATAAGAAAGACCAGCCAGCAAGCACAATCAATCTTATTACCGCGATCGTAAACCTTGTTATAGCAATCCTACTCTTAATAGAAAAGCTGACAAGGTAACGGGCAGGGGGAGCAATCCCCCTTGCCTTAATAAGTATAACACAACAAACGGCTTAACGTCAACGAAGTATGGAAACAGCAATCTATATTCTTTTGGGAATTAGTATCACGCTTTCGATCGTCGCGATCGTCTTATCACTCAAACGGAGGAAATAACAGTGGGAAAAGATTATTCGGCGCAAGAAAAACACATTCGGAAGCATTACGCGCGCTTCCCGCTTGATCTTCGTCCGGAGGTGCTGGAAGAATTCAAGAAGGCTTGTAAAGAAAACGGGACAACGCCGACAACTGAAATAAAAAAATTCATTGCTTCGTATTGTGAAGCGGCGCGGGAAAAGTAGCGCGGAGGGCGGCAGGATATGCCGCCCTTTTTCTTTTGGAGGAAGGAGGGACGAGAATGCACAAGCATTTAACGTGGACGGATCGCCTTAAAATCGAAAAGGCATTGAAAGAGGGCTTGAAGCCCTGCAAGATCGCCGATCGTCTGCACGTACATAACACGACGATATACAGAGAAATCAAGCGCGGAACCTATACGCATTTGAATTCCGACTTAACAACGGAAGAACGTTATTCGCCGGAGATCGCGCAACAGCGATACGAAGAACACCTAAAAGCCAAAGGTGGAGAATTGAAGATCGGGAACGATTACGAATTAGCCGCATTCATCGAAAAGAAAATCGGTGAAGAGGGATATTCCCCCGCCGCCGTTATTGGAGAAATCAAACGGCTGGGGTTGACATTCAAAACGGAGATCAGCGAAAAGACAATTTATAATTACATCGACAAGGGCGTATTTTACGGGATCAGCCGCGAGAGCTTGCCGGAAAAAGGAAAGCGCAAACGGAAGTATGAAAAGGTGGAGAGGAAGAAAGCCGCCCGCACGTCGGCGGGCGAAAGCATAGAAAACCGCGATCCGGAAATAAACGAGCGAACGACCTTCGGGCATTGGGAAGGCGATTGCGTTTGCGGAAAGAAAAAGACAAAGGAAGCCTTGTTCGTACTTTCGGAGCGGTTGACACGAAACGAAATCATTATGAAGATACCGGATCAGACTTCCGCCAGCATTGTGGCGGCGCTGAACAAGCTGGAACGCCGTTACGGGAAACGTTTTTCACAGATATTCAAAAGCATAACTTTTGACAACGGTTCGGAATTCGCAGATTGCGCCGGAATTGAACGTTCTGTTTATGGGAAAGACCGGAAGCGGACAAAGGCTTATTATTGCCACCCTTACAGCGCTTACGAGCGGGGAACGAATGAGAATATAAACAAAATGATACGGCGGTTCTTGCCGAAAGGAACGGACTTCCGGAAAGTAACCGCCGCATATATTCGCCGCGTCGAAACGTGGATCAATAACTATCCGCGCGAAATTTTAGGATTTGCGACCGCAAGCGACCTATTCGCCGCCCACCTTGCCGCCGCCTAAAAATATTTTTTAGTTTTTTCTGCTTTTACTCTTGACTTTTTCGGAAAAAACACTTGACATACAACACCTGTTCCTGTATAATATTTCTTGTTCGGTGACACGGGGGCGTAGCGCAGCTGGGAGCGCGTACGGTTCGCATCCGTAAGGTCGGGAGTTCGATCCTCCTCGTCTCCACCACTTATAAGAGGGCATAGCTCAGTTGGTTAGAGTACTTGCTTGACATGCAAGGGGTCGGTGGTTCAAGTCCACTTGTCCTCACCAAAAAAATCGGCAGATGATATTCCAAACGAATACCGTCTGCCGATTTTTTTGTATAAAATAAATTCCTGAGAGCAGTTTTCTTACATCACAAGATGTGTTATAATAAATATGATTATTTTAAACAAATAATGGAGGGATGAGAGCCGAACTTTTGCTCACATCCATAAAAACAGGCGTCGCAGGACGCTCGGATGCAAGGAGGATGACTTATGGCAAAGCTGTATTCAGTCGCACTTTCCAAGCTAATAGAGGACTTGAAACTGGAAACGGTCTATATGCCGCAGGACCCACAGGAAATCATGATTAAAACGGTGGACATCAACCGCCCGGGACTTCAGCTGTGCGGGTTTTATGATTATTTTGACGGCAGCAGGATTCAGCTGTTTGGTTTGGGCGAATTTGCCTATATGGAAAAATATACCCCGCAGGAGCGTCAGGAATTTCTGGATACCTTTTTTTCTAAAAAAATTCCGGCAGTCATCATCACCCGCAATCTGGACATCCCCGAAGAGATGGTGACCGCTGCCAACACCTACGGTGTGCCGCTGCTGCGCACCAGCCAGCCGACCTGCGACTTTATGGCAACGATGATTGCCACCCTCAAGGTGGACCTTGCACCGCGCATCACCCGCCACGGTGTTTTGGTGGAAGTTTACGGCGAAGGCATCCTGCTGCTGGGCGAAAGCGGTGTCGGTAAGAGTGAAACTGCCATTGAGCTGATCAAACGAGGACATCGTCTGGTAGCGGACGATGCGGTGGAAATTCGCCGTGTGTCGGACAAAACACTGGTCGGCTCTTCGCCGGCAAACATCCGCCACTTTATGGAGCTGCGCGGCGTGGGCATCATCAACGCCCGCCGCATCTTCGGTATGGGCTCGGTCAAGATGACGGAAAAGGTAGATATGGTCATCTCCCTGGAACCCTGGGAAAAGACAAAGGTCTATGACCGCATGGGCATGACCGACGAATACATGGAAATTTTAGGCAACAAGGTCCCTTCGCTGACCATTCCGGTCAAGACCGGACGAAACCTTGCTGTCATCATCGAAGTCGCAGCGATGAACAACCGTCAGAAGAAGATGGGCTACAACGCTGCACAGGAGCTGCTGCGCCAGCTGGGCATGGTGGACGACCTTCCGCCGGAAACAATTAAAAAGGATACCTCGGACGAATATTGATCTGCGGCAGATGAATAGAAAAAAGTGAGGGGAACTCATCCATGAAATTGATAGCAGATACACACACCCACACGATTGCAAGCAATCACGCTTACAGCACCGTTCTGGAAAACATCGAGGCGGCAAAGGAGCGCGGACTGCTCTATCTTGCGATGACCGAACATGGACCGAATATGCCGGATGCACCGCACATCTGGCATTGTCTGAACCAATGGGAGGTTCCTTCGGTCTACCGCGGTGTCCACATTCTGCATGGAGTCGAGGCAAATATTCTGGATGCCGACGGTTCTCTGGACATCGACAGCAGAATCTTGCGCTCGTTGGAGTGGGTCATCGCTTCGATGCACGGTCCCTGCTTTGCACCGCAGAGCCGGGAGCAGCACACCAAAGCGTGGCTGAAAATTGCACAAAACCCGGACGTCGATGTCATCGGTCACTGTGGCAGAGGCAATTATGAATTTGACTGCCTGCCGGTTTTAAAGGCGTTTAAGGAGTATGGCAAGATTGTGGAGGTCAACAATGCGACCTTGTGCGGACCCGAAAGTGCCCGCAGCCGCTGTGCGCAGATTCTCAAGCTGTGTAAGCAGCTGGAAATTCCGGTGGTGGTCAACAGCGACGCGCACTTTGCCGGAAATGTCGGCGGCTTTGCGCAGGCAATTCAGCTGCTTGAGGAGCTGGAATTTCCGCAGCAGCAGATTATCAATGCGGATGCCGAACGCTTTGAGCAGGTCGTTGCCCAAAAACGGGCAGGGGTGGAGCGTTAACCAAAAATGGAAGGGGATTTGCCAATGGCTTGTTTCAATCAAAAAGTCGGTGAGCAACTGGAACGGTTGTGTGCCCAACATCAAATAAAGCTTTTGTGGAAGGAGCCGATGAGCGCACACACCAGCTTTCGGATTGGCGGACCTGCCGCAGCGATGGCAGTTCCTGCCGACCGCAGCCAACTGGCTGCGCTGCTGCAATTTTCACAGGAGTGTGCTGTTCCATACTGGATTATCGGCAACGGCTCGAATATGCTGGTCAGCGACCAGGGGCTTGACGGGATTGCCATTTTACTGGACAGCTCGTTTGAAGGAGAAATCGTGCAGGAGGGCAACCTCCTGATTGCTCCTGCCGGAAAGCATCTTTCAGCGGTCTGTGCCGCAGCTTGTCAGGCGGGCTTGACCGGGCTGGAATTTGCCTGGGGAATCCCCGGCAGCATCGGCGGAGCGGTATATATGAATGCAGGCGCATACGGCGGCGAGCTGAAGGACCGACTGGTGTGGGTGGAATATCTAAACGAGGACGGGCAGGTGCAGCGGCTGTTTACCGAGCAGTTGGGATTGTCCTACCGACACAGCTGTTTTATGGAACAGCCGTTTTTGCACGGATGCATCCTGCGCGCGGCATTTGCTTTGGAGCAGGGCGACCGCACTGCCATCGAACAGGAGATGGAGCGCATCATCACCCAGCGCAGGGAAAAGCAGCCACTGGAATACCCCAGCGCCGGCAGCACCTTCAAGCGTCCGCAGGGAGCCTATGCTTCCCAGCTGATTGACCAGTGCGGTCTGCGCGGGCTGACGGTGGGCGGCGCTCAGGTCAGCAAAAAGCACGCGGGCTTTGTGGTCAACATCGGCGGCGCCACCTGTGCCGATGTGCTCGGGCTGGTGGAACAGGTGAAGGATTGTGTAAAGGAAAAGACCGGCTTTGTGCTGGAAATGGAGGTCAGACAGCTGCCGTAAGCCGGGTGGCTGCTTTGACTGGATAGAGGAAGAAGGGGAAAGGTTATGCGATTTATCATTGTGACGGGAATGTCCGGTGCGGGAAAATCCGCAGTGGTGGAGGCGTTGGAGGATGTCGGGCTGTATTGCGTGGACAATATCCCGCCTTCGCTGATCTCCAAATTTGCCCATCTGGGACTCAATGGGCAGGACCCGTCGGACAACGACCGGGTCGCACTGGTGGTGGATGCCAGAGGGCTGCGCCGCGGAATCGGCGGCGAGGCGTTTATCCAGCAGCTGACCGGTGCGCTGGCAGAGCTGGACCGGGAAAAGGTCAGCTATCAGATTTTGTTTTTGGATGCGGCGACCGATGAGTTGATCAACCGATATAAAATCACCAGACGACCGCACCCGCTGATGGGCAAAAGCGATTCACTGTCGCGGGCAATCAATCAGGAGCGGGAGCTGCTGCGCCAGATCAAAGAGCGGGCGGACATGGTCATCGACACCACCCTGCTGTCGGCTGCCCAGCTGCGCAGCAATATCCACGATCTGTTCCGCAGTAACGACCCGGACAAGGACGATTTTGTGGTCAACTGCATCTCCTTCGGATTTAAGTTCGGCGTGCCGGTGGATGCAGATTTGATGTTCGATGTCCGCTGTCTGCCAAACCCGTTTTATGACCCAAACCTGCGCCCGATGACCGGTCTGGATGAGCCGGTGCAGCAGTTTGTGCTGGACTCCCAGAAAACGCAGGGCTTTTTGACACGACTGTATGATTTTATTGATTATATGATTCCGCTGTACCGCCACGACGAAAAGAAAAGCCAGCTGGTGATTGCCGTCGGCTGCACTGGCGGAAAGCACCGTTCGGTCACCATCGCACGGGAGCTTTCCCAGCACCTGCACCAGCAGGGACTGCGGGTCATCACCAGCCACAGGGATATTGAGAAAAAGAAGCTGTAAAACAGGATTTTAAGGAGGTCACCTGGGTGACATTCGCAACCAAGGTCAAAAGTGAGATCAGCCACAACAAAAGATTGATTGGACGAAACAAAAAGGCGTTCAGCTATGGAATGATGCTGTGCGGAAAAAGCTTTTCCCAGCAGAGCATTTCGATGACGACCGAGAACAAATATATCGCAAAGCTGTATGCAAAGCTGATCTTTCAGCAGATTCCGATGCAGACCAGCGTGACGACCAGAGAATACAACGGAAATTTTCAGCAGCCGACCTATGCGGTCAGCGTGGACGACGAGGAGGACCGCAAGACCCTCCTCGCCTTCTTTCAAGGGCAGGAGGGCGGTTACGACTTTGCGCTGCTGGAGGACGTTGAGCATCGCCATGCCTTTTTGGCAGGCGCGCTGCTGAGCTGCTCGAATATCAGCGACCCGCAGAAGGACTACCATCTGGAATTTGTGCTGACCGATGAGCAGACCGCCCTGTTTTTGATGGGTGTGCTGGACAGCTTGCAGCTGAATTTTAAACGCACCACCCGTCGGGGACAGCAGATTGTCTACTGCAAGGACAGCGCTTCCATCGAGGAGATTTTGACGATGGTGGGCGCTACCGGCTCGATGATGGATGTGGTCAATGTCAAAATCTATAAGGATATGCGCAACAAGGTCAATCGCGTCACCAACTGCGAGACCTCCAATATCGAAAAGACGGTGAGCGCAGCGACGGTGCAGGCAGCGGACATCCGCTATTTGCAGCAAAGAGGGCTGTTCGATACCATGGAGGTCCCGCTCAAGCAGACAGCACAGGCCAGGCTGGAAAATCCCGATATGTCGCTGCGGGAGCTGGGCGAGCTGCTGGGCGTTTCCCGCTCAGGTATCAACCACCGCCTACAAAAGATCAGCCAGCTGGCAAAGCAGGCGAGGGACGAGGAAATCTGCGGCGGTCCTCAGAAAAAGTAAAGGGAGGGATGCAGGAATGGAAGATCAGTTTGTTCATCTTCATGTCCACAGTGAATACAGCCTGCTCGACGGCGCGTGCAGGATCAAGCAGCTGGTGCAGCGGGCAAAGGAGCTGGGACAGGAGGCGGTAGCCATCACCGACCACGGAGCAATGTACGGAGCCATCGACTTCTACAAAGAGGCAAAAGCCAACGGGATTCGCCCGATCATCGGATGTGAGGTGTATGTTGCGCCGCGCACCCGCTTCGACAAGGTCAGCGGCATCGACAACTCCCCCTGCCACCTTGTGCTTTTGTGCGAAAACCAGACCGGCTACCAGAATCTGATCAAGATGGTGTCCCGCAGCTACACCGAGGGCTTTTACTTTAAGCCGCGCATCGACCACGAGCTGCTGCGCCAGCACTCGGAAGGCATCATCGCCCTGTCAGCTTGTCTGGCAGGCGAGATTCCGCGCGCGCTGACCCGCAACGATTACCGGCAGGCAAAGGAAACCGCGCAGTTTTATCTGGATGTGTTCGGCAAGGACCACTTTTTTATCGAGCTGCAAAACCACGGCATCCAGGAGCAGCAGCACATCCTGCCGGAGCTGGTTCGGCTGGCAAGGGAGCTGGACATCGGACTGGTGGCAACCAACGACTGTCACTACCTGACCAAAGAGGACAGCCTGACCCAGAAAATCCTCATCTGCATCCAGACCAACCACACCCTCTCAGAGGACAACGGAATGGAGTTTGAAACCGAGGAGTTTTATGTCAAGAGCCGACAGCAGATGGAGCAGGCGATGCACGAGTGTATCTTCGACGAAAAGGTCATTCAGCAGGCGCTGGACAACACCGTCGCCATTGCCCGCCGCTGTCAGGTGGAGTTTACCTTTGGGCACCACATCCTTCCTCGCTTTGAGGTGCCCGACGGAAAGGAAAATGTGGCGTTCTTCCGCGAAAAGTGCTGGGAAGGCTTTGAGCGGCACTATGGAACGGATGCGCCGCAGGAGTATCGGGAGCGGCTGGAGTATGAGCTGTCGGTCATCGAAAAGATGGGATATGTCGATTATTACCTGATTGTCTGGGATTTTATCGACTACGCCAAGCGCCACGGCATCCCGGTCGGACCGGGACGAGGCTCCGGCGCGGGCAGCATCGCTGCCTACTGTATTGGCATCACCGGCATCGACCCGATGAAATACAATCTACTGTTCGAGCGCTTCCTCAACCCGGAAAGGGTCAGTATGCCCGACTTTGACATCGACTTCTGCTATGAACGCAGGGAAGAGGTCATCGACTATGTCATCCAAAAGTACGGCAAGGACAGGGTGGCACAGATCATCACCTTTGGCACGATGGCAGCCCGCGGCGGGATACGCGACGTTGGCAGGGTGATGGGTATGGACTATCAAAAGGTGGACAAGGTAGCAAAAGCCATCCCGATGGAGCTGCATATGACCATCGAAAAAGCGCTGGAACGCTCCCCTGACCTGCGCATCATGTACGAAAGTGACCCGCAGGTCAAAGAGCTGATCGACCACGCCTTAAAAATCGAAGGGATGCCGCGCCACGCCTCCACCCACGCAGCGGGCGTTGTGATTGCGCGAGACTCGGTGGAAAAGTATGTGCCGCTTGCCAAAAATGATGAGGCGATTGTCACCCAGTATACCATGACCACCCTGGAAGAACTGGGACTTTTGAAGATGGACTTTTTGGGACTGCGCAACCTGACGGTCATTGCCGATGCAGAAAAGATGATCCGCCGCCACCATCCTGATTTTTCCATCGAAAAGATCTCCCTGTCCGACCCGCAGACCTTTGAGATGATGTCCAAAGGGCAGGCAAAGGGCGTTTTCCAGTTCGAGTCCTCGGGTATGCGCCAGGTGCTGGTGCAGCTGAAACCGGAATCGGTGGAGGATTTGATTGCGGTCATCTCCCTGTACCGCCCGGGTCCGATGGATTCTATTCCAAAGTACATCCGCAACCGCCACAATCCGCAGGAGATTACCTACAAGACACCGCTGCTAAAAGGTATTCTGGATGTCACCTACGGATGTATCGTCTATCAGGAGCAGGTCATGCAGATCTGCCGCAAGCTGGCTGGCTATTCCTACGGACGGGCGGACCTGGTGCGCCGCGCCATGTCCAAAAAGAAGCACGAGGTCATGGAGCAGGAGCGCAAAAACTTTATCTGGGGAGCCAAAAAGGAGGACGGCTCGGTCGAGTGTGTCGGCTGTGTTGCCAACGGCATCAGTGAGCAGGTAGCAAACGAGCTGTTTGACGAGATGAGCTCCTTTGCCTCCTACGCCTTCAATAAATCCCATGCGGCAGCCTACGCCATCGTTGCCTACCGCACTGCCTACCTCAAGGCACACTACCCGATGGAGTATATGGCTGCTTTGCTGACCAGCATTTTAGACAACACCGACAAGATGCTCAGCTACCTCAAGGAGTGTGAACAGCTGAAAATCAAGATTCTGCCGCCGGACATCAACCACAGCCGCACCGGTTTCACTGTTGAGGACGGCTGCATCCGCTTCGGCTTTTTGGGCGTTAAAAATCTGGGAAAGGGCGTGATGGAGCAGCTGGTTCGGGAGCGGGACCAGAACGGACCGTTTCATGATTTGGATGACCTGTGTGAACGGATGTACGGCTGTGACCTCAATCGCCGTGCCATCGAAAGTTTAATCAAATGCGGTTCGCTGGACAGCTTTGGACATAACCGCCGCGAGTTGTTGGAGGGCTATTCTGCTCTGGTCAGCGATATTGACGACCGGTATAAAAACAATCTGGAAGGGCAGCTCAACTTGTTCGATACCCCGGAGCTGACCGATGCCAAACACAGCTTTACTCTGCCGCACCGGGAGGAGTTTCCGCCGGAGCAGAAGCTGGCGATGGAAAAGGAGGTCACCGGGCTGTATGTGTCGGGACATCCGCTGGCACAATACCGGCAGGTTGCCCAGCAACTGCACACGGTGGAGCTGGAGGAGCTTCAAAGCGACAGCGATGAGCCGATTCACATGAGCGCGGGAAAATATCAGGACGGAGACATCGTCAAGGTGCTGTGCATCGTTACCAAGAAAAAGACCCGCTTGCTCAAACAGCGTGGCTATATGGCGTTTGTGACACTGGAGGACACCAGCGGCTCGATGGAGATGATGGTTTTTCCGCAGACCTATGAGCAGTATCGCTATCTGTTGGAGGAAAATCAGGTGTTGTACGTTGAGGCAAGGCTCAGCATCCGCGAGGATGAGGAAACCAAACTGGTCTGCCGGATGGCAGCGCCTCCGCAGCAGCTGCTTGAACCTAAAACCAAAGAAGGCTCTCAACAGCCAACCGAACAGCTGCCGCAGGAAAGAAAACCGACGCCGTCAGCGGCAAAGCAGGAGGTCGTGCGCCGCAAGAAGGGCAGACGCCCGGGACTGTACCTTCGTGTGCCCTCCCAGCAGAGCCGGGAATTTACAAAGTCACAGCAGTATCTGGAGATTTTTGAGGGGGAGCTGCCGGTCTACTTCTTCTTTTTGGACACCCAAAAGCTGGTCTGCGCACCGCAGCGACTGTGGATTACCTTCAACAAACCGCTTTACTGTCAGCTGGAGCGCATCCTCGGGACCGAGAATGTGGTCCTGGTGGAGCCGGAACGGTAGCGGATGCGCATTTTTATGGATGATACAAAAATCTGTCATTTTTGTGAAGGGTTTTAGTTATTTTTTTGTCAAGCATCCCCTTGCCTGCACAGAAGAAATGTTCTATAATTAAAATTGGTGAGAAAAAGGGAAAACGCAGGCAAACGGTCTGTGTACAAAACAATTCTGTGTAGGTAAACCCGCATGGAAATGGAGGATTTTTATGAATGAAAAAAAACAGAAGGTCATCGGCGTTTTAACCAGCGGCGGTGACGCTCCAGGAATGAATGCGGCTGTTCGTGCAGTTGTCAGAACAGCAATCAAAAAAAATATGCAGGTCATGGGAATCCGCAGAGGATACAACGGATTGATCAACGGCGATATGTCCGAAATGAACATTCGCTCGGTTTCAAATGTGCTGCATCGCGGCGGCACCATGCTGCTGACTGCCCGCTGCAACGAGTTTAAAACCGAAGAAGGACAGATGCAGGCAGTAGGTGTCTGTAAGGAGCTGGGAATCGACGGTCTGGTCATCATCGGCGGCGACGGTTCTTTCATGGGTGCGCGCGCTCTTTCCTTAAAAGGCATCCCTTGTATCGGTATCCCGGGCACCATCGACAACGACATTGCCTGCACCGACTATACGATTGGCTTTGATACTGCGCTGAACACAGCGGTGGAAGCCATCGACCGTCTGCGCGATACCTCCGAGTCCCACGACCGCTGCTCGGTGGTCGAGGTCATGGGTCATGGCGCAGGTCATCTGGCGCTGTACGCAAGCGTAGCCTGCGGCGGCACTGCCTGCTGGGTCAACGAGATTGGATTCGATGTAGACCGCGACATCATCGAAAAGATGAACACCACCCTGCGCACCGGCAAGCACAACTTTATCATCATCGTGTCGGAGGGCATCACCGACGTACATCGTCTGGCAAGATACATCGAAGAGAAAACCGGCGTGGAATCCCGCGCCACCGTTCTGGGACACATCCAGCGCGGAGGCACACCGACTGCAACCGACCGAATCGTTGCCAGCCGGATGGGCTGCTATGCAATCGACCTGCTCGAGCAGGGCATCGGCAACCGCGTGGTGATTCAGAAGGATTCTCAGATCACCGATTATGACATACTCGAGGCGCTGACCATGCACAAGGGTCTGGACCCGAAGCTGCTGGAGGTCAACGATACCATCAACATCTAAAAACAGGAAACTGTGGGAGGAAGTTCTTATGGAGATCGAACGCAAATTTTTGATTGATTGGAAGGAAATCGATGCGCTGGGACTGCCGCTGGTCAAACAGGCACAAAGCTGGCAGGGTTACCTGAGTGCGGCAACACCGGTGGTGCGCATCCGCAAGCGGGATTTTTCCGACGGACACACCGACTATATCCTGTGCATCAAAGGCAAGGGAAAGCTGGCACGGGAGGAAATCGAAAAGGAGCTGACTCCACAGGAATTTTCTGCGCTGGAGGCAATGCTGCCTATCCCGATGATCCATAAGGACTATCGGGTCTACCGCCTGCCGGATGGACATCTGCTGGAGTGCAGTATGGTGGACGGCAAGTTTGCTTATGCCGAGGTGGAGTTTGCCAGCGTGGAGGAGGCAAAGGCGTTTGAGATGCCTGCCTTCCTGCACAAGGACGTCACCGAGGACCCGTACTACTCGATGTCCGGCTACTGGAAGCGCCAGCAGATCACCGTTTCGTTTGAACTGTAAAAAGAAAGCCGTTCTGTCGCAGAATTTTTCTGTGACAGGGCGGTTTTTTGATTTGTCACAAAAGCGAAAAGCAGATGAAAATACAGCATCTCTCTTGCGAAATACAGGCGAGTTTGCTATGATAGGATTTAGACAGCTGCAAGGTGCAGCCGCATTTTGACTGAAAGAGGGTAGTTGAAATTGGGAGCAAAAGAAACATGGCTTCGTTCTGTGATGGCAGGAATCTGTATTGCCGTTGGCGGCGCTGTCAACCTCAGCGTGGACAACAAGGTGGTGGGTGCGGCCCTGTTTTCCGCAGGGTTGTTCACCATCTGCACACTGGGATATTACCTCTATACCGGCAAGGTCTGCTACCTGCTGGACAGCAATCAAAAGGGAAAATACCTTCTGTGGTTGGGTCAGATTTGGGCAGGCAACCTCATCGGTACTGCACTTGTCGGCTATGGACTGCGCCTGACCCGCGCAGGAGCAGCGTTGGCAGAAAAGGCACAGGGTTTGTGTCAGGCAAAGCTGAACGATTCGCTGTTGAGCATCTTCATCCTTTCGGTGCTGTGTAACCTGATGATTTATATTGCGGTGGAAAATTACAAAAACAACCCGCATCCGCTGGGAAAATATCTTGCCATCTTTTTGGGTGTGATGGTGTTCATTCTGGCAGGCTTTGAGCATTGTGTTGCCAATATGTTCTACTTCAGCGTGGCAAACGTCTGGAGTCTGCACACCCTGTTGTACCTGCTGGTGATGAGCCTTGGTAATTTTGCCGGAGGTTTGCTGCCGGAAGTGGTCAAAAAGCTCTGTTCAGTACAAAAAGGGTAGGTCAACGGACGAATTCGCAATCGACAACTTGTACTTCTGTGCAGGTTGTCTGAATGTGGTCTGCACAATTCTCCATATGAACAGCCCGCAGATGCTTGTCATCGGAAGAAAAATTTGGTATCCTTTATATGTACACTCGAACAGAAGGAAGGGACCGGAGATGAGAAAAGACCAGACCGACATGATTTGGAATATGACGGTGTTGTTGCTGGGCGCTCTGGTGCTGCTCGCAGGAGGAAGGCTGCTCTTTTTTGCCTTTGGCTTTCAAAGCGACCGTCCATGGCAGTTTGTCCTTTTCCTGTTGATTTTTCTGGTGCTCGAGGAGCTGTTCAGTCTCTTTAAAAGCAGACTCTTCCCCTTGTTACTGCGACTGTTTCGACCGGAGGGCTTTTTGCAGCTCATCCTGTGCCGCAGCATGGCAGAAACGTTGATGGTTTTGGGCATTCTGCTTCTGTTGCGCCATCTGCCCGGCATCCACATCGGTTCTTTGGCAGCCTACACCTTTGCTCTATTCTGGGGAGGCACCGGTTTGACCATGCGTCTGTGGGGAGAATGGAAGCGGCAAAATCGCGAATAGGAAATCCCAATCAAATATAAAAGAGATGAGCAAAACAGTTGGAAAGAGCAGCCCACAAACAAGGCAAATGGGAATCGAAAGAGTTTAGGGCATCTCAAGGGCGCAAAAACCATAGCACGGTGAACCCCGCGCCTGCAAAAGGTATGGAAAAGACAGATCAGGCGGAACGCCGAAGCTGTTTGGCAGAACGGTAGGAGTGAGAGCCGTGCAG